>ERZ773014.1440-NODE-1440-length-15101-cov-6.451615_pt1 | contig 15101 bp, 12 predicted proteins | sample MGYA00580841_ERZ773014 | MGnify/ENA primary metagenome ERZ773014 (study PRJEB29015, sample SAMEA2737989) | human oral metagenome | biome: human oral; feature: human-associated habitat; material: dental | place: China | collected 2067 ...
AAATAAATTGTCTAAACATATTGATGAATATGATGTTTATGGTATTACCATAAAATAAAAGATGTATGAGACAGATGAAAGGGATAGATACATTCATATCTTCCACAGTATCAATAAATAGGTAATTGCGAAACAAACCTGTTTTATGAGTGTGTATAGAGAAAAAACTACTTTCATAGTAAGTTTTTTGATAACAGATATGCAAAATGAAAATGGAAGCACAAAAACAAAGCAGGTAGGTATATCTATCTGCAAGAAAATATACAAAAAGTAGACTTAAGCAATTAGGGGCTTTAAGCTGCGAATGTATTTGTAATTATGAATTTTATCAGCAACCATGACAGTAAGCAGCCCTGCAATCCCTGAAAGAAGTAAATCGGCATGAAGAGTTTTTTCATTTTGAGTTTTACGACCTGCAACACAAAAACTGTCTTTGAAGTGGTTAATGGATTTTTCTACATTTATGCGTATTTTGTAAGTTGAATCCCATTCATCGGTATCACGGATACATCCGGGATAAGCACGAAGGTTCTGCTCGGGGTAGATATAAATCATTCTTCCACAGGAGGATGTTGTGCAAGGATTATCACAGTGGCATATGCGTTTTGATTTTTTTGCCACATTGTCCCATTTCCAATTCATTTTAGGACAAACGAATTTCATGGTTGGAAGCCCACATCGTAGATGTGATTTACTACCTTCTCGTTTCATAAGAAGTGAAGAATCATGTGGACAACAAGGAATGCCGTTTTCATTAACGACATAATTGGCACCTTTGATTTTGAGCTTAGTTTTAAGAGGAATATAGGCTTTTTCAAAGGAGGTGTTTTCAAGGAGGAATTTATAAATTTCGATGGAATCAAAAGCGGCATCACCGAGAAAGGTTTTAGGATTGATCAAAGGATGTTTTTTGAAAAAATCCTTTAATGTGGGAATTAATGCTTTTGCATCGGCAATGCTTTTATCTTCATCTGGAGAATCAGATTTTTTTTCTATTACGATTTCAGGATGAGATTTAATAAAGTTTTTGTTGTAAAAGCAAATATCCCTGACAATGCCAAGTCCGTTTGTTACAATACCGAATTTGTAGGCATAGCAAAAATGACCGTTCACATACATCTGCCTAATAGAGGGATTGGCGGATGCATGAGAGGGCATGGAAGAATAGGCGGCTTTATAAGGATCATAGGAATTATCAAGTCCATTAGCCTTTTTAAATGTTTTTAATTGTTTAATTATACGGTTGGCATATTTGGGATTATTCTCAGTTACCCATGCTTCAATACCTGAAGTATCAAAAAGCAGCATGGAAGCCTTTTGTTTATCAATCTTTTGGCATATAGGTTCTGTAAGATCTACCATATGGTCGAACATAACTTGTAAGTCCAAAAGGAAATCCTGTTTGAAACGAGTAAATTTAGAGGCATCCGGAACAACATCAAAGCCACAGAAATCTCGTAATCCCTGAGGGTACTTTAGGAATACAATCTGAAGGGATGTGGTAGGGATTGAAAAAATAAGCTGTAATAACAGAGCCTTGAGCATAGGATAGAGAAGATGCTTACGGGGTCTGCCGGTGGAAGCATGAAAATGTAAAGCAAAAGAAGGCGGAACAATTTCGTCAAGATCAACGGTTTGTTCAAGAATGGAAAGAAACTCATATTTATCATTATCAAATTTATTTTGGCAATCTGTAAAAATATCTGCCAAAGAAAGCTGTTTGTATGTTATCATATATGTACGACTCCTTTATTGGTTGATATGGTTAGTAGTTTCGTGATAGTCCTATTTTACCACAAACCAATGAGGAGTTGTTTTATTTTATAACTAAAATAGTGCCGTAATCATGCGGCTTTTGGCGTTTCGCAAACGCCTATTATACTTTATGTCAAAAAGGAGTTTATATGAGTTTATTTTTGGGACCTATACATACATGGTTATATGATAAGGTTAAGTTGCAGGATAGTCTTACAAGGGCTATTGCGGATATGGCTCTTGAGAAGGGTTATGCCACAGAGGAGATTAAAGCTCTTGATACAAGCCTTGCTACTTTGGAAGAAGGTAATCTTGAGGAAATCGTAAACGGAAGTATACATGAGTGGCTTTTGGAAAGAGTCGGTTTGGTTGAACTTAGGCTGGCTTATGTATTAAGCTCTATATTAAAGGAAGATGCCTCACATATAGATGAGATAGAAAAGGTGGCATATGAGTTCGGTGCAAAGCAGGCTTGTGAGCCGGGTGTTTCTGTAAGATTTGCTTATAATTATCTTGATGACAAACTTATTAACGGAATGCCTTGTGACAGAGTTATAGATTTGGTAAGCGAAAATGCAAAAAGAATAGTATTTGAACAGTATGAAGATGTGCATGCACAGTATCTTGATGTGTTTGAATGCGAGCATGAAGCCTATTACAAAGTAAGATTTGCCTTAATAAAAGGTTTGCTTAGTAAAAGCGGTATTGAATTTAGAGTTTTGGATAACCATAAGTATGAACTTGTTTGTTTAGAGGGGTAAATATATGATGGACAGTGCTTGTCAGAAACTTTTAGAAAGCAGAGTACCTGAATTTAAGGACGATATAAACAGTATATTAAGCAGTTCATCTTATTCAAGTAAGGAACTTAAGCTTGCTGTTAAGAATAATGTACTGATAAGTGAGGCGGATGACGGTATACATGCTATTGACTTAAAACTTGCCAATAAAATACATTACAGCAAGCAACTTAGGGAAATGCCCGATAATACAAAGCTTATACAATATACACTTTATGTATCCGTAAAAGAAGGTGAAGAGTATGTGGAAAAGGAACTTCCTGTAAGAGAGCATGCTAATATAGAGCTTGCGGAAGCTTTGATTATAGATTTACTTATTTACATAGAAGATACTTATAAGAATGTAGATGTTGATTTGGGTGGAATAAAAAGCAGTTTATATTAAACATAAGTACTTATTATCGGTTTTGGCTTTTTTTATGTCAAAGCCGATTTTATTTTGTAAATGGCTATAGGAATTTTGATAAAATAAATTCGGAATTTCAAGTATGTAACATAAGTTACATACTTATAGTTAGATATACCTTATTATAAAATGTAAGAAGCAATGTAAAAGTAATAGTTACAGTAACAGTTAGCTTGTATGAAAGGCAATTATGGTTACAGTCCTGATGCTTATAAAGTACATAGCAAATGCTGCAATAGTTTTATGAAACAATATAAATGAATGTCTGACGAAAACATTTCCCCAAATAAAAGGAGTAGATTATGAATAAATATTTTAATATGACAGATAAGGTATATGATGTTACGGAAAAGTACCCTGAACTTATAGATTTATTTGCGTCAAAGGGTTTTGAGAATTTAAGAAACGATTTTATGAGAAAGACCATAGGAAAGACTATATCAGTAGAGCTTGCTCTTAAATCAAAGCATATAGATGCTGAAAGTTTTGAAAAAGAAATGCTTGCAATTATAGAGGATAAGGAAAGAGCCAAAGACTTTTCTACCGGCCTTGAAGCTGTAAAGGTACACAGCGAAGATGCACTCTACAGTGTGTCAGGAGTACTTCCCTGCCCTATCAAGATGCAAATAATAGAAAAGATGAATTCCTTTGTATCCGCTCAGGATTATAAGGTAAATCTTGACTTACAGGCTGCAACTATGGGACTCGGGGATATAAAGACCGTTATAGAAAACAGCAAATCGGTTGATGAACTGGATGATGTATATATGTCGGCAGGTTTTGAGCTTTTCTTTGATAAAAAGCTTATGGGAAGATATATGGAAGACGGTTCATTCAGCGATATAACCGGAGTGGAGCATATCAATGAGGTCTTTGAAAATGACTATATAGACCTAAGAGATCCTAAGAAAAGGTATACTATTATCGGAGTAGTGCCGGCTATATTTATGGTTAATAAAGAGGTACTTGGTGACAGAGAATATCCAAGATCATGGGAAGATCTTCTAAAGCCCGAGTTTGAAAATTCGGTATCACTTCCGGTAAGAGATCTGGATCTTTTTAATGCGATAATGCTTGGAATGAACTCAATGTATGGAAGAGAGGGTGTTGAAAAGCTCGGAAAGGCTTTGCTTAGCAGCATGCATCCGGCACAGATGGTTAAGAATACCAACAAATCAGGCGGAGTTGCAGTAACTATTATGCCTTACTTCTTTACATGGATGGCAAAAGAAGGAGGACCGCTGGAACTTGTATGGCCAAAGGAGGGAGCTATAATCAGCCCTATTTTCCTCTTAACCAAGACTAAGAGTAAGGATAAGATAAAGCCGCTTGTTGACTTTATCTTCTCAAGCGAGATGGGAGAAGTGCTTGCCGGAGAGGGTAAGTTCCCGACTACTGTAAAAGGAATTGATAATAAGATAAGTAAGGACCAAAAGTTTGTCTGGGCAGGATGGGATTATTTGCATAATAACGATATCGGAGAAGAGTTAAAAGAATTGGAAAAAATATTCTTTGCTGCCCAAGGAGGAAAGTAATGAATTTAACGATATTTTCAGGACCGCCCTCATCAGGTAAGACCTCTGTAATACTTAAAACAATAGATTCTTTTAAGAAAAGAGGCTTAAAGGTAGGAGTGGTAAAGTTTGACTGTTTGTATACAGATGATGATATATTATATGAAAAAGCTGATATACCTGTAAAAAAGGGACTTTCAGGCGGTATCTGCCCCGATCACTTTTTTGCATCCAACATAGAAGGTGTTGTAAAATGGGGTGTTAAGGAGGGACTGGATTTGCTTATCAGCGAGTCCGCCGGACTTTGTAACAGATGTTCACCCTATCTTAAGGATGTAAAGGGAGTCTGTGTTATTGATAATCTTTCAGGTATCAATACACCTAAAAAGATAGGTCCCATGCTTAAGGCTGCGGATATAGTGGTGATTACCAAGGGAGATATAGTATCTCAGGCTGAAAGAGAGGTTTTTTCTTCAAGAGTCAATGCGGTAAATCCCAAGGCATTTGTTATGAATGTGAACGGATTAAGCGGACAGGGAGCTTATGAGCTTAGCACACTGTTATATGATGATGAGCAAAATATCTCATCGGTGCAGGGTATGCAGCTTAGATTCCCTATGCCTTCGGCAGTATGTTCTTACTGTCTTGGTGAGACCAGAATAGGTGAAAGTTATCAGCTTGGAAATACTAAGAAAATGGTGTGGGAGGATTAAATGAGAGAGTATTCAATAAAAAAACTTATAGAAGAATATCCTTTTGCACTTGAATTTATAGAGCAAAACAGGCTTGATATAAGTTCCAAGGAGAAACTTACTTTTGAAGAGTTCTTAAAAACTCTCACTGAAGAAGAGATAGAAGATAAGGCAATCAATGTAGATACACTGGCGGAGGAGCTTTATACCTATATAGAGCAGATGCAGGAGTTTCTGGGCTTAAAAAAGACAGACCTTATAAGTATGTTAAGCATACTTCCGGGAACTAATAAAAGTGGAGAAAAGGAAGGCTTTGACAGACTTGATATACTTCCTTCGCAGATAGTATCCATAGTGGGTCCTACCGGTTCGGGAAAGAGCAGACTCCTTGCAGATATTGAGTGGGCGGCACAGGGCGATACCCCTACAAACAGATTTATACTTATTAATGATGCAAAGCCGGACCCTAAGTGGAGGTATTCTTCTACAAACAAGTTAGTTGCACAATTATCACAAAATATGAACTTTGTTATGGACTTAAAAGTAGGAGAGTTTGTGCAGATGCATGCGGAAAGCCGTATGGTGGAGAATAAAGAAGAAGTTATGGAAAAAATCCTTACGGCGGCTAATAAGCTTGCCGGTGAGTCCTTTGCCATAGATACTCCGGTAACAGCTCTAAGCGGCGGACAGTCAAGAGCCTTGATGATAGCTGATACGGCTATTTTAAGTACCTCTCCAATAGTGCTGATTGACGAGATAGAAAATGCCGGCATAGATAGGCGTAAGGCACTTGAGCTTTTGGTTTCACAGGATAAGATAGTTTTAATGGCAACACACGATCCGCTTTTGGCACTTATGGCAGACAGGCGAATAGTTATAAAAAACGGCGGTATACATAAAGTGCTTACTACAACGGATGAAGAAAGAAATCTTTTAAATGAGCTTTCTAAAATTGATAATGTTATGCAAGCGGCAAGAGGCAAGTTAAGGCTTGGAGAAGTACTCGGGCTTGAAGATGCGAAAATAGGATAGATTTACAAATACTCCCTGCTTTAAAGGCGGATAGCCATTTTGTTTACAAGAGTTGAAACAGAGTACGATCCGTGTACCACTTGGGGTACATGAGGTATGTTTACTTTATTGCAGTCTACTCTTATGCGTGTTGATAAAAATAGCGAACTTGTAGATGATCTTACAACTGCTTATAAGGTATAGGACGACGGATTGGTTTGGGATTTTACGATACGAGATAATGTATTTTTCATAATGGAGATAAATTAACGGCAAAGGATATTGTCTTTACTTATAAAAACAATGGAACTTAAAGTTGCTCCAGAACTCAGCTATATTAACAGTGTTGAGGCGTTAGATGATATAATAAATCTTGAAGATTATATGAAACCATTAAAAGAGGTAAAGGGAGTATTTTATTCTTATGAACTGATATACTCCCTTTAAGATTTCAGTTTTGGTTTTTCTAAGAAACGGCTATATTACATTTCTTCATAATTATTAATTATCTTGTCTACTATTTCTATATCTATATGAAGTTCTTTGGCTATTTGGTTTCTATCCATTCCTTTGTTATAGAGTTTTATTATATTTAGAGTAAGGATTGAGCCAAGTTCCCTATTTTCCCTGTCCCTTTCTAATAATGTCATATATTCCACCTCCGTTTCTTTACTGGACTTTATTGCATCTACTTTCTTTTGAATATCCGTTAACAGTCTGTTTTGTGATTTAAAAGCGAATTCTTCGCTTGTATTTTCTATATATGTTAAAAAATCTCTCATATCACTACTGATATCATCACGAGTTCCTGCTGTATTAAGGAATATTTTTGTTGTTTCATCTCCTAAACTGATTTTTTGATTCTCACGACAAATATTCTCAAATGTGTATATATGCCTTCCGTCATTAAAAAAATCAAATGTGCATATAAATATTATATAAGTTTTTCTTAGGTCATTGTAAGGTTTTCCGGAACTTATCAAATCTAAATCTATATTTCCTTGATAGTATCTTGTTCTTTTTGCCAAGTCCTTATTTTTTGCTCTTTGCATTTCCACATTGTATACAGTTCCTTTATTATCATTAACATAGACATCAAGACGGACTCCCTTTCCCTCAAGCAGCATATCTATCGTTCTTTGAGTGTAAAGAGAAACAACTTTTTCTATAGAAATATTTAATATTTGCTCAAGTACCCTTTTACAAATTTCATTATCAGCCATGACCTTGGAAAACAAAAAGTCATCCTCTAGATTAAGCTCCCGGATGGTCTTCTTTATATCGTTCATCGGAAATCCCTCCTTAATAATCACAACTTGATAAAATTGAAAAATAACGTGTGTAGTCTATATATAGTATACCATATAAATAACCCAAATACAGCTTATGAATAATTTTATGTATGTTGTTTTTGTGTTTAAGATGATGTATTATAGCTAATATATTAAGGTTACTTTAAAGGAGGCTTAAATTAAGACGGTAGCGGGATTTATAGTTAAGCTTATAGGTATTGCATTAATAATATTTTTTATATACATACTGGTAGCTCCTATAGTATATATCGATATTTATAGACAGGGAATGGAAAGTCTGCAAAGAGGAGATGAATAATATGCGAAAGGTAAAAGATTCGGATAGATAAAGCCGGTCTTAACAGCAGATTATATGTGTTTAATTGAAGTGAAAGTGACACTGTGCTTTACAGGTAAAGATATAAAATCAAAAACATACTGAAACCGAAAAGGGACTGTCTGTAAACGGATGTTAAAATTTTAACATTTACTTAAGAATATAAGTTTAAAAATAGCATATAAGGAGTTCATTATGAAGATAATGCATTTGGGGGATTTACATATAGGCAAGTCCTTAGGGGACTTTGACTTGTATGAAGATCAAAAGTACATATTGGAGCAAATCCTTAACTTAATAAAGGAAAAGTCGGTTGATGTACTCTTGATAGCAGGAGATGTGTATGACAAAGCTATTCCGGGGGAGAAGTCGGTACAGCTTTTAGATTATTTTTTAAAAAGGCTGGTTGAGACCGGCATAAAAACTTACATGATAAGCGGAAATCATGACTCTGATGAAAGACTTAATTTCGGCAGCTCCTTATTTGAATCAAATAACATTTATATCAATTCAAAATTCAACGGAATACTTAAAAAATATAGCTTATATGATGAGTTCGGAGAGCTTAATATTTACCTTTTGCCCTTTGTAAAAGCTTCACAGGTTCAGCACTTTTTCCCTGAGGAAAAAATTGACTCTTATGATATGGCAGTGAGGACTATAATTAAACACTCCGATTTTGATGCCTGTAAAAGAAATATTCTTGTGGCTCATCAGTTTGTGGCAGGCAAAGACGATCCTGAGATTGCCGGTTCCGAGGGTTTGAGCGTACATAATGTAGGAATGGTTGAAAAAATAGGCTATGGAAGTCTGGCAGAGTTTGACTATGTGGCTCTGGGGCATATACATTCGCCGCAATCAGTAGGTCTTAAACATATCCGTTACTGCGGCTCGCCCCTAAAATACTCACTTAGCGAAGTTAATAATAATAAGTCGGTGCCTATTATTACTTTTAAAGACAAGGGGGAAGTTTTGGTAGAATTTGCTCCCTTGCTTCCTATGCGTGATATAAGACATTTAAGGGGAAATATAAAAAATCTTTTGGATAAAAAGAATATAAGTATGGAAAATGACTTTATATATGCAACTTTGACAAATGAAGATATAGTAAATGATGCTATGGGGATTTTCCGTGAGTATTATCCCAACACCGTAAAGATAGATTATGACAATTCTCATACAAAAGAAATCGAGAATGTTGATATAACAAGAATTACTCAAAATAAGACCTTTGACGAGTTGATTAAGGATTTCTATATGCAGATGTATAGCTGTGATATGGGTGAAGAAGAGCTTGAGATTATGAAGTGGGCTGCTAAAGAAGCGGGGGTAGGAAATGAAGCCGATTAAGTTAATTATAAGTGGAATAGGTCCTTATGCTAAAGAAATGCCTGAAATAAGCTTTGATGATTTTGGTGAAAAGGGCTTATTTTTGATTTCCGGAGATACCGGTGCAGGTAAAACAACTATTTTTGATGCTATATGCTTTGCCCTGTACGGAACGGTCAGCGGAAGTTATCGTGATACCAAGAATTTAAGAAGCGAGTACGCCAAGGAAGATGTTAAAAGCTTTGTTGATTTTTATTTTTCACATCAGGGAAAAAACTACCATATACTTCGTACTCCTCCTTATGAAAGGGCTAAAAAGCGCGGAAGCGGAGTAATAGAGGAAAAGGAAAGTGCATGTTTTTATGAAGAAAATGCTGCTCCTATAGAGGGAATTTCCAATGTTAATAATGCAGTCGATGAGCTTTTACATATAAATGAGAAACAATTTAAGCAAATAGCTATGATTGCTCAAGGAGAATTTTTAAGCCTTTTAAATGCAAAGACAGACGAAAGAACGGAGATACTTCGTACAATTTTTTCAACAACCTGCTATAGGAATGTTGAATTCAAACTAAAAGACCGTATGGATGCGGCAAATAAGAGCCGTAGCAAAAAGGAGATAAGTATAAGTCAGTATTTTAATGATGTTGTACTTATGGATGAGTCTGCTTTTAAGAACGAATTTGATGAGTTAAGTAAAAAAATATCAGCCGGGGGAGTAGAATTTGGTCTCGAAGGCTTATTTGAGATGATCCAAAATATTAACAAGGAAAATAAAGAGCAGTTAGAGCTTAGCTTAGTAAGATGTGAAGAAGCGGAAAAGGCTTTAAAACAGGAGCAAGAAAAACTTACTTTGGCAAAAGTTAATAATGCTTTTTTAGAGCGTCTTGAGCTTCTTGAAAAAGAAGAAAAGGAGCTAAAAGAAGAAAAGCTTAAAATAGAAAGTATTAAAAGTCTTTTAGCCAAACAAAAAACTGCAACACGAATACTTGCACCGGTTTATCAAAATTTGACCATAAAGCAAAAAGAAAAAAGCCGAATAGAGGAAAGTATAAAAAGTAAAAAAGAACAGCTCAAAGAAAACTTGGCAAGTGAAGAAGAGGCAAAGTCAAAGCTTACAGACAGTATGCAAAATAAAGAACTTGCAGAAAATAAAAAAAGAGAAGCGCAAAAGATAGAGGAAGAAAAAGAGGATTATAAGCTTAGGGATAGATTAAAAGAAGAAATAAAACTTCTTAGAGAGAAAAAAGCAAGTCTTGACTTAAAAAAAGCAAGCTTAGACCTATCCGAAACAAAGTTGGAAGAAAGGATAGAAAGCCTAAAAAATATATATGAAAGCCTAAAGTCAAAGCCCGAAGAATATAAGGATGTGCTTATAAAAAGTAAGGCACTTAATGATTTGAATGAAAAAATAAAGCTTATTGAGTTAAGGCTTAAGGATATAAGTAAGAGCAGAAATCAGCAGATTAAAATCGAGGCGGATTATAAAAGCGCAAGGGAAAGCTTTGATGAGGCGGATAAAGAAAGGGCAAATGCCGAAAAGATCCTTGAGTACAGCAGAGCCGGAATTTTGGCAAAGGGCTTGGAAGAGGGTATGAGCTGTCCGGTGTGCGGTTCTACCCACCACCCTGCTTTGGCTATGCTTCCTGAGGTATCAATTAGTGAAGAAGAATTTAAGCAGCTTAAAAATAAAGCCAAAAAGTTGGAAGAAGATAAAAATAAGTTATTAACCGGGCTGGAAAGCTTAAATGCTTTATTGCTTGAAAAAGAAGAAGGCTTAAAAAGAGAGTTTGCAGAGTGTATAAAGAGTGAATTTTTTGAAAGCAGTAATCATTTACCTCAAAATACAGATGAAATATCAACAAAGCTTATAAGTTTAAGGGATGAACTTAAGTGTAAGAACGATGATAATGAGAAGCTTGCAGCACTTTTAAAAAAGCAGTGTACAGAACTAAAAAAAGCGGAGGAAGATCTCGAACAGGCAAGAGAGGTTGAAAAGAAAGAGATATTAAGGCAAAAAGAGCTATTATTAAAAGATATACAAGATAATGATTATATCCTATCAAAGAATACCGGAACTTTGGAAAGCTTGCAAAAGCTAAGTTTTGATAATTGGGAGAGTGCCGAAAAAGCGAGGGACAAAGCCTATAATGAGGCAAAAAACATTATAGATGAAATTGAAAAGTGGGAAGAAAAGAAGAATGCGGCCGCAAGGGAAGTTGCTGCAATAAAGGCTAAAATAAGCACTATGGAAGAAACTTTGGAAAAACAATGTGCGGATGAAGAAGAATTGTCAAAAAAACTACAAGTGTTATTAAATCAATATGCTTTTGAATCATTAGAAGAGATAAGGGAATTTACCCTATCCGAAGAGGACATCTCAGATAAAGAAGACTTGATTTTAAAGTTTAATGAGCGTGTAAGTGTCAATGAAAGTAAACTTATACAGGCAAGAGAGGATGCCAAGGGTAAAAGAAAAGTTGATATTAAAGAACTGGAAGAGGGTGTTGAAATTAAAAATAACGAAGCAACTCTTATGAGAAGTACGGTAAGTGCTATCAGTTTTAAGATAGACTCCAATAAGGAAAAGTATAAGAATATAAAAGAACAAAGCATAGAATTGGAAAAATTCAGCAAAGAGTATAATATATGCAAAAGACTTTATAATCTGGTTAAGGGGCAGACCGGAAACGGTAAGATAACCTTGGAGCAGTATGTTCAGGCAGCAGGATTTGATGCTATTATAAGGGCTGCCAACAGAAGACTTCTTCCTATGAGTGAGGGACAGTATGAACTATACAGAACGAAAGACTCACTCGGTAAAAAAAGTAATACCTTTTTGGACTTGGAAGCCTTGGATAATTATACGGGGCATAGAAGACCGGTGGGAAATTTGTCGGGCGGAGAGAGTTTTAAGGCATCACTTAGCCTGGCGCTTGGGCTTTCGGATACGGTTTCTTCCAATCTTGGAGGAGTTCAAATGGATGCTTTATTTATTGACGAGGGCTTTGGCACTTTGGACAAAAAGTCCATAGAAAATGCCATGGACATACTGTTAAGTCTTTCAGGTAGCAATAAACTTGTAGGTATAATAAGCCACAGAGAGGAGTTAAAGGACAACATACCTCAAAAAATACTGATTGAAAAGACAAGGGAAGGAAGTAATATAAAGGTTGAGAGGGATTGATCAGTCCTGTGTACTTAGCTTGCCGATAATATAATAATTTCAACGAGAGAGACTTAAAACAATCGTTCGTCTCTTTTGTTTTATGATAAGATAATTCAAAGATTAAATAAGTTTTTTATTTAGGGGGGAATATGAAACAATTAAAGGTATATGTAGTTTGTCTAATGCTGGGGCTTATTATAACAGGATGTAAAGGTAAGTTGTCAAAGGAAGAGAAGGACCCGGATTTGATAGCTGAGTATGTAGATGCACTTGACTATGAAAATGCAATAACAGCATTAAATGAGATGATAGAGACAGATACTAAGAATGTAGATGCATATATAATGTTGGCTGAAGTATATGAGAAATCAGGCAGATTGGATGAAACAAAGGAAATATTAGAGGAAGCTCTGGAAATAGAAGATTTGCCGGTGGAAAAGGAAGATGAGATAAATAAAAAAATTAAAAATTTAAAGTTTTTTGTAGTGATTTCTGAGACTCAGGGCAATCATGATGAGCCGCTGGCGATACAACTTAGTAATTCAAAAGGCTATGAGATTTATTATACAATAGAAACCCGAAATAGCAGACTGACAACATATGAAACAAAATATACTGAACCGATACTCTTGGATGAAGACGGTAATTACATAGTGGAAGCTTATACAGTAGATAGTAGCAAAAAAGCACATGGTAAAGTAAGAGTAAAGTATAGCATAAAGCTGGCAAAAGAGTATATGAAAAAAAATAGCTGGGTGCATTTTGGTAACATATATAGGTATAGAGGTGAGGATGGTAAGATAGTCACAGGTTGGAAAGAAATAAATGACAGTTGGTATTACTTTAGTTACAATGGAAATATGGCTACCGGTATTCTTGATATAGATGGTGCAAAGTACTGCTTTAACGAAGGCGGAGTTATGCTTACAGGTTGGCAGAAAATAAATGAACAATGGTACTACTTTGGTAATGATGGGATAATAAAGACAGGCATTCAGGAGATAGATGATAAGAAGTATTATTTTGATGATAATGGAGTTATGCTTACAGGTTGGAAGAAGATAGATGAGAAGTGGTATTACATTACAGACAACAAAGGACTGTCTACGGGCTGGGAAGAAATAGACGGAAAATGGTATTATTTCGCAGATAACGGTGAAATGAAAACGAACCAGTATATAGATATGTATTATGTTGGTGAAGATGGAGCATTAACTGCTGAGACTACTGAGCCTAAAACAGAAGGTACAGATAATAATGATGTTAATAAAATATATAAAGATGCATTAATGAAATTATATACCACACACGAATTAGGTACAATTAAGGATGATGGTTTTGGTTGTGATTATGAACTGATAGATGTTAATGGTGACGGAATTGATGAATTGATCGTATCGTTAGGAGCTATGACAGTCCATACGGATGTTGAAATTTTTACTGCAAAAGGCGGACAGCTAAAATCGATATTTAATGATCATATTTTAATGATGCAGGGACTCAGTAATTACGCTATTTTAACAGAAGGAGCAACACATGGTACAACACCCTACTCTTACTATGAATATGATAAAAAAGAAAATATATATAAATTAGTGAAACAAGGATATACAGGTGATGATAACGGTACCTATGATGACTCTGAAGATCAGGCATTTATAAATGAGATCAGTACAAGTAATACTTTTACATGGGAGTATATAGCAAACGAAGGAATTGAGGTCACTCCCGAGAACATTGCAGCTTTAAAATAATTTTTTTCTTATTGATACTAAGGCTATGAATAATCTGAATTATTTATAGCCTGATATTAAACATGGATTAAGGCTATATAATTAGAAAGATTCAAGTAAGTGCTTATTGAATTTTGACGGTATCAGAAATTATCATATAACTTCCTTAAATTTCCAACCTTATTAAGCTGGTATTTATGTTTTTTATTGGAAAGCTTAAATACCTATATTATGTGTATTAAAAAAGATACTATATGGTTAAGGCATTTATAAATACTGAATTATAAAATTCAATTTAATATTTTTTTAACAAACAACATATTGACTTTTTGTAACTTTTATAATATTATACAAGTATAAACTTAAATAATTAAGTTGTATGACAAGTAGGGGAGAGTGCATGTAAAGCCACCGAAGGGACAAGTCCTTGAATGCCAATCATGGATGAAATTCTCAGGTAAGCATACCTTACTTTGACAACACTCTGGATGACAGGGAATCTCGGCAACGAGGTTCCCTTATTTTTTTATAAAATTTGTAACTTTTTAAGACTTTGAGAGAAATTTAATAAATGGACAAAAATACAATAATTATAACTAATAATCAAAAAGTGAGAGATTTCTTCGAAAAAGAAAGAATAGAAATTCTGTACATAGATGGAGATTATAAAGATGTGCTTTATGCGGTAAGGGATAAGGTACAGTTAAACTATCATTTACTGACACATCCTTTATCGGGAAGTATAAAGCCGAATGAAACTCCATACAAATCAATAGCAATAAAAAAGGAAAAAAAATTAGATCTCCTGTCTTTGGAGCTTATCTCCAATGCTATAGAAGTATATAAAAAACTTCAAAAAGATTTAAAAACTCCGTTTTGGACAGAAAGTATACTGGAAGATTTTAGGGTAATAGACCTGGATCTTATAAAAAATGCTTTGATATAGAATAGCTTAGTAAATCGAATATATTGCTGCTAAAGCTCAGTGTATTTCGAACTAAATATATAAAAAGATGTTAAGGAGGTAGCAAAATGATTATTTTTGATAAGGATAACTTTGAGG
>ERZ773014.1447-NODE-1447-length-15060-cov-2.452116_pt1 | contig 15060 bp, 21 predicted proteins | sample MGYA00580841_ERZ773014 | MGnify/ENA primary metagenome ERZ773014 (study PRJEB29015, sample SAMEA2737989) | human oral metagenome | biome: human oral; feature: human-associated habitat; material: dental | place: China | collected 2067 ...
ATTTATTCTTACTCGGAAATTGTTTTTTAGATATTGGAGTAATCTATAATCAATAATATTGTTTTATATTTTGTATTTTATTCATTTAATTCCTTCAGCTCTTTTTCTGTATAATCATACTTCAGAGCATAATCATTAAATAATTTTTCAATTATTAGCACTTCAAGTTTTTCCACATTTTCAAAAAATAAATAACCATATTTTTTATATTCACTATTGTTTTTAAAAAATATATTAATATCTTCATACTGCTCCAGCAAATCTGATTTTGATTTATAATCACTGTATGTTAAAGTGCCAATTGCACTATAATATTTTAATTGTCTTAATGCCGTCGTATTTTCTACATGAGCATTTTCAAAAAATGACTTAAAATGATTAGACACATAGAAAATAAAATTGTTACTATATAGAAAAACATTCTCATGCTTTACTACCGATATTCATAACTAAATCTGTCAACTCTGCAATACCTGCTGAATTAAGTTCCGATTGTTTTTTTACAGCTGCAAGCTCTGCCGCATCTGTCATAGGTGTAGAATGTGACACAGCGATATGTTCTTTTTTGCTTGTATCAATGCTATCAATTACATTGCCGTCAGGTACTTCAAATGTTCCTATCTTGATTTCTTCAAGATTAGCCTGTTCAGGTGCTATGGACACCACGGTACCATCAGGTTTATAAAATACTGTATATTTCATGTTTTTACCTCTTTCTTAAAATCTAAATGATATTGAACTGTGGGCATAAATATAAATATTGAGTTTTGTTGCACCCAGCACTTGATTAGGACCGTGATGAACCAGGCTTATATTGCCTGCTCCATCCCTTATGATTTCAATCTGTACAGGTACATTTCTTATAAAAGTACCTATAAGATTGCTATCACTTTTGGATACCGGGATTCTCCCAATCAAGTAATGACCGTTCCCCTTATCTCTCCTCACAAAACCGTCATAGACATCCTCACCTACAAGGTCTATTCCAAAGAAAACCGTTTCACTTCCTGAATATGCGTTGCCTAACTGTATTACCTGTTCACGATTAGACATACTTATTTCCAGATTCGCCGCAACTGTATAATCATTAACCTTATCAACAAAATCTCTTGTTCCTGTAACGCCGTTGATATTTATACCTTTAACGACGTTCTGCGGATATAGGTTTGGTGAGGGTAGAAAAGCATAGTTTGCACCTGCTAAAACATGCCCATTTGCTATTTTTACAACTATTCCACGTCCACGGCCTGCATAGGTATCATCCCATGCAAAGCCTTCGTTATTTACAGCACTTATTACATCACCTGTATGACATACCCAGTAAGGTATATTGCCTTGAATGCCTAATATATTTATATCATTGAGCATCTTATCGGCTCTAATACCTAAAGCATTGGCTAAATCCCAATAATTTACTTCTATGATTGGAGGATATTGGCCTGAATTTGGATAATAGCCTTGCTTAAATCTAAATCCAAATTTTTTAGGATTTGTCCAATCAATATTAACAATTTCAATTGTCATATTTTCATTCGGATGTGATTCTATCAGCCCGTTTACACCTGCTACATTGTGCCCCTGTAACATCTTAGACCCGTCAATCCCAAACAGATTTTTTAGCTGTTCATAATTAAGATAAAGATAAGCCTCATGAGTATGACCTTGAGGATCTGTCCATGGCGCTCTGTGATACCACCCATTTTTAAAAAGTACATATAATCTACCATTATTATCTTCTCTAAGCTGGTAATAACTTACGCCCGCACTTTCACCTCTATCCGGGATTTGACCCCGTTCGCCTAAAGTGGTTATAGTGTCTATAGTTAGTTCCGGGTGATAATTAATACTGCTTTTTATCAAGGTTCTTTTTATTCGTATCCACGGATTCCAGCTCTGCGTTCTGTCCGCATTCCAGTACCTCATATAGGCCGCTTCCGGAATTCTGGTTACGTATGAATCTTCACCGTGATCATTATAGTACCAAAGTTCTTCCATTGAATTGGCGTCACTGGTAACAGGAAAGCTACCTTGAAAATTTACACCGTTTTTACTTGTAGCCGTAGCTCCTGATAGCACTTGATTGGGGCTTGCATTTCCTAAAACATCCGCATCTACTTCTACATGTGGAATATTGTCATTTCTAGTGTAGTATGCACTACGCTGTGGCAAGTGCATGTAGAAAGCATTTCTATTTTTGTCCAACCCATATTCAGTAGTCCTTGTTTTACTATAGTTATCTTGAGCTGTGTCTACTACCTGAATTGCTCCTTCCACCACTTCGTCATCACTATCTCTGGTGACCGTCTTATATCCTTTCAGCACTTGAGCTTTGCCCGCCGTCACGTCATTAGATGTAACTCCGCCTGCAAAACTTCCGGGTATTAAAATCTTACCCATATCACACCCCCTTTAAGCCAACCTTTATATCGGCACCGGGCTTTTTATAAGCATAAAAAATGACACTACCGTTTTTAGTGTCACCGTCAAAAATAAAAGAAAAATTCTTTTCATATGCTTTTACAAGTCTGTCATTGTTTTGAATACTCTTATCAATCCTTTTTACCAAAGTGGGATTATCATCCGCCTTGATGCCGAATACGGCAACCTCCTGTTTGTAAAAATCCCCTTCAGCCACCCAGCCATTGACTGTAAGAGTAACATCTATTACTCTTCCTATTTCATCAGCCTTGCCCCTAAGCTCTTTAATTGACTTATATATCCTGTTAAACAGCCAATTAAAAAATGCCGCCGGTGGCTTATATCCCGCCACAAAACCTGTGTTTTGAAGCGACTCGGGCGGTGCACTTCCTACAGCTTCCCACTTCGGTAAATCTTCGTTAAATTGCATGCATACTCCTTTCTATCTCAAAGGCAAAACAGGTGCGTTATCATCGTCTCCCAGCATAAGCCCAAGATATCCTCCAAAACTGTTGTTCAAATCTGCAAAACCTTTAGACTCGTCATATACATTCTCACTGCTGTCAAATTCAAAAGTCCCCTCAAACCCATCCGTTATAATTCCAACACCTATAGGTAAGAGCTGCTTTATAAGCTGTATCGCCTGTCTGCTTGAAAATCCGCTGGCAATGAGTGTTGAGAGAGGGATAGACCTTATACGAACATTCCCGCCCTTTGCATCTTCCACTATAAGTTCATCACTGTTATCTCCTACCCCAAGCATAGACCTGGCAACTCTTATGACAGAATCATAATTACCTGTTACAAGATTCCTACCTATACGCATGTACAACAGATATCTGTATTGACTATCGTCTAAACTGCCCCTTGGCTGGCCTATCATAGTCCCAAAGCGTTCCAAGGTTGTACCATAAGCCTTAGTTAAGTCCTTAGATTCTCTTGTGTCATTGATGTCGTTCATCAACTTATCGACAGCAAGATGTCCTATTTCAAGAAGCTTATAATTATTGCTTTCAGTATCCTTTCTATAGCAGTCGGGAAGTAAGTAAGTTTTATTCATTAAACCACCTCCACACTTATATTTGAGACATCAATTCTTGCTATTTCCTGTTCCCCGATAGTAATATCGCTATTTCCAAGAGATTTACCGCTTTTACCTATTTTAAGTTCAGCCACACTCACAACACCGTCAACTTTATGTATATATCCGAATACACTTGTATAATATACATCCTCTCCATTTGCCAAATTATTAATAAAATTAGCAATATTCTCTTTTATTTGATTTATTCCGGCGCTTCCAAAATACTGATTAGTCTTTATTTTTATTACTATACTCAATGCAGTTTTAGTAGTTGCAAAAAACTTTATAGTATGAGGTTTCCCCCAAGCATCATGCACGGTTTTTTCTATATCACCGATACACCGGATACCAAGAGGTTTCTTATCAAAAATAGCTTTTGCTATCTGATCATACTGACTTTCCGGCGCAAGGACATAGCAGGCAAAGCTGTGCGGCGGAATAGTTGTGCTGATATCACTATCATTACTTACAACTGATACTCCATCAACTAAAGGAACACGATAGATTGCACCTTTAATGGCACTCTCAGTAGAACTCCCTGCACCTGCTAAAGAATTAGCAAATCGAATTCTAAAGTCCTTATCACTCTCAAGCTCTTCGCCTTTTTGGATAATACGTATAAACTCCGCCGAATCAATACCCATTCTGGGATTTTGAATATCCAATCTTTCACCTGTTGAAAGATTGCCAATCTCTCCGTCATCCACACAATTAGCGACTACTGTAGCCTCGCCTTTACTGTCTATTATATATTCATTTACTACATAAAAACTTGTTTTATCACTTTTAATCAAAAAAGCTGAAGGTATGGACTCTCCTGCTGTTCCTCTTATTTTTACCTCAATTCTTGCTTGAGTTGCCTGATTTCTGCTTACTGCGGCAAAAGGACCCAACCTGTCAAGACTCTGCCCCCTTGCAGTATTTGGAAAGCTTGAGTAGTACAAATCTTCCAAAGTCTCATAGCAAATATTTAAATCAAAAACATTTATTCTTATGAATTTACCAAGAACTGATTCTTCTGATGTATCAATATCATTGCCCAAAAGAACCTTAGCCCTGTTAATTTGAGCCTGCAAAATCTCATCATAGGACGGTCTTACAAAGCCCTTATCAGTAATACAGCTCAAATTACACCTCCATTTTAAGCTCCTTGCCGTTAATATTCATATTTATAATCAAATGCCTGTTTGCACTGTCTTCAACAAATTCAATATTATCTACTGCAAGGCTACTATCTATCTGATTTACAGCTTGCCTTATTTCATCTTTGATAAGTTGATAATTAGGGTTCTTTACAAATATGCTTCTCTGATCCAGCCCCTCTTTTTTATCAAGCCACCATTCACCATAGTTTGTTAGTAAAATCTGCCGTATCTTTTGAATGATAAGGTCGCTACCCTCCACCATTTCAATTCTATTTTTATTTACTGTCACATCACCTTTGTTATCTAATGAAAAACATTTCATCACAGTACTCCTATAACTACAGCAAAAGATATCTCATGATGTCCGGGTCTTGGAGTAGCCATACCCCCATGTCTGGTTTCACTTATATCCCTATCTGCACAAACACAAAAAACAATATCCCCTGCCTGTACCTTTTTAAACTTTACACACTCATTTCCCGTTGCTTGGCAGATAAAACTTTCATACTTGCCACAACTGCTTATAACAGGGCATGCGGTAATGATTGCAGGCACACTTGACTCTCCTCCTACAGCTTTATTCATGGCCAACGGCTGTATTGTAGCAATATCTCCACTTATACTTATGACCTTAGCAATAAATCCCGTATGAACATTTAAAAGTGCCTGTTCTATAGCATCATTTATATATGTACTATTCGCCATTACCTCACCTTTCCGCCAAGCTTTCTAATCATCTCAAGATTTTGTCCGGCACTGCCTTTGTAATCTGAAATGCCCAAAGTTTCCGCAATCTTGGCTCTATATGCAAAAGAGCTGTCAGAGCCTACACTTGCCAATCCGTCAACGATAGAAACTCCCGTATACCTTGATAAATCAGGAAGCCCGTTATTTTTATTGCCGGTATTTGAATTATCAGTTTTTACTTCCTGCTTAGGACATTCTATCGCTTTTACTTTTGTCAAAAAATCTGAACCGTCATAGCTGTGATGCCCTTCTCTTACTCTATATCTGCCGTTTACATTCTTAGACCTTATATTAAGGATAGAACCTGTACTGATTCTATGCTGTAAAAGCATAGTAACCTCATACCCTTTTACGGCATCCTTATATTCCTCCGCACTTATTTCTTCTTCAAACTCAGAAAGACTTATAAGACCTGTATCCACGCTTAAAGAAAAATTGGTATCATCCCCCTCACTTATAGACTGCACATATATTTGACCTTTATTAATATATGCAGATACTCCACAGACCTGTGCCTGCTTTTTTATTGTCTCCATTATACCGGCATCAACAGTTAAGCCGTCTTTGTACACAAAATCACGCTTAGTAGAAAACTTGGCTATCGGCAATCCAACTTTTGTTAACAGGTCATTAAGTATGGTTGAAGCCTTAGAGCCTTTCGCATAAGCTAAATTCTCAATTTTCCTTTCAATCCTGTCTACACTGTCAATCACCTTTACTGTAGTAACTTTATCTAAATCATCAAAAACAGTCTTTACATGTGAAATAAATCCGCTAAGTATAATGCCTGTATCTTCTTTATAGCCGGCTGTAAGTGTGACTTTCTCACCTTTTTTAATGTTCTGAATAGTAGTATCCGATAAGTTATATAAGATGATTTCAGACTCATTCGCCTCTGTATCATCATCAAACTCCACATCAAATTCAAGGTCCAAATTATTGGAATTTATAGATACATTACCCGTTTTCACCATAACATTTCTCTTAAAAAGAGCGTTATCTCCTCCGGAAGTTTCGATATTAATTGCCTGTTCCAGCTCCATAAAAGACTTGATTATCCTGGAAGAATTCCCACTTTTTCTAATATTAATATATCTGCTCATATCAATCCTTACCGTTATCAATAGTCAAAAAAACTGTACTTGTAAAATTATCCCATGTGATTTCTTTCGCCTCATCAGATTCATCAATAGGCTCTATCCTCATCATAGGAAAGCTCCCGGCTCTGTATATGTCTCCAAAAAGCTCAACACCGTAAATCAAAGCGTCAATACCCAGTATCTCATTTCCTCTTTTTAACCTACAAGTAAAAAGGTCTGCCGCCTTATTGTAAGCAAACCTTAAATTAAACTTATCGGAGCCCAGAATAATATCAAACCCATAAGGTATTAAATCTTTTTTAATAGGTATCCTGTCTCTCATATATCCTCCTACGGAATCACCAATATCCAGCCGTCAAATATCTTGTTCGGATCCTTTATCAAATCCTTATTAGCATCTACTATTTTTGGATACAGAGAGCCGTTACCATAATAACTTTTAGCAATTTTCCACAGGCAATCTCCTTTTTTTACAGTATACGTTCTCCTTTTGGGCGGTTCAGATTGAGTGTTGGTCGACTCCTGTACCTGTTGTAACCCGACATCACCTGTAGTAGCGGTATAAGGGCTGGCCGCAATTCGTATCTCTGTAAGCTCCATAGTAAATTTTTCACCGTCTCTTATGCTCGCATCAATGTTGGACTTAAAAGCGGTTATAAGCATACTTGACAGGATGTTCCTGCCGACATATTTTACTATCTCTGCATTCTTCTTCATCTGCTCTATTCGGTGTCTGGTATTTTCCCACTCATCCCCGACTATATAGCCTGAAATACTAAGAGTTATCGGACCTCTTTTTGCGTGATCGGAAAGAGGAATCCCGCTTTCAACAGGATGAGAACTTACTTCCACGCTTTGATTTACTTCTTCAGTCTCACAAAAAACATATAAACCGTTAATAAGTGCCATTATACCTCCACAGCTACAAGCCTTGTCCTTGACATACTCTCATAGCTTTCTTTAATAGACTCTTTAACCCATCTTTGTACTTTACGCTTATTGGAGTCGCTTGCACTTGCTCCGTTTAAATTAAGTACAAAGCTTGGAGAGTAATTATTACTTGTGCTTTGGCTTCTGCTTGTTACATTGCTTGTACTTATCCCTCTTACCGGTTCTGAAGCACTCTGCATAGTATTTGATACGGATTTAGCACTTTCGGCTACCTTAGGTTTTAAACTTTCAAGCCCCTTTATGAGTCCAAGGTCAAAAAATCTGGCACTTTTAACAGCCACCCTTGACGGAGAATGAATATCCAAAGACTTATTAACAGTCTGACTTACGCTGTTGGCAATATCTCTGGCCTTTTCCATTATAATGCCCTTTTTAGATGCCAATCCGTCTGCAAATCCTTGTCCCGCCATCTCACCTGAAGGTTTTAGATTAATATTGTTAAACGGCGGATTTACAGCTTTGGCGGCATTTGTTCCTGCCGAAGTGATAGAAGGTATTCCACTTGTCATGCCGGTGGCAAATGCGGTTGACGCACCTGTAGCACTTTGAGTCATAGCTGTGTCAAATGTGGATTGCTGACCCGCAAGAGATTGTGTAAATGTTGTTCCGATATTTGCGGTAGAAGTATTAACTGCATTAGTATCCAGTACAAATGCACTTGATGCTGTGGCGGAGACTCCCTGCATTGCACTCGCAACAGTAGCTTCATTGGATTTGATACCGTTGGCAATACTGTTACAAGTCTTAGCACCCGTATCAGAAGCATCCTTACCGTCATCTCCACTAAACCACGACTTTACACCGTCCATAATGCCCTTGCCTAAGCCCTTTATAGCACCCATAAGCATTTTCGGAAGATTGGTTATAATAGCAACAATCCCATTAAATAAGGCCTCTCCAAGCTGTGGCAAAGCTCCTATAATACCTGTTATTAAGTGACCTATTATTTCACCTGCCTTTTCTCCAATCATAGGCATAGACTGCGCAATTCCGCTTATAAGTTGCCCCAAAATATTAATTCCTGTAGATAAGATATTGGGAAGCATTAATACTATTCCGTCAATAAATGACAGTACTGCACTACACGCTCCTTGTACCATAGAAGGAAGAGCCGGAGCAATTCCGTTTGCAATCTCCAAAATAAGCTGTGTACCTACAAAGAATAATTGAGATGCCATAGAAAATAAGCTTGATGCAAGCAAAGGGATAGCAGTAACTGCGGCATTTACTACAGACGGAATATTCTCTCTAACCAAACCTACCAATCCGTTCATAATTGTCATACCGCCGTTTATCACTCCGGGCAATAGTGTAGGCAGTGCCTGTACAGCCTGATCAAGAGCTCCTCTTACTATAGGAGCAAACTCCACTACAGCATCCTTTAATCCTTCAATCACTGTAGGCAAAGCTTTAACCACATTTTGAACAACAGGCTTAACATTCTTTACAACGGCTGAAAAAGACCTTGTAAGGTTCCCTGTCAGCTTTTTTATATCGGCATTGGAATCTCCCAGACTTCCTACAAGTGTCTGTGCTGCCGCCTTAAAAAGCCCTATAGAACCCGATACCGTCTGATTGGCTTCTCTTTCAAAGTTTCCTGCATACTGTGAAGTTCTCTCAAAAAAGTACTTCATAGACAATTCCGCTTTTTCAGAGTTACTCATCTCATTCCACGTCTTTTTTAATCCTTGCGCCTGTGCATATGCTCCCAAAGTAGTAGCATTCATAGCTACTCCAAGGTTATCCATCATAGTATAGTTACCCTTAGCCGCACCCGTTACAGCTTCAAGTGCATCAGCCTGGTCTATACCCATAATAGAAGCCACATCTGCCGCTCTTTGCATTGCCTGCGCAGATAAGTCTAATGACCTTTGTTGTTCAAGACCTGAACCTTGGAACAGTGAACCCATCTTATTTAAGTTCGCAAGGTAATCGCTTTGAGATATACCCATAGTTGCATATGCTTTGGACGATATTGTGGCCAATGACTGAGTAGAATCTATAAGATTTCCCGTACTTGGATCTATTTCCTGTATATTTGCATTAATGCTTGTAATCTTATTTCCAAGATTCTGAAAAACCGTCTCGGAACCTCCGACATTTTGCTCCATCTCCCCGAACGCATTTACCGCCTTGGTTGCCAAACCGACAAATGCGCCACCTACTGCTGTAATACCTCCAAGAACGGCCTTACCTGCAATCTTGGCTAAGGAAAGACCCGCACTTGCAGTCGCCTTTGCCAGCTTTTTGGCACCCGCAATTAATCCCTTAAAAGCGTTCTTGGGAAGTGATTTAAGTCCGGAACCAAGTTTTTTTACACCCGATACAATCTTATTAAAAACATTCTTAGGCAGGTTTTTTATCCCTGTGCCAAGCCTTTTAAACCCGTTTACAACACCGTTTAGAGCCGCCCTCGGTAAAGATAAAATACCGCTTCTAAGTCTTGATATACCGCCTGTCACAGCCTGCCTTGCAGAATGAGCCAAAGAAACCATACCTTGTCTTATTCTTGAAACTGCATGACTTGGTAAAGCGGCCAAAGAAGACCTTACACCTGAAAGTCTTTCTCTAAGGCTTATACTTTCTCTTGCAGTCTGTCTGATTGCATTATTCGTTTGTGTGATTCCACTGCCGGCTCCCTCCGCTATACTTGCGGAAGCCTCGGATGCCCCCTGCATAGCCGAGTCAAGTTCTCTGACAGAATTAGCCGCATTCAGTGCCTCATCATTAACACTGCTGATTTGACTGTTTGCCGTTTCAAGACCGCTTTCATTGGTCTCAAAAGTAATCCTTATAACATCTTCTCTAATTACAGCCAATCTGTCACCCCCTATCCTTTTTCATTAAACTTATATAATAGTCCAAAGCAAAATTTGCCTCGGAAACTTGGTTCGGTGTCATTTGATAGAAAACCGTATTAAAATCAAGTTCACCGTCCAACACAAGCCTCCAGTAAGCCCAATTATCCTTTGCCCTACTTCTTAACCGGCTTTTCGACAGTCTTCTCTCGAAAGTGTCCTCTCATAACACCGGAAACAAAGTTAGTCACTTCCTGAAGTTCCTCCTGTGTCTCAAAATCATCAATGTCCACATCCTTCGGCTCAACAAGCCCCATTTTCAGTACATTTTCAGCCAACAACTTTGTGGATGTTTGTCCGGTCTCCAAAGTTGACTTGTCAACACAATTTAGCCAGTTTGATATGCCGCAAAACTGGGCTACATACTTTACTCCGTTAATCTCTTTATCTACCTGATAACTCTTAACCATTTATTCACCTTCCCCATAGCAAAAAGAGAGCCTAAGCTCCCCTACATTATCTATCTGTATAATCCAACACCTGTATTTCAAATTCTCTGTCTGCAAGCTTTTCACCGACCTTATTATCGGCAGGCTTCTTCATAAAAGCCTTAGAACCTCCTGTCTTCTCATTTGTAGCCTTATTTACAACCCAGACAGAAAATATATCCGTAACGTCAGCCATTCTTTTCAATACCTTTAACTGCGGACTTGTGGCCTGTACAGAAACTTTTATTGTACCGTTCCTCTTGGCACTCTCATTTATTACCACATCACCCTGAAAACCTGTTACAGCTTCGGCAAAATCATTGTCGGCAGAACATTCGATATTATCCTCGCCAAGACCCGTGATGGCAAAAGTACCAAAAGCCCTTGAAGCGACCGTGATAGTCACATCGGAAGGATTATAATTTTTGATTTCCATATATTACCTCCTATATTGTAGCTGTACCGTTAATGGTCGCTGTATGTATTGCTCCTGCAAGGTCAAAACTGAACTTTCCAAGCTTATACACTCTGGCAGATCTGTCGGATGCGGAAGTATCACTTCTTCTTCCGAAATCAGTTTCATACATAGCCGTTTTATTCTCATCATGAGCAATCATTCCCTTGGTATCGGCTTCTTTGAGTACACTATTCGTTACACCTTCAAGCATACCTATACCGGAATCATCATAAGTTACCTTCTTGGAATTGTTAAGAAGCTTCTGTGCCTGGTAGGCTATGTTAGATATAATCCAATCAAAAGCATCAACTATATCAAGGTACTCACCTGCCGCACTCTTGCCCTCTGTAGTGACGATATCTCCGGCCTTTCTTTGAATGGTATATCCGTACACATTTCCGCTCTTATTCTCATTATTGATAAGCTTCACATCTCCGTCAGTGATATCATCAGGAGCAACACCTTTAATCAGAATATTCTTATAAGTAAAAGAACCTGACTCATATCCTGCGGTAGCTCCGACCAAAGCCGCCGCCAAATCCTGCCCTTTTGAATGAACTCCCACACAAGTTCTGTCAAGGCTCTCAAGACCTGTTGCCTCTGAAATCTGCTTAATAACAGGAAAATAAATAAGAGAGTTTGTAGCTTCAACGGCTTTAGCCACTTCAACAACAGTTGAATCCCCATCACCAAGCAATGTTATAATCTGCCTTACCTTCCCAGCTAACTTAGGTATAACACTGACGGCTTTACCCGCAGTTTCAATTATTCCTATAGCGGCAGGCGGATTCTTTTGCATCTTCATAATCTGAAAAAGCTTATAGGCTCCTGAATCCTCGGCAAATCCTGCACCGATTAAGTCCTTTGACTCACTATATTCCTTAAAATCCTTTTCCCTTGTAGACTTTGAAACCACTATGCAAGGTACTCCGCTGCCTATAGAGCCTACAGCCCCCGTAAGACTGATATTTACATTAATATCAAGCATGTAAATCATTCCTTTCTACTTCAAATTTATCAATATTTTCAACATTACCCTCAAGGTAATTCATAACATTAAGCACACAATCAAATCCTTTTCTATACTCATATTCAATTGTGAGCATATTGTCACGATTACTTATACCGCTTATTTCCGTTATACTTATATTCTTATCCTTCAGATATACCGCACTTTCAAACCAATCATGTAACTTCTGACAAAGCTCAAAACATTCATTATCGTTATCACTGTTTACAGTAAATGAGTATTTCACTTCTACAGGCTTATACCTGTTTTTACCGTCATCACTGTAAGTCCTATTCTTATAGTTGATTGCGGTTACAGTAAAACTTACAAAAGTGTACTTAGGTATATGGCTCGTGATATTGGACTTCACACATGTAAGATTTAATTCACTTTGTATGCCTTCACAAATAATCTTGTTGTAAGAATTTAAATCAAACATTAAAACTGCTTACCCTCCTTAGTGTATAGCTGTTAAAATCCGCATAGTCTTCACCATATAAATAACTTTCCTCGACCTTAAAACTGTTTCCGTTATGTTCTACATAAAAAGTACCGCTTTCAAGATTGATAATGTCTTTATCCTTTACAATAAACATCTGCCTGTCGGAGTTTGTAAGCCTTCCGCCGCTTTCATATATTGCCCTGCTTGTCATTGTAATTATGGCGGCTTTTATGTCTCTTGACAGCTTTTCACCCTTTGTATATTCACCGGCTATATAGCTACCTTGTGTGAATGTTATAAGCTTACATGGTACTTCATATTTAGAAATCAAATCAGAAAAAATAAACTCCATAATCATTTACCTACAATCCTGTGGGATATTGCACCTATCATAGACCCTGTATCATTTAGAGGATTGCTTCCTCCGTGTTGCCTGTGCAAAAGCGTATAAGGATGCAGAGGCGGCTCTGCTTGACTTGTGGCATATTCTTTTATTTTCCCCTCAAGATTAGTTCCCAGTGCTTCAAGAATAGTGTCAGCATCAATATTCCCTGTTATCAATGCACTTATAAAGTCCATATAAGCAGATAAAGCCTCATCCTTGCCCTTATCATATCCGTTTCTTAAAAAAGCTCTTTCAGGGATAGTTATTGTTGTTGTGGACGGCTTTAATGCAAGACCGTTGGCTTTTAAGTAAGCTCTCATTTTAGGCGTTACCTGTATAATGCACCCGTATTCATGTATATGAGCAAGCCAAGCCTGTTCGCCGCCGAATACACCCACCTCTACAGCTTTATTTCCAAGCTCCTTAAAAGACTCTCTAATCTTAGGTATATAGTCTCTGGTAGTAGCCATTACTTCCACCTCGAATAACTACCAAAAGATTTAGCTTTTCCCTTGATAAGATGCTTTCCTAACAGTTCTTTTGCTATCTGCCATAATCCTAAATTTCCATTTATCGAACTCTCATAACTCTTAGACATACCGCCAATGCTCTCGCTTGTGATATTACTTCCGCTTAATGCGCCACTCTTTAACATAGATATGAACTTGATAATAAAGAGTTTGGCAGAATGTGGAAGATTACTTATACCCTCCACACTTACATCCCCGCCCAAAGGAAAATCGGTATTATCTCTTAACCAATCAATTGCACTAAAAAAATACAGCATATCATCAACACTGACTGAATTTGCTGTAAATCCCATAGTTATTAAGTTTTCTTCCGTCAGTGTCATATGCTACTCCTTGCCTTTTGCCGCCTTTTTTGGCTTGCTGTCTTCAGTAGTTTCATTCTCTGTAACAGTTTCTGTTTCCGACTCTGTAACCGGCTCTTCTACCGCTTTTTTGTCAACTTCTTCCATCTCTCTTTGCCTTGCAAGCAACCTTCTTCTTTGTTCAAAAAAAGTTAAACCCATAAATCACCTACGCAATCTTATGTCTGAGACAAACAATAGGAATATTCTTAAGGTCGGCTACCACCTTCCAGTTAGTCGCAGTCTCAAGGTCGGTATTTGCTGCATAAGCGGTAGTGAAGTTACCGGTAAAACTTATTCCGTTTGGATGTAATACAAATGCTTTTCTGTTTACAAGCACATCCTTGGATGCCAAAATATCTCTATCCGTTTCAGTACCTATAAGTCCTATAGGTGTTCCTTCCTGCCTTGCAAATGCTCCCTGGCCTACAAACATAGTATCATATACACCAGCATTTACCGGCATGGTATCATCTACAATAATTCTATAACCCAGATAATATTCAATCTCAACCTTCAAATCCGAATCATACTGTGTAGTAATATCCTGATTCTTCTGAAGCTTTGTATATGTTGCAGAATGCATTACAACAATTCCAAGCTTATTGGCCGCATCACCCATCAACTGCTTGGTATCAAGGGCGGCATTAACACCTATTACGGCATTTGCACCGCTTAAGGCACTGATATCATGCAGATGCTCTGTTGCTAAAGCTCCACCTGTAGCAAAAAGACCCTTAAGAACACTTAAGAATATGGCCTGTTCCCTCTCAATCCACCAATCGGCTAAATAATTTCCGATAGCCGCCATAGGGTCGGAACCGCCTTTTACCTTTGCAAGGTCTGTAGTAGACCAAGCCTTTTGTCTAATCAAAAGAGTTGCTCTCTCATTAGCTGTCTTTATACCGTCAGGAATCATTGCATCCTCACCGAAAATCTCATCATCACCTGTTAAAGGCTTGTAAGAAGGCATCTGGATCATATTTCCGCCAAGCGGTGTTCCGTTTATAAGTCCTGCAACTCTTTCATCCGGTACTGCAATACCTGACTTAACTAACGCTGATACCTTAGTAGTTTTTTCGTTGACATACGCTGTAAACTTCTCAGGTACAATAACCATATCTGCAAATTTTGTTCCTGCCATAAATTATTCCTTTCTTCCTAT
>ERZ773014.1448-NODE-1448-length-15059-cov-10.686350_pt1 | contig 15059 bp, 17 predicted proteins | sample MGYA00580841_ERZ773014 | MGnify/ENA primary metagenome ERZ773014 (study PRJEB29015, sample SAMEA2737989) | human oral metagenome | biome: human oral; feature: human-associated habitat; material: dental | place: China | collected 2067 ...
GCTCGGACGTTCATAGCCGGCTCATGCCGCCCAGCGGACCATCCACACACATACCTAGTGACTATAGCATAAGATCGACGCTGACGCAAGAAAAATTTTCATCAGCGATCACGGCGGCTCTTTCCATCACCTTCGTCGTTCCCGTCGGACTGCGGTTTTTTCTTCACGCGGCGCGGCGGCATATGTGCCCTCCAATCCGGCTCGCAGGTGATGCGGTTGCGTCCGTTCTCCTTCGACTGATAGAGCGCCGTGTCCGCGCGCTTTACCATATGCTCCGCCGTATCCTCCGGTGTGCCGTACCAGATGGCGACACCGCCGCTGCACGTCACCTGATCCGAAGGGTTGATGTGTGCCTCGGAGACCGCCTCACGAAGCATATTGGCGAATGCCTCCGCTTCCGCTCCATCGTAATGGAGGCAGAGCAGGATGAACTCCTCACCGCCCCAGCGGATAAGAATGTGCCGCCGATCAAGGAAGCCGCTGATCGTCTGTGCGAAGCCGACAAGCACCACGTCGCCGACATCGTGCCCATAGGTGTCATTGATCTTCTTAAAGTGGTCAATGTCAAACATGATGAGCGCGAACGGCTCCTTGATCTCGAGCGAGATCCGCATGAAGTCGCGCGTCGCCGCAGGGAATTTGTTCCGGTTGAACGCCCCCGTGAGCGGATCAACCTCCATTTTCCGCGTCACAACGCTGACCTCGTTCTCAAGGCTCGCGGAGAGTTCGGCAAGGTAGCGTTCATGCGCCGCACGTTCCAAGATCAGCTGTACGATAAAGAAGCCGATCGTATAGATGCCAAAGGGAACAAAGTACGTATGCCACGGAAAGATGCGGTACTGAAAGGACAGCCCATCGACGACGGCAAGTACCGACAGCGTACCAAAGGCCACGAGGAGCGGCCTGCAGTGTTTGTTCCCACGCCGATGACACATGAAAAGCCAATATCCAATCATCATCCCGCAGACAGCGAGCGCAAGATAGAAGAAGAAACGCATGAGGTAGAGGCCGTTCTGCCCTAGTATTTCAAGCACAATGGCAGATACAAAAATGAGTCCGTATACAATGGAGATCTGGAGGATCCGCTTTTTGTAATCGTCGTCGATGACACGGTAGATCAGAAGATTTGCCGACAGAGGTATGAGATAGGACGAGACGAGTTCCAGTGTCCACCAAAAAACGGGCCAATCTGCCCAGAGAAGCACGAGGCTCGAGGAGCTGAGCATCCAGACAAAGAACACCACGAGTACGACGATCAGTCGCAGATAGATATCGCGCAACTCTTTTTCCGTAAAGAAGTAGACGCCGAGCAACATGATGAAGATCACGAGTGCTGTGATGCCGCTTACATACGGGAAGTCATAGATAAAGACATCCGCGATCTGATGAGCGGCACGATCCAGTCGGACACGGTCAAACTGCCCGAGCACCCAGGTGTTGTCCGAATGCACCTGCATATAGAGCTGACGGCCGACCGCCCATGCGGGCAGATCGACGAGATGCCACTTCCGCCCGTAGGAGGATGCGTGATTCCCGAGATCGCCATAGCGGTAGATGGAAACGCCATCCAGAAAGATCTGCACCGATTGATCCGTCGTGGAGAAGAAAAGGCTCTCATCCGCCCCCGTATCCGGCGGAATATAGACGCGAATCCATACATGATGCGTTCCCTCGGGCACAGCGACGCCGAACTGCGGATTGAACTTTCGCCAACGCCCCTCATCCTTTGAAAATACAGGAACTGTCTTCGCTCCTCGGATGCTGAATTCCGGAGAATCGGTCTCCCAATACTCCCATGAGAGCTGTGAGGTTTCGGCAGAGACCGCATGTCCAATGGACAGGAGGAACACAAAAAGAATTGCCCGCAATAACGCGTGCCATCTCTGCCTCATCTTCCGAACACCTCCTTACTATCTTATTCGTTGCAAGACAAAATAAGCTTAAATGTTTTCAGGAAGAAAGTCCTGATAATATTTTACGCACAATCTCTTCCGGAACATCATCGCGTACGACAACCGTCCCAATACCCTCGGCGAGTACCCAATGGATGCGCCCGCCGACCGTCTTCTTGTCGTGAAAGAGATCCGCATACATCGCATCCGCCGTCACGCCCTCGGCTCTGATGGGCAGCCCCATCGCACGAATCAGCATCTCTATGCAGAGGCGGTCTGCGGCAGAGAGCAGCCCCATCTCTTCACTGATCTGCGCTGCGCCGATCATGCCGATGGCGACCGCTTCGCCGTGACGATAGCGCACATAGCCCGTCTCCCTTTCGATCGCATGTGCAATCGTGTGTCCGAAGTTCAGGATGCGCCGAAGCCCCCCTTCGCGCTCATCCTGCCGCACGACATCCGCCTTGATTTCACAGGAGCGTGCAATCATATACGCCGCTGCGGCGGGTTCGAGCGCAAGTACCTGTGCGCAGTGTTCCTCAAGCCACGCAAAGAAATCGGCATCGCAGATGATGCCGTATTTGATGATCTCGCCGAGTCCCGCCCAAATCTCGCGTGCGGGCAGTGTGGCGAGCATATCGAGATCCATAAAGACCGCATCGGGCTGATAGAACGCACCGATGAGATTCTTGCCGAGCGGATGATTGACGGCAACCTTGCCGCCGACGCTCGAATCGACCTGTGCAAGGAGACTCGTCGGCAGCTGAATGAACGGCACGCCGCGCATATAGGTCGCCGCGACAAAGCCCGCGAGATCGCCGACCACACCGCCGCCGAGCGCAATGATCGGTGATCGGCGGTCAAGCCCCAACTCAATCGCGCGCGTGAAGATGCGATCCGCCTGCGTGAGGCTCTTCGAGGTCTCGCCCGCAGGAATTGTGATGACATCCGAGCGCAGTCCTGCGCGCTCGAGGAGTTTCACGATGCGATCAGCATGGCGCACTCCGATATTCGTATCCGTGACAATCATGCCCTGCGGAGAGTACCCTGCCTCGCGCATGAACGTGATGATTTCATCATCTATGCCGTTCCCAATCACAATGGAATAGCTACGCTCTCCAAGCGCGACTGCCACTCTGCGTATCATATCATTTTCTCCATATCCGAAGCGCCTGCAAGATGTGTTCTGCCACCTCGAGGGGCGCGCGTCCGCTCGTATCGACTGTAATGTCCGCCCCGTCATAGAGGCTGCGGCGTTCATCGAGGAGCTGCACGACAGCAGCGCGGCGATCCCCCTCATCCGCATTGTCGAGCACGGGGCGCGTACCACGCGCGGCCGTCCGCTGAAGGATCGTGTCAACATCGGCGGTCAGAGCGACGAGGATGCCGCGGCGGCGCAGCAGCGTCACATTCTCCGGATCCTTGACCGTACCGCCGCCCGTAGCAATGACGAGGTTTGTACGCCCTGCCGCATCGCGTACGGCCTCCTTTTCGCGTGCGCGAAAATACGACTCGCCGTGCTGTTCAAACATCACAGGAATGGTCATACCGCATTGCGCCTCGATCTTCTTGTCGAGATCGTGAAAGGCACAGCCCAGCCGCGCGGCGAGCAGACGGCCGACACTCGTCTTGCCCGTCCCCATAAAGCCAATCAGCACGACATTCTTCATGCCTTCTTCCACACCCTCTCGAGCCGCGCACAATAGCCGGCAAGGGATTCTTTGAGATCCGTCATCGCATCCGCATGGAACTGCGTGCAGATCGCATCCGCGAGGACGTAGGAGACCATTGCCTCGCCGACCACGGAGGCCGCGGGCACGGCGCAGGTATCGCTGCGCTCCTTGCTCGCTGAGACCTCCCTGCCCGTTGCAAGGTCAACCGTCTTCAGCGGTGCCATCAGCGTCGGGATGGGCTTCATCGCCGCGCGCACAATGAGGGTCTCTCCGTTCGTCATACCGCCCTCAAGACCGCCCGCACGATTCGTTTTGCGATAGGGATGCCCATCTGCATCCGTGAAGAGTTCATCGTGAATCTCACTGCCGGGCACATGTGCACATGCAAATCCCGCACCGATCTCCACGCCCTTGATCGCCTGGATGGACATGAGTGCCCCCGCAAGTTTTCCATCGAGACGGCGGTCCCATTGCGTATGGGAGCCAAGGCCGACAGGGAGACCGCGCACAACGACCTCAAATATGCCGCCGAGCGTATCACCCGCCGCCTTCGCCTCATCGATGCGCACCTTCATGCGCTCCTCCGCTGCGGGGTCGCACACATTCAGATCGCTGCTGTTCGTCACGCCGATGTCCTCATCTCGGATTGCCGCCCTCTCGACCGCCACACCGCCGATCTCCGTCACATGCGAGGCGACCGTCACACCGAGCGCCGCGAGGAGCTGACGGCAGACCGCACCGACGGCGACACGCATCGTCGTCTCGCGTGCACTCGATCGCTCGAGGATGTCGCGTGCGTCCTGTCTATCATATTTCAGCACGCCCGTGAGATCGGCATGCCCCGGGCGCACGGCTGTGACCTTTGGCCCTGCGGGCGCACCAAAGGCATCCATGCGCTCCGTCCAGTTCGCAAAGTCACGATTCACAACCTGCAGCGTGATCGGCGAGCCAAGCGTCTCCCCAAAGCGCAGCCCCGAGAGCACGAGGACGCGATCCGTCTCGATCTTCATGCGGTCGCCGCGTCCGTACCCCTGCTGTCGTCGCGCGAGCTGCGCATCAATCGCCTCACGCGTCACGCGCAGCCCCGCCGGCATCCCGTCCAGAATCGCCGTCAGTGCCGCGCCATGCGACTCCCCCGCCGTGAGAAAACGCAGCTGTCCCATTCAAATCCTCCTTGTATAATATTCATAACTTTTAAGTAAAAATCATTATCCCATTTAAATACATTCGATATAATCTCTTGTTTTCCTGCAAAGAAGTTTACATTTAGGAATCGCTGATAACATAGACCTTCAGATTGGCGTAGATTTTTTCGTCCGAACAAAGAGGCAAACCGGATGCAGGATGGTGCTCGGTGGAGGATTTGCAGGTATTGAGCGGGCAAAAAAGATACGTCAAGATGGTAGTGCTGAATTTATCAGCGCTTCCTTTATTGCAGGTGTCAAACTCACTCCTGATGCTTCTCCCTCGCGCGCGCGGCGGTCTCCATGCGGACGACAATATCCAGCGTGTCCCCATCCACCATAAGAGAAACGTCGCCAAACCGAATGCCCGGATTCTCCTCCTGCACAGCATGCAAAAACGAAAGCAGATCGAAGTATCCGCCGCGCATTTTGATTGCGATTGATCGAACGACAATCTCATCCATGTGTACAGCCGGCTGTGGCGCAAAGGAGACAAGCGCTACATTGTTCTGCCGCGCGAGCCGCTCCACCGTGCGGATGAGCAAGCCCTGTTCCTCCTCGTCGGGCAGAGCGTGCAGGAGAAACGCCTGCCGCGCGCGCATTTTCTGCTCCATCTGCGAATCCGCGATCAGCTTCCGCTCGTGGCGTTCCACACGCGAGAGAAGAGCCTCGGCAGCTGCCCGCTCCGCATCTGCAGCCGTGCGCTGCGCTGTAAAAAAGGGTGAAATCACAAGCACATACAGGAGAAACAGCCCCAGCCCACAGATCAATGCGATCCGGATGCGCTCACGCTCTGAAAAGCGCTCCATTACCCTCACTGCCAATCACTCCGCAGCGTAAATCGAATGTGTACAGGAGTATCGGACGCAGCGCGCTCCTCCTCCGCATGCTCGACGGTCAGTGCTGCCGTGAAGAAGGGATCCTCCTCTATCTCCCCCATAAAGGCGGAAAGTGCCGCATAGTTCACAGCTTCCCCTTCCATCCGGATCACATTGTGCTCTGCCCGCACGCCCGTCAGCCGCACTCCGTCCACCGCGATCGTGCCAAGGTGGACAAGGAGAGCCCGCACGGGCGACGCACCTTCCATAAACCCCGCAAGAAGCCGCTCCCGCTCCGCCACGTCGGCACGCAGCGCGGCAAACTCCTCCATCCGCCTGCGCTCCGCTGCTCTGAACGCAAGCTCCTCTACCGCATGATCACGCGCCTGACGCGCCACGGCAAAGGATGCAAGATCTGCCGCCGCATTGGAGAGAACACCAGCTGCTGCAAATACGACAATCAGAACGGCGGCATAGGTTCGCAGTCGTTCCACATGAATGTGCCCCGGCGCCCAATACAGATTCTCCATTTTTCCTGCGTGCATGAGCAGCCCCGCGTAGACAGCGGGCACAAACGCATCCCCCGTGCTCTCATCCTCCCACGGCATACGCGGACCGCGCGCCGCCACAATCTCCTCCGCAAGCGGATTGTCCCTCGGCGGGCAGACTGTAATCAGGCGCAGCGCAAGCCCCAATGCGGAAAATGCAGAGAAATACGCATTGATGCGTCCCTCTTCCATCCGCGCCGTCCAGTAACTCTGCGGCGTCGTTCCCCGCAGGGGCATACACAGGAGTTTCGTATCATCGGGCAGCTCTTTGCCCATCTCATCCGCTTCGGCACGCAGATCCCAGAGCAATGCCTCCCGCAGCTCGCCGCCTGTAAGCAGCATGGGCAGAGCGCGTTCCTCCGTCTCCGCTTCAAAGGAGGGAAGCGCGAGTGCCAGTGGGAGTCTCTCCCATCCTGCATTCTGCAGCGCGGCACAGACAGCGGGGGCGAGCGCCGACACGTCCGAGGGGGCAGGGCAGCCCGTCTCCGTCATCCCGGACTCCGTCACCATCCACGCACGTCCGTCATCGTCCACGGCTCCCAGACGCACGAGCGCAAGCCTCTCATGCGAGGGGTAGATGCCGACTGCCTCGCGCATGCGCCACGGAAGACTAATACCAGCGCTGCCAAACATAGCGTTTCTTCTTCTCCTTCATGCAGGCACGGACGATCTTTGCCCGCAACCACTTCTCTCCGTCGGGGAGGTCCTTCTCACGCCCATCGATGGCGGCCGCGGTAACCTTCAGCACATCCTTCGACTCCCTGTCATCGGGTCCCTCGAGAACGACGTAAAGTTCGATCCCTTCTCCTACGGGAACGGCCTCCTTCACGACCTCCTCCGTGATCTTCTTCCGCTGATTCAACGCAGGGGGCTCTCCATATGCCTTGGGATTTTGCTCAAGTCTTGCCGCAGCCGTCTCCACCGCGCTCTCAGCGGCAAGGCGCAGCTGCATTTCCCGCTCATATTCCACCGCCACATTGGCACCGCCGCGCATGAACGCAGTGGCGGCAAGCCCAAGCAAAAGAATTACCGTCAATGCAGCGAGCCCAACAGCAGAGATTGTACCGCGCTCATCCCTATTTGTCACCCATACCCTCCCGCAGGTAGACAGCGGTCACGAGGCTATAGCGATGCCCCGTCACCACACTCATGCCCCTCATCTCGATATGATAGAGGTGCGGACACTGCGCATCCTCGCGAACGGAGAACGCCTCGATATGGACGCCCGCCCCGCCAAACGACCCCGTGATGGGGGATGTCACCGCATTGAGCACCAGATGTCCATCCGTAAGCCAATAGCGATCACGCGCTTCTCCGGAAATCTGTGCGCCACGCATGTCCTGCTCCATCTCGTAGATCCCCCGCTGACGCTCCCCGATGTGGTCGGAGAGCAGCGCCGATTCCACGATGCGCGCGGCCGCCATCTGCATCTCCTGCCGCAGCTCTGCGTCCGCAACCTTGTCCTGATAGCTGCGCCATGACCACACGAGCGCAAAGGCGAGGAAGGTCAGAAGGAACACACAGATCGACAAGCTGACGGCAAGCTCCATCAACAAAACACCTCTTGCATCCGCACGTCTCTCAGGGACTGTGTGCCGCTGAATCATGATGCCTCATCCTCCGCACAAAGTCCGCCTGTTCCTCATGCCCCAAATGCTCCCATGAAATCCGCAGATGCACATCGTAGAACTCATCCCGGCGCACAACGGATGTCGTGACCTGATAGATCCGCTCATCCGAAGAAACCTCCGTCAGTCCCGACAGCAACGGTATTCCCTGATCCAGCTTCGCCTCCATCATCGAAAGCTGTGCACGCGCGACAAACGCCGCCTCCATGCGTCCGGCAGCGTGTTCCTCCAGCATTGCCGTCCGCGCAAAGAGCGTGAGCGCAGCCGCAGCAGCGAGCACAATGAGCCCGAGCACAACGATCTCGATGAGAATCCAGCCGGTCTCCGCCCTATTCTTCCTCGTCGACATCAAGTGCTCCTCGATGCAGACGAATGCGCGCTGCCCGATCAATCACAATGCGGAGTGCATCCTGCTCATATCCCACAGCATAGACCCGAATCTTCATATTGCGGCTCCATTCCCATGCAATATCGCCGTTGCGGTCAAATGCCACGCGCTTTCCATGTGCGGTCTCCTGCTCGAATCGCACGAGCGGCAGCGGCTCATGCACGCGAACAGCCCCATCAAACGGCCGATGCAGAGCATAGCCGTCGGTGTAAATTTCAAGACGCGGATCGCGTTTCCATGAGCGCCTGCCCTCAATCATATAAAGCTCCATCGCCGTCACGCGGCTGAGTGCCTGCACGCGCCGAATTTCGGCAATGAGATGCATTGCCTCGTATTCCACTGCCGCACGAGCATAAAATGTGTGTATCGCAGGAAGTGCAGCCGCGCACACAACGCCGAAAACAGAAAGGACAACGAGGAGCTCCAGGAGCATGATGCCCCGCATCCCTCCCGCCCGCATCAGATGAGCCCCCAGTAAAGATGCCAGAGATATTCTCCTCCAACAAAGCCGATGTAGCCGCCAAGTGCGAGAAAGGGTCCGAAGGGAATCCCATCGCGGCGCTTTTTTCGCCCCGTCACAAGGAGGAGGATTGCCGCAATGCCGCCGAGGATAAAGGCGATCCAGACGGCGATCAGAGCCGCCTCCCAGCCGAGCCAGATACCGAGTGCCGCAGCAAGTTTTACATCGCCGCCGCCAAGACCGCCGCGCGCGGCAATATACAGGCAATAAAATAAGACGCCGCAAAGCGTCCCGCCAATGAGTGCATTCCCGACAGGCGTCAAAGCCCCCATCAGAGAAAGTACGAGCCCCGCTGCCCCAAACGGCAGGGTAATCACATCATAGAGCATGCCGTCCCTGAGATCGAGGAAGGAAAGCCAGAGGAGCACTGCCGCAAAGATGACACCGCAGAGGCTACGCAGCGTTATGCCGACGAGAGCGAAAATGCCGACGAGGGCGAACAGCCAAAGAGCAGTGAGCGGCACAAGGGCATTGCGCGCAGGAAAAAGCGCCTGTGCCTCCTCCTGCATATCCCCGCCTCCGTTCTGCGCTTACTCCTTCGCACGAAACTCCTCTGCCGTATGTCCCGCACAGGTCGCGCGCAAGCCTTTTCCCTTGTCCTCTATCGCATAGGACTTGTTCTCCATGGATTCCTCTTTATCTCCAATCCGCACTTTGCCCGAAGGAGGCTTGAGATTATCCAGATCTGTCACATACTCTGCCAGATCCTTGATGTTTTTCGGGTTCCGCCCCTTCGCCGTCCGATACAGCACGATTGCCGTATCAAGCGCCGTGAGATCCGCCTGCACCTTCACCGTATTCGCCGTCACAATGGCAGATGTGAAGCGCGGCACGGCAATCGAGAGAATCACCGCGAGGATCATCACGGCGAGCAGTGTCGAGAGCAGCGAGAAGCCGCGCTGACCACGCACGGAGGAGCAGCGTTTACTTAAAGTCCACAAATTCGTCAATGCGCGCACCGCCTTTTGCCATCGGTTCCACGAAACTGCGCCACACATCCATCACAATGACGCGCGGCTGCGCAGCGTCCTCGAGCGCATTCTTCAGCGCCGCAGCGAATTCATCCTGCGCCCCGACACGCACCGCCTTGATGCCAAAGCTCTCCACGTATTTCACGTAGTCCATCTCGTGGTCGAGCTCACAGGCAATGTAGCGCTCGTCGTAGAGCACCTTCTGCAGCTGGCGGATCATGCCAAGGCTGCGGTTGTTCACAATAATTGAGAGCACGGGAAGCCCTAGCCGCGCGATCGTATAGAACTCATTGCCCGTCATCTTGATGCCGCCATCGCCTGCGATGTGAATCACACGGCGGCTCTTTCCCCATGCGATCTGTGCACCCATCGCAGCGGGCAGGCCGTAGCCCATTGTGCCAAGTCCGCCCGAAGTCAGCCACGTCCGTGGCTCCTCCACGCGCAGGTGGAGCGCCGCCCACATCTGGTGCTGCCCCACATCCGTCGCGTAGGCGTATGCCTTGCCCGTCGTATTCTGTGCCACCTGATGCAGCGCCCACGGCACGGTCAAACGCCCGACATGATAGTCGTAGTCGTATTCCTCCTGCCATGTGCGGATCTGCGCCCACCACGCAGCGAGATCATCCTTCGGCGTCTGCCGCATGAGGAGCTTCAGGATGGTTCGCATATCGCCCGCGAGGCCGAGGCTGTTTTCGATGTTCTTGTCGATCTCGGCGGGATCGATGTCAATGTGGATGAACTTGCGGTTCGCTGTGTACTTGCTGAGATTGCCCGTCTGACGATCGGCAAAGCGGCTGCCGATCGCAATGACGAGATCGGCGGCACCAATGGCGTAGTTCGCAGCCTTCTCCCCGTGCATCCCCGCAAAGCCGAGCATCTGCGGATGCGTGCTCGACACGGCGCCCATGCCCATGAGCGTATGCACAACGGGCAGATGATACCGTTCGATGAACGCTGTGACCTCTGCCGAGGTGCCCGCCGAGATCACGCCGCCGCCCACAATCACGAGCGGGCGCTCGGCGGCAACAATCTCCGCCGCCGCCTCCGCCGCGCAGATGACGAAGTCCGCATCAGGCTTGCCCGGGGTGCGCTCCCGCGGCTCCTCACGCGTATAGGCGACCTCCTCGAAGAAGAGATTGCGCGGAACATCGAGCAGCACGGGACCCGGCCGCCCGCTGCGCGCAAGGTCAAATGCCTGACGGATCGTCGGCACGAGATCAGCAGCATTTTTTATCTTGTAGTTGTGCTTTGTCACGGGCATCGTCACATCGAGGATGTCCGTCTCCTGAAAGGCGTCGCGTCCGAGCATGGCAATGTCCACCTGCCCCGTGATCGCGACCACGGGAATCGAGTCCATGTAGGCCGTCGCAAGCCCCGTCACGAGGTTCGTCGCGCCGGGTCCTGATGTCGCAATGCAGACACCGACGCGCCCCGTCGCGCGCGCATAGCCGTCCGCCGCATGCGCGGCATTCTGCTCATGCGTCACGAGAATCTGATGCACAGCATCCTGCCCATAGAGTGCATCATAAAGAGGCAGGATCATCCCGCCGGGGTAGCCGAACAAAGTATCAACGCCCTGCTCCTGCAGACACGCCAGAACAGCTTCCGCACCTCTCATACACACACTCCTCAACTTCACGAAACAATGATAGGAATATTATAGCATACGTAAGACAACTATAGCAAGCTGTGTGTTTTGCCAATTTCCCGATTTTTTCGACCGACATCTCCAACATGCGTGCGATCATCTCCAAGGGCAGTTTTTCTCATCCCACTCAAATCCGACCATGTCGATCACCTCACGTTGATGTTCCTGCAAAAAATCTTTCATCACATCGTGCTCGATACAGTATACCATATTTTTCAGACAGACCAAAAGAAACATTCCGAAAAAAATCTGCCGCAGGAGAAAATTTCCCGCAGCAGATCATTCATTACACCTTACACTCGTATTTCCCGCAGAAGTGGAAGGCGGGCAGCTCGGCATTGGTGATGAGACAGCGGCTCTTCATACGCGGCTCGTATTCCCACTGTCCGATGCGCGGTGCACGCGGACGAATCGCCGCATTCGTCGGGTCGTACCAGTGGCGGCAAAACGCGCATTTGCGAAACGATTTTCCATTGATGTTGACGAGTTCCATGCCCGTTCCTCCTGTGCGCCTTTAACGCTTCCATAAAGCGTAGATTTTCTCTCCCACCCAAATGAGCACAATGAGACCAACCAGTGTGAGAATAGCCTCTTCCCATCCCCATCTTTTCACCATGATGAAAAAATCGACCACTCCCTTAATCATTGTTTTCATCTCCTGCATTTGTGATACAGACGTCAATAAGATGTTCTCGTTGTTTCTACTTCGTTTCGTGCTTCAAGATTGCTTCATCGACCATACTACTGATATTCTTGGCAAAATTCAAGCCTGCCCTATGCGTGAATTTAAATCCACAGTATGCCCCCATAACAATACCAAGAGGTGCTGCGATCATTGAATAATCCAAAAAACTCACAATTTGTTTGATTGCAACTAAGGATCCCCCTAATTTGACAAAAGACCAGCGAGAGGCAGATATTGCCTTGGATAACATTGCATCCAATTCCTGCATAACCTTAATATCGACGGCTTTTCCCAACCTGCGATAGAGCACAATCAAGTTGAGTGTCGTCAACACACCATGTGTCGGTAAGGGTCCGGCAATTCCACCAAAAATTTTATGCTGATTGACGATTTTCGATATTCTTCCTTTGACAGACTCATTGTAGACGGACAGAAGTTCATCTCTTTCACGTATCCCCTTTTCAAGTTCTCCTGCCATTAGATCTACAACCTTGCCCATCGCCGCATCCTGAACTTTGCTCACCGGCAACATCGACATTTGAATCTCTCCCTTAATTACAATCCTGCACACCATGCAAAAAACTCTTACTTACAGCTTCACCGCCGTCATATTGCTGATCTTCACGTTTCCGAAAGTTCTCTGCTTCACCTTCGCTTTTGCCTCGGTCATAGATTTAGCTTGAACAGTCATCCCCTCTCGATTGGAGTGCTTTGAATTCGGCGAAAGTTCATCCCACATCGCACGAAATGTAGCCATAAAGTATTTCCCCTTTCTTTCAGGAATATCCTTTAATGAGTATATTATTCCCCCCCCCGCGGATTTTCCTGCAAAAATTTAATTTTTTACAGAAAAATCCGCATCGAGTTACACATTATTTTCTACTGTTCCAGCTCCCACAACTCTCCCCTTTCCCCCCATCCCCATCTAAACGTATAATAGCAGATACACGAATGTAACCATATATGTTGCTCATGTGGATTCCTCCTTCAAATCGTGAAAACTCATACATTCTGATTTTAGAGGAATCCTTGATTGCGTTGTGGTATGGCTACCGGTATTACCATAGCTTTTGACGATAGTGAAGTGTCACTCAAAATAAGTCTCCCCAAGAAAATCCTTGACTGAGAAGATACCACCGTGTATCTTTAGGTTAAGAGAATATATGGCTGTTACGAGCGGCTATGGCCATCCCTTCCGTTTGGGGACAATAAAGATACAGCGGAGTTGACCGTCGGCGAGGGTAGGGAAACTCGCCGCTGCTCGGAAGTAGAGAGAATTGTTTCGGCAGTTCTCTCTACTTTTCTTTGTGATGGAAATCGGTGCGGTATGACGGATTTACGGCAGATACAGCAATATTACGAGCAAAACTTATATGACAGGATCTTTCAGCATAGCTTGGCAAACGGTACGGTTCCGCAGGTTATCTTCTATTGTGATAACAGAGAGGGACGACCATCCGAATCTGTATGTTGTCGGACAAGAACACAAGAAGGTTCTTACCTTGGATATTCTGCCTATGAAGCAACAGATGAAAACCAAGTGAGCCATCAGCTTATTGCTGATAGGCTTTCGTATTATTGCGAAAGCAGCTTCCTCTCCCGCAGCTCCGGTCACGAGCATCTTCCCCCTTGATGGTGTCAATTATACGCATGACAGCCCTTGCGATTTCCACTGTTCCCACTCCCACAAATCTCCCCTTTACACCCCATCCCCATCTAATGTATAATTATCGTGTATGATTTTATAGTTTCCGCACTTTATCACGACAGGCATCGGCAAGAGTTTCACCGGCACTTTCGGATGCTTTTTCTGCATCGCCCAAAGGGGAGGGCGGACGGCGCGATGAAGGCGGAGGGGGAAAGGGGTTACGTTATGAAAGATGAAATCTTTAGTGTGCTCCAACGCGTCGGGCGCAGCTTCATGCTGCCGGTCGCGATCCTGCCGATTGCAGGTATCCTGCTCGGCATCGGCGCGTCGTTCACGAACCCGACGACGATCGAGACGTACGGGCTCGGCGGTGTCCTCGGTGCGGGCACGGCGCTGCATTCGCTGCTCTCGATCATGGCAAGTGCAGGCAGCACGATCTTCGGCAATCTGCCGATCATCTTCGCGGTCGGTGTCGCCATCGGCATGGCAAAGGCGGAGAAGGAGGTCGCGGCACTCTCGGCGATGATCGCCTTCTTCGTCATGCACACCGCCTGCAACGCGATGCTGAAAATCGGCGGACAGATCCTGCCGGACGGCTCGATTGCACCGACGGTCCTCGAAGGCACGATTGCCGCCTCCTGCGGCATCATGTCATTCCAGATGGGCGTGTTCGGCGGCATCATCGTCGGCATCGGCGTGGCGTGGCTGCACAACAAGTATCATAAGATCGTTCTGCCGAATGCACTCTCCTTCTTCGGCGGTTCGCGCTTCGTCCCCATCATCTCGACGATTGTCTTCCTCTTTGTCGGCATCGCGATGTACTTCCTATGGCCGCTCGCCCAGCAAGGCATCTTCGCCCTCGGCAGTCTTGTCACGGGTACGGGCTACATCGGCACGCTGATCTTCGGCATCGTCAAGCGTGCACTCATCCCGTTCGGTCTGCACCACGTCTTCTACCTGCCGTTCTGGCAGACGGGCGTCGGCGGCTCAATGATGATCGACGGGCAGCTCATCCAGGGCGGTCAGAACATCTTCTTTGCACAGCTCGCCTCCCCGAACGTCGCGCATTTCAGTGCGGACGCGACGCGGTATTTCTCGGGCGAGTTCATCTTTATGATCTTCGGTCTGCCGGGCGCGGCACTCGCAATGTATCACTGCGCACGTCCTGAGAAAAAGGCGGTCGCGCGCGGACTTCTGCTCTCGGCGGCGCTCACCTGTATGCTCACAGGCATCACGGAGCCGATCGAGTTCTCCTTCCTCTTCGTGGCTCCCGCACTTTTCGCCGTGCAGGTCGCACTCGCGGGCGCAGCATACATGATCGCGCACATGCTGAACATCGCCGTGGGACTTACGTTCTCGGGCGGTCTGCTTGACTTCTTCATCTTCGGTATTTTGCAGGGTGAGGCAAAGACGAGCTGGATGTACGTCATCCCCGTCGGCGTGATCTACTTCTTCC
>ERZ773014.1450-NODE-1450-length-15051-cov-24.948920_pt1 | contig 15051 bp, 15 predicted proteins | sample MGYA00580841_ERZ773014 | MGnify/ENA primary metagenome ERZ773014 (study PRJEB29015, sample SAMEA2737989) | human oral metagenome | biome: human oral; feature: human-associated habitat; material: dental | place: China | collected 2067 ...
CGTGGGGATTAGGATGGGAAGTTTGGCTGGATGGAATGGAAATAACACAGTTTACATACTTCCAGCAAGTTGGAGGACTGGAAGTTGACATAGTTCCATCTGAAATAACTTACGGACTTGAAAGAATAGCACTTTATTTGCAAAATAAGGACGATGTAAAAGATTTAGAATGGACAAAAGGTGTAAAATACGGAGAAAGAAGATTCCAGTTTGAGTATGAATTATCAAAATACAGCTTTGAAGTGGCAGACGTTCCAATGCACTTCCAACTTTTTGATATGTACGAAAAGGAAGCTCAAAACTGCCTAAACAACGACTTAGTATTCCCCGCCTACGAATACGTTCTAAAATGTTCACACACATTCAATAACCTTGACGCAAGAGGAGCAATCAGTACAACAGAAAGAATGTCCTATATTTTAAGAATCAGGGATTTGGCTAAGAAGTGTGCAGAGAAATTTGTGGAGGCAAGGGAGAGATTAGGATTCCCATTGTTGAATAAGTAAAAATATAGAAGTGGGGAAATTCTTCTTTTGAAAGGAGGACTGTGGAATGAAATTATCAATAAAGAATGTTGGGAAACTAAAGGAAGCTGATGTTGAGATAAATGGGATAACTGTTATTGCGGGAGAGAATAATACAGGAAAAAGTACCGTTGGTAAAGTTTTGTGGAGTATATTCAGCAGTTTTTATAAAATTAATGAACAAATAGCTATAGAGAAACAAGAAAGTATTGAAAAAGTAATATTTAATAGTTTTTTAGATTCTATGTATCAAGATAATATGGGATACTTAGATCCTTTTTATAATGAAGAGAAAGAAAAAGAAAATATAAAAAAAGTATCAAAAAAAATAGTAAATACTTTTGAAAATATAAAAGATGATACAGAATTAAAATATTATTTAATAAATACATTGAATAAGATTATTTACTCTGATGTAAATGCTTCAAATTATAAAATAGATGAAATAGTGAAAATTTTGCGAATAACAAATGATAGAATTGGAGAAATTGCAATTTTAAAGAGATTGTTAAAAGAATTTAATAATCAAATAAATAATATTTATTCAGAAGCAGAAGCAGAAATGGAGTTAATAATAAAAGATAAATCCTTAAAAATTGTAATTGAAGATAATAAAATTAAAGATTTAAGAGAAGATATATATGTAAATACAGAAGTTTTTTATATAGATGATCCACATATTGTAGATGAATTAGAGGAAATTTCAATGGAAAAAATTAAATTTTCTCATAGAGGACAACTGATAGAAAAATTATTAAATGTGGAGAAAGAAAGTGTAATTAATGAGTTGTTAGCTGAAGATAGGTGGGAAAAGATAAATGATAAATTAAATGATATTATTCAAGGGAATTTTACAAGAAAGAAAAATGGGCGAAGTTTTTTTTATGAGGAAAAAAACGGTTATGAAGAAATAAATGTAAAAAATTTATCAATGGGTTTAAAAGTATTCACTATTATAAAGTTACTGATTCAGAATAACTCTTTAAAAGAAAATGGAACAATCATACTTGATGAACCAGAAATACACTTACATCCTGAATGGCAACTAAAATTTGCTGAATTGATAGTTTTGTTACAAAAAGAGTTTGGAATGCATATTTTATTGACAACTCATAGTCCGTATTTTGTGAGTGCAATTGAAGTTTTTTCTGAGAAATATAAAGTTGATGACAAGTGTAAGTATTATATGGCAGAAAATAATGGAAATAGCAGTGTAATAAGGGATATTACAGGGAATACGAGAGAAATTTACAAAAAAATGGCTAGACCACTTCAAGATTTAGAAAATATTAGATATGACAGTGATTTTGATGAAGAATAAGATTGATTTAAAAAAATATAATACTTCTACTTTAAAACAGACTTCAAAAGATGATAACAACAAAGAATATATGACTGAATGCGAAAGTATAAAAGTAATTGATTTTGATAGTTTTGGAACTAAATATTTTGGAAAAAAGATGAAAAAATTGAATATAAAATTAAAAACAAATGATGTTTTATTTTTAAAAGAAAATGGTAAATACACATTTATTGAATTTAAAAATGTTAATTTTCAAATTGATAGAAATAATAAAATTAATATAGAAAAATTGAAGGAATTAGAAGAAAAAATATTAGGTAGCATTTTTATATTACTTGATGTGACAAAAATGAATTTCAATGAAATAATTGAAAATATTGACTATATTTTAGTTTACAATAAAGAAAAAAATTCATCATTTGCAGATATAGGAAATTTAATTTATAATCAAACTAAAAATAATAAAGAAGATAGAGTTATAAACTTTGGTTTAGAAAAATTCAAAAATTACTGTTTTAAAAATGTACACACTTACTCAAAAGAGGAATTTGAAGAGAAATTTGTAAAAAAAATTGAAAAAAGAATGTAAAAAATTAAAAATGATAATAAAAATGTAAATTTGTAAAGGAGAGAATTAATTATGAATTTTCTTTTTGAAATAGGATTAGAAGAATTGCCTTCGAGATATGTAGACGAGGCTGAAAGTAATTTGAAAAAAATTGCGGAAAAAGAGTTAAAAGAAGAAAGAATTGCATTTTCAGGAATAGAATCTTTTAGTACGCCGAGAAGAGTGGCGATTATTGTTAAAGATATTGCTGAAAAACAAGCGGATTTGGATAAAAAAAGTGTTGGACCTTCAGTGGAAATCGCTTATAAAGATGGAGCATTGACAAAAGCTGGAGAAGGATTTATAAAATCACAAGGAGCGACACCTGATGATGTAAAAATTATCGAAAATGAAAAAGGAAAATATATTTCAATTGAAAAATTTATTGCTGGAAAACCTACAAAAGAAGTGTTGCCAGAAATATTGTCAAATGTTATTAAAAAAATCGAGTTTGAAAAATCAATGAAATGGTCAGACAGAACATTTAGATTTGCAAGACCGATAAAATGGTTTGTGACTTTGCTTGGAACAGAAGTATTGCCTTTTGAGTTTGAAGGATTAAAAGGTGGAAAGAAAACTCGTGGAATGAGATATTTTGCACCGCAAGATGTGGAAATTTCAAATCCCGACGAATATGTTTCAAAATTGAGAGAAAATAGCGTAATTGCTAGAAAAATTGAGAGAAAAGCGGAAATTTTGAAAAGTATAAAAGAAAATTGTGAAAATGATGGTGATGTTGCGATTATCAATAATTATTTATTGGAAGAAGTTGTGAATTTGGTGGAATATCCTTTTGCGATAAAAGGTGAGTTTAATGCTGATTATTTGGACCTTCCAGAAGATATTATCACGATAACTATGGAAACACACCAAAGATATTTTCCAGTGAAAGATGCAAATGGAAGATTGACAAATAAATTTATTGTAATTAGAAATGCACCTGAAGATTCGGAAGTTGTGAAAAAAGGTAATGAAAAAGTTATCGAGCCAAGACTTGCCGATGCAAAATTCTTTTTTGACGAAGATTTAAAAAATAAATTTGCCGATAATGTGGAAAAATTAAAAGAAGTTACATTCCAAAAAGATATGGGAACAATTTACGAAAAAATGCAAAGAAGTAAAAAAATCGCTGAATATTTGGCAGATGAATTGGGATATGGAGCGAAAAAGAAAAATATCTTAAGAACAGTGGAACTTTCAAAAGCAGACTTGGTTTCAAACGTAATTGCAGAAAAAGAATTTACAAAATTGCAAGGATTTATGGGATCAGTTTATGCTGAAAAACAAGGTGAAGATAAAGAAGTGGCACTTGGAATTTTTGAACATTACTTGCCAAGATACCAAAACGATATTTTACCAACAACTATTGAAGGAGCATTAGCTGGAATTGCTGATAAAATCGATACTGTAGTAGGTTGTTATTCGGTAGGTTTAAAACCAACAAGTTCAAAAGATCCTTATGCGTTGAGAAGAGCGGTTCAAGGAATCGTTCAAGTGGCATTGGATTCTAAATTAGAATTAAATTACGAAAAATTAGTTGAAAAGGCTTACGAAATTTTTGCAGCTGACAAAAAAGTGTTGGATAAAAATGTTGTGAAAAATGTGGTAGAATTGTTTAAACAAAGATTATCAAATGTTTTAGGCGAAAAATACAGCAAAGATTTGATTTCATATGAAATTAACCTTGAAAACAATATCGTAAAATTAAATGACAGATTGTCAGTATTATTGGAATTGTCAAAAACAGAAAATTTTGAAACATTGATTAACTTATTAAAAAGGGTAAAAAATATAGTTAAGGATAATAAAGATGAAATCAAAATTTCAGAAAATTTATTTGAAAAAAATGAGGAAAAAGCTATATTTAACTTAGGAAATGAATTGGAGCTGCTTGAAAATAAAGAGTTCGCAAATTATATTCAAGTTTTATTGAATAACGCAAATGTAATAAATAACTATTTTGATAATGTAATAATTAACGCAGATGATGAAACAATTAAAAATAACAGAGTTTCTACGCTTAAAAAATTAGAAAAATCAATTGATAAAATGATAAATATATAAAATTTTTAAGAAATTTTGAATTGTTTAATTGCTGAATTACTAGTCAATATTGGAATCTCGAATAGTTTTCACAGTTAAATAATAGAAAAATAAAATTTTTAGTATTGACTTTTTAAAAAAAAAGTGCTAATATCTAACCATAAAACGATGGTTAAATTAAATATAACCCGATATAAAATTAACAAAAAAAGCTTGATTTTTTTGCTAAAATAGTGTATACTTATTTAAGTAAAGTTAGATTAAAAAATTCAAATTATTGGAAAATTTTTTTAAAAAATTAATTAATTTTTAGTTTTTTAGAAAATATATAATTTGAATGAAAGTGTCTTATTGTGTACCTATTTAAGCATAATCAAGGCAGTGCAGAAGTAAAATTAAATAGAAAATTCAGGAGGAATTAAAATGAAAAAATTAGTTATTTTGGGAACAGCTTTATTAGCTTTGAATGCTGTAGCGTCTGAATTCCAAGTAAAAGGTGGATATGATTTCTACAGAAAATATAAATCAGGAGCAGATTATTGGAAACATTCTGATTTTAAAGTAAAAAATGGTGCAACTGCGGGTGTTGAATACATCGTAGACAACCAAGGTGAATTTGAATGGGGATTAGGAGGAGAATACAAATTCTCTAATAACTCAGGAAAATTAAAACCTAAAAAAGAACAATGGAATGGTACTTATTCAACTGCTAAAAAACTTGGTAGAGATGTACCAGTTTATGCTTTAGGTAAATTTAACTTAATTACAACTAACGGAGGAAACGATGCTTTATATGTATTAGGTAGAGCAGGATATAACTTCGCTAAAGAATCAAGAGAAGCAAGAAAGCAGGCAGGATTAGACATTAAAGGTGGTCTATATACTGCAGCAGGAATTGGTACTGAATTTGGACCAGTTTCATTGGAAGCTTTATATGAAAGATCTAGCTTTAAAGTAACAGACAAAACTCCAAATGTTGGTGTAACTAAATATAGAGATCATTTAGATTCAGTTGGAGTAAGAGTAGGTTATAGAATTGGTCAATTGAAAAATGACAGATCACCTAAAGTTATAACTCAAACAGTAGAAGTACCTGTACCAACTCCAGTACCTGTAGAACCAGATAAAAATATTGATACTAGAGGAAATGCTGTGTTACCATTTAGCTGCTCAGTTGATGATAAAAAATGTGTAATCAGAGGATTTAAAGTTGATGGAAGAGTACCAAACGAAAATGAACAAAACGACTTGAGAAAAATTGCTGACGTAATTAATCAATTCGCTGATGGTGGTACAATTGATTTCGTTGGACATACAGATTCAACTGGTTCAAATGCTTATAACCAAAAATTATCAGTTGCAAGAGCACAAAACGTAGCAAGATTGTTAAGAGAATATGGACTTAAAAATTCAATTTCTTATGGAACAATCACTGGACAAGGTGAAACTAACCCAATGGATACTAACGATACACAACAAGGAAGATACAATAACAGAAGAGTTGAATTATTCTTCCAAAACGTAGACTTCAAAAACGTTAAATTCATTAACCAATAATAATTAATAATTTGGGAACTATTTTTTAGTAGTTCTCAAATTTTATAATTTTTTTAAAATTATTTTTAAAAGAAGGCGAAGGCCTTTTTTTTGTATAATAAAAAATATGAGAAAAAATAATTAAATATTTTCTTTTTTTGTAAAAAATGTGATATAATTTATTATAATTATGTATTGTTCAGGAGAAAAAATTGAAGAATAATTTTAGAGAAAATTTATTAACTGTAGAAAAAATGAGAGAAAAAATAATCGAACTGAAAAGAGAGGGGAAAAGAGTAGTTTTTACAAATGGAGTGTTTGACATTTTGCACATAGGTCATCTGACTTATTTGGAAGAAGCTAGGAATTTAGGAGATGTTCTGGTTGTGGGTGTCAACAGCAACTCTTCCGTCAAAGTCAATAAAGGCGACAAAAGACCGATTAACGATGAAAAAAATAGAGCGTTCGTGCTTTTGGGGACAAAATTTGTGGATTTTGCGGTTATTTTTGATGAGAAGACGCCGGAAAAACTTCTAGATATTTTGAAACCAGACATTCATGTGAAGGGTGGAGATTACAGAAAGGAAGATTTGCCGGAAACAAAGACCGTGGAAAAAAATGGCGGAGAAGTTAAAATTTTATCTTTTGTAGATAATATTTCTACGACGGATATAATTAATAAAATAATTGAAGTTTATAAAAAGTGAGATTAAAATATGAAAATAATGAATTTTGATGAAATAAATAATTTGGCACGAAGTTTAGCAAAAAAGTTGGAAAATGGCGGATGTGTTGGACTAATTGGAGATTTGGGAGCGGGGAAGACGACTTTTACAAAAAAAATTTGTGAATGTTTTGGCGTTACGGAGAATGTAAAAAGTCCGACATTTACTTATGTCATTGAATATGAGAGTGGAAGGAAAAAAATTAGCCACTTTGATGTATATAGAATTAGCAATCCTGAAGAGATTTATGAAATTGGATTTGAAGATTTTATCGGAGATGAAGAGAGCGTAGTAATTGTTGAATGGGCGGATAAAATTTTATCTGAAATGCCGCAAGATACGATTTTTATTGAAATTAATCACCACTCTGAAAATATGAGAAAAATTTCTGTCTATAAATTTGAAAATGGAGAAAAAATAGATTATCTAGAAAAATTGGGAGAATGAAAAAAGAACAATTAGAAAAAAGAAATAGAAAAAAAACAAAAAGATAAGAGAAATAAAAAAATAAATTAAAGAAAGGGAAATTATGATAACTTTTGCAATAACTACGACCACTAAATTGGCTGGTCTTGCGCTTTATGAAAATGAGAAAGTTTTGGGGAAAATTCATATTGAAGTTGCGAAATCACATTCTACAACAATTTTGGAGCAAATTGACTGCCTTTTAAAGTGGACTGGAAAGAAATTAACTGATATAAAAAATGTGGTTGTGTCGATTGGACCTGGCTCTTTTACAGGTGTGAGAATAGCTATTTCGGTTGTAAAAGGAATTTTTTTTGGAAGAGAAGATGTTACATTTTATGAAGTGAATGAACTTGATGCGCTAGGTTATCAGGCATTTTTTAATATTTGTGCGACTTGCGATAATTTTTTTAATAAAAAAATTTATGCTTTGATAGATTCGAGAAAAGAAAAAGTTTATTTTGCGGCTTATAAAGTTTTTGAAAATAAACTTGAATTAGTGGAAGATTATAAAGTTGCTAAATTGGATGATGTAATCTTGGAAATTAATAATAAAAAAAATGAAAAAGAAGATAAAAATAAAGAAAGTAAACAAGATAAAGAAGATAGAGAAGAAAATAAAAATAATGAAATTTATATGATTGGAGATGCAGTTTTTAATTATAAAGAAAAGATAAAAGAAAATTTGAGGCAAAGTGTCCATTTATTTGAAGAAAAAAATTTGAAAATTGATGTGGCAACTTTTGTTCAAATGATGCTCGCAGGAAAACTTGAAGATAAAAAAACTGATATTTTTAATTTAAGACCGAATTATTTGGAAAAATCACAGGCGGAAAGGGATAAGAAATAATGGCGTTAAAAAATTTTTTTAAATTTGGAAAAAAGAAGAAAAAAGAAGAAGAGATTGAAGAAACTAAAGAAACTGAAAAAAATGAAAAAATTGAAAAAAATATAGAAAACAAAGAAAATAAAGAAAATAAAGAAGAAAAAATAAAAAAAGGCAATGAAATTTCTGAAAAAAATAAAAAAAATAAAAAATTAAAAAATGAAAAAAAATCAGAAGAAAACGAAAACGAAAATGAAGAAGAAAAAATTGAAAAAACTAAGAAAAAACCGAAGTTAAAACCGCTAAAAGATAGACTTGCCACACCTAAAAAAGGATTTTTCTCAAAATTGAAAGAGATGTTTTTGGGAAAAACAATTGACGATGAACTTTATGAAGAGTTGGAAGAGCTTTTGATTCAGTCTGATATTGGAATGGATATGACGATGGAAATTGTGGCAGATTTGGAAAAACAAGTTGCCAAAAAGAGATTGAAAGCGTCGCAGGATGTCTATGAAGAATTGAAAGAATTGCTAAAAGATAAACTAGTTTACAACACCGAAGAAAATACGAAACTTGATATTCAAGATGGAAAACTTAATATTATTTTGGTAGTTGGAGTAAACGGAGTTGGAAAGACGACTTCGATTGGGAAAATTGCGAAAAAGTTAAAGGATGAAGGAAAAAAGGTTATAATTGGAGCTGGAGATACATTTAGAGCGGCTGCAATTGAACAGATTGAGGAATGGGGGAAAAGAACTGGCGTTGAAGTTGTGAAACAATCTCACGGAAGTGATCCTGCGGCTGTCATATTTGATACGGTAAAAACAGCTAAAAATCGAAATTTTGATGTGGCAATACTGGATACTGCGGGAAGACTTCATAACAAAAGAGATTTGATGAAAGAGCTGGAAAAAATTAATAAAATTATAAAAGAACAATCGGGAAATGATAAATTTGAAACGCTTCTTGTAATTGACAGCACGACTGGGCAAAATGGGCTTGAACAAGCTAAAATCTTTAACGAAATTGTGGATTTAACAGGTATTATTTTGACTAAGTTTGATGGAACTGCAAAAGGTGGAATTATTTTTCCTATAACTAATGAGCTAAAAAAGCCGATTAAATTTATTGGAGTTGGAGAAGGAATTGAAGATCTTAGAAAATTTGATTCTAAAGAGTTTGTAGAAGCGATTTTTTCTGATTAGCTTTAAAAAATGTGTGAAAATAAAAATAAAAAATAAAAAAAGAAATGGAGTTGAAAAAATGTCTAAAAATTTATTAGAAAGTTTGAAGGCTAAAGCAAAAATATTGCAAAAAACAATTATATTACCAGAAACGGAAGATCCAAGGGTGCTAAAAGCATCTGAAAAAGTTATGAGTGAAGGTCTTGCAAAAATTGCGCTTGTGGGAAATGAGGAAAAAATAAAAAAAGAAGCTGAAAAATTGGGAGTAAATTTAGATGGAGCGATTTTTTATGATCCAAATAACTGTGCGACTATTGACCAAATGTCAGAAATTTTGAGAAAGAGAAGAGAAAAAAAAGGTATGACTTTTGAAGCGGCAAAAGCTACAATGTTGTCAGATCCTAGATTTTTTGCGGCAATGCTTGTAAAACAAGGAAGAGTCGACGGAATGGTCGCAGGTTCGATTTCTCCGACAGCTCACGTACTAAGAGCGTCAATTTTAGTAATTGGACCAAAAGAAGGGCTAAAAACAATTTCAAGTTCGTTTGTTATGGTAACTGACTCGAACTTTGGAGCAAATGGAACACTTATTTTTACAGATGCGGCAGTTATTCCCAATCCAACGGCGTTACAACTTGCAGATATAGCGATTTCAGCGGTTGAAAAAGCCAAAGTTACAGCTGGGATAAAAGAGCCTAAGGTGGCATTTTTGTCTTATTCAACAAAAGGAAGTGCCGACGGAGAATCAGTTAGAAAAGTTAGAGAAGCGATTGAAATTTTAAAAATGAGAGATGTGGATTTTGAATTTGATGGAGAAATGCAACTGGATGCGGCAATCGTTCCAGAAGTGGCAAAACTTAAGGCACCAAACTCAAAAGTGGCAGGAAATGCAAATGTATTAGTTTTCCCTGATTTAAATGCAGGAAATATCGGTTACAAATTGACGCAGAGATTTTCAGGTGCGAAAGCGTTAGGACCGTTAATTCAAGGATTAGCTAGACCTGTCCATGATTTATCGAGAGGTTGCAGCGTGGAAGATATAGTTGAAGTTGTGGCGATTACAGCCGTTGAATCTGATGAAAAATAATAATGATTAAGAAAAAAATAAAAATTTTTGGAGGAAATAAATAGATGAAAATATTAGTTATAAATAGTGGAAGCTCGTCGTTAAAGTTTGAATTAATTGACATGACAAATGAAAAATCAATTGCAAAAGGACTGTGCGAGAGGATAGGAATTGCAAATCCAATGATCAGTTACAAAAATTTGATAAAAGATATAAAAATAACTGAACAGCCAGAACCTATGGACGATCATAAAATGGCAATTGACGCCGTATTAAAACTTCTTCAGGATGATAGCATGGGAGTTATTAAAAGTGTTGATGAAATTGATGCGATAGGGCATAGAGTTGTGCAAGGAGGAGCTTATTTTAAAGATTCAGCTTTAGTCGATGAAAAAGTTATTTCATTAGTTGAAGAACTTGGAGAACTTGCGCCACTTCATAATCCAGCTGCGGCAATGGGTGTGAGAGTTATGATGGAACTACTTCCAGATAAAAAAAATGTCGTGGTATTTGACACTTCATTTCATCAGACAATGAAACCTGAAGCTTATATGTATGCCTTTCCGTACGAAGATTATGAAGAATTAAAAGTCAGAAAATACGGGGCACATGGGACTTCACACAGATATGTGAGCGAAATTGCAGCTCAAATGCTTGGAAAAAAAAATTCCAAAATAATAGTTTGTCACCTTGGAAATGGAGCTAGTATAACAGCTGTGAAAAATGGAAAAGTTGTTGACACTTCAATGGGTCTAACTCCACTTGCTGGAGTTATGATGGGAACTAGAACTGGAGATGTGGATCCATCGGCAGTTGTTTACATTATGGAAAAAAGAGGTTTGACTCCAAAAGAAATGAATACAAGAATGAACAAACAGTCTGGAATTAAAGGAATTTTTGGACCTAGTTCGGATTTTAGGGACTTGGCAGCTGGAGTTGAAGAAGGAAATGAAAAAGCAAAATTGGCATATGAAATGTTTTGTTATAAAATAAAATCTTATATTGGAGCTTATGCCGCTGCAATGAATGGACTTGATGCAATAGCATTTACAGGTGGAATTGGAGAAAATGCTTTTTATGCGAGAAGAGATATTTGTAGGGATTTGACATATTTAGGAATTGATTTAGATGAAGAAAAATCAAGTAAATGGTTACCGGGAAATGTAGAAATTACTAAAGAAAATTCTAAAGTAAAAGTTTATAAAATTGAAACGGCGGAAGAAATAATGATAGCGAGAGATACTTATAGACTTACAAGAGAAAGTTAGGTGGGAAAAAATGGCAAGTTTAAATATAATTTACTATTCAGCGACAGGAAATACTGAAGAAATGGCAAAATATATTGCACAAGGTGCAAAAGATGCGGGAGCAGATGTGAAAGTGATAAATGTGGAAGAAGCTGACGAAAATTCAGTAAATGCTGATTTTTTAGCGTTTGGTTCACCTGCTGCAGGAGCGGAAGAAATAGCGCCAGAAATAGTTGAATTTATTGAATCCAATAAAGATAAAATTTTTAATAAAACAGTTGGACTTTTTGGCTCTTACGATTGGGGAACAGGAGTTTTTATGGAAAGTTGGGTGGAACAATTAACTAGCGAAAATTTCTCAATCGTAGGAGAAGGATTTATAAATCACTTGGCAGCTGATGATGATGAAAAAATTGAAAAATGTAAAGAATATGGAAGAAAAATAGTATTGTAGTAAAAATAAAAAGGGGGATTTTTTCCCCCTTGATTAAATAAGTAAAAATTTTTTTCTTTTCAAACATATTTTATTTTGTCTAAGAATTAATAATTCTTGATATTAAATAAGAAATGTGATACCATTAAATATAAACTATTTCAAAAAATAAGTTTTTGGAGGAAAAAATTGAGAAATTTGATATTACAGTTTTGTCTTATGGTGCTTGTTGGAACACTTATAGGTTGGTTTACTAATTATTTAGCTATAAAATTACTTTTTAGACCATATAAGGAGATGAATTTTCTCTTTTTTAAAATACAGGGGCTAATTCCCAAAAGAAGAGCGGAAATATCTTTAAATATAGCTGATGTAGTGGAAAAAGAGTTAATTTCGGTGGACGATATTGCGGAAAAAATTGAAGAAATGGATATTTCTGATGGAGTTATTGATAGATTATTAGATAAAGTTATTGGAGAAAAGTTGCAAAAGAATATTCTGGATAAAAATCCGCTACTAAAAATGATTATAAACGATAGTGTAATTCAAAAAATAAAATCTTATTTTAAAAAGAGTATTTTGGAAAATAAAGAAGAAATTGTTGAAGAAATTATAAAAATAGCAAAAGAGAAAATAAATTTTCGTGAGATAATATTAGATAAAATGGAAAATTTTTCTTTACAGGAAATAGAAGAAATTATTTTAAGAATTTCAAAAAATGAACTAAAGCATATTGAAATAATAGGTGGAGTTCTTGGGGGAATTATCGCAGTGTTCCAATTTTTATTGATGTTGGCGCTAAAAGCGATATAAGTTTTGAGAGAGGGAGAAAAGATGGAAAAAGAAAGAGTATTGGCACCCAATGAACTGGGAGAGGACAATATTCAGAAGTCACTTAGGCCAAAAACTTTTAGAGAATATATTGGTCAAGAAGATTTGAAAAAAAAAATGAATATTTTTATAAAAGCGGCAAAAATGCGAAATGAAACTGTGGATCATATTTTGTTATATGGACCTCCAGGACTTGGAAAGACAACACTTGCGGGAGTGATTGCAACTGAAATGGGAGTGAATTTAAAGATTACAACTGGACCAGTTTTGGAAAAATCAGGGGATTTGGCAGCAATTTTGACTTCACTTGAAGAAAATGACATTTTATTTATTGATGAAATCCACAGATTAAACACTTCAGTTGAAGAAATTTTGTACCCTGCGATGGAAGATAATGAAATTGACATTTTAATTGGAAAAGGACCGTCAGCTAGAAGTATTAGAATTGAACTGCCAAAATTTACATTGATTGGTGCGACAACTAAAGCCGGGCAGTTAAGTACACCACTTCGGGACAGATTTGGGGTAACGCATAAAATGGAATTTTATAAATTGGAAGAATTGGAAGAAATTGTTCGCAGAGGAGCCGATATTTTGAGTATTTCATATGACGAGGACGGAATAAGTGAAATTTCCAAGAGAAGCCGTGGTACGCCTAGAATTGCAAATAGACTTTTGAAAAGGGCAAGAGACTATGCACTTGTCGAAGGAAACGGAATACTTGACAAAAAGAGTGTAAATGGGATTTTAAAACTTTTGGGAGTCGATGAAACAGGACTTGATGAACTCGATAGAAAAATTTTAAGTTCAATAATTGATGTCTATAATGGAGGGCCTGTTGGGATAGAAACATTGTCGCTTTTGCTGGGTGAAGATAAGCGTACAATTGAAGAAGTTTATGAGCCATATCTGATTAAAATAGGATTTATAAAGCGGACACCCCGTGGAAGAGTTGTAACTGAAGCTGGTTACAGACATCTGGGAATAAAAAAAATATTGGAAAAATAAAAATGAGGTGAAAAGCTATTGTTGACAGTGATAGCAGAAAAGAAAAATATTAGTGGGAATAAAATTATTATTGACAATAAATTAGACTGTGGGCACATTCAAAATGTCTATAGACTTCAAATAAATGATGAAGTGAGAGTTATTGATGGAGAGTTCGAGTATTTGACAAAAATTTTGAGTATTTCTAAAAAAGAAGTTGTTTTGGAAATAATAAAAAAAATGGAAGATAATTATTCACTTGATGTGAATATTGACATGGCAATAGGAATTTTAAAAAATGACAAGATGAATTTAGTGATACAAAAATTGACAGAAATTGGTGTAAACAAAATAATTCCGTTAAAGACGAAAAGAGTTGTTGTAAAAATTAATGAAAAAAAAGAAAAGTGGGAAACAGTTGTCAGAGAAGCGCTAAAACAATGTAGAGGGGTAAAATTTCCAAAAGTTTCAGAAATAAAAAAAATTTGTGAAATTGACTACGAAAGATATGACAAAATAATATTTGCTTATGAAAATAGTGAAAATTCAAAGCCGATTTTTGAATTAATCAATAAAAAAGATAAAAATATTTTGTGTGTAATTGGACCAGAAGGTGGAATTACCAAAGAAGAAGTGAATTTTTTAAAAGAAAAAAATGCTTTTGAAGTGAGTCTTGGAGCTAGAATTTTACGAGCTGAAACAGCTTCGATTGTAGTTGCGGGAATTATTTCAAATTTAAAATTAAAATAAAAAATTAAAAATAATAAAAAACAAAATAAAATTAAATTAAAGAAAGGAAAAAGAAAAAATGAGTGAAGTAAAAAATGAATTTGGTGCAGAAATTCAACAAATAATTGACATTATGGAGGATAAGAAGGCGCAGGATATCAAAGTGTATGATATGCGTGGAAAATCACCATTTTTTGATTATTCAATACTTTGTACAGGAAGTTCTAGTAGAAATATTGAGGCTATTGCGACTGATGTGAAAAAAAATTTAGAAACAATAAAAAGCGTGGAAGGACTAGAAGAAGCCAACTGGGTTTTGATTGATGCTGGAGATATGATTATTAGCATATTTAGTAAAGATGCTAGAGACTATTACAAACTGGATGAGTTTTATGACGGTGTAAATGGAGAAAATAAAGAAAATGAAAAAATTGACGAATAAAATATTTTAAAATAAATGAAAAAATAAAGACAAGGCAAAGAAGGAAAGAAAATGAGAGAATTAGACAAGGAAGAAAAAAATCCGAGGTTTATTGCTTTTATTA
>ERZ773014.1454-NODE-1454-length-15024-cov-4.247311_pt1 | contig 15024 bp, 15 predicted proteins | sample MGYA00580841_ERZ773014 | MGnify/ENA primary metagenome ERZ773014 (study PRJEB29015, sample SAMEA2737989) | human oral metagenome | biome: human oral; feature: human-associated habitat; material: dental | place: China | collected 2067 ...
TTTTCGCCGGAAGTATATGGTGCGTGGAATCTCTTTAATGTTGCTGCAAATGTATGTGTTGCTGTTGTCTACTTGGGATTGTCCGAGGGCGTTTTGCGGTTTGCATATTCACTCCCTAGTGGATGGAGTATACAGGAGTTCCTTTGGAAGTGTGTTTTTTTGTCAAGCGGCGTCTTTCTCTTCTTTTCTATTGTGCTGCTCCTATTTTATGATACTATATCAACGTGGTTGTTCCATGAGGTAAACTTTTATCGCATGGTTTTGCTTCTTATATATACATTTGCGTTGATGTTGCTGAATTTCTTCTTTGTCAGCTATTATCGTGCGATGAACCTCGCAGAGCCGTATACAATTCAGCAAGTTGGTGTACAGTTCTTTTCCAAGCTGTTTATCTTGGCCGCATTGTTTATAGGAGGTTCGACGGATGCTGTCTTGTTCTTTAATGTGGGGGGCATACTGTTCTTTCTCCTGTTTTGCCTATACATCCAACGAAAAACAATCTTTCCTAAACGTATGGATATGTCATACAAAGGTTTTTCCGAGACACTAAACTTCTCCCTTGCGTCTTGGCCGAGCGGTCTTTTGGCGCGTCTCAGTCTGTTCTTGATCCCTTTCGTGTTGGCACACCGTATGGGGGCGTACGAAGTCGGACTATATGCCGCAACAAGTGTATTTGTTGCGGTTATTGTCGTTCTGAATAATGGATTTATGACCTATTGGATTTCTTTTGTCTATAAAAATTCGGAGACCAAACAAAAACTGATTGTTCAAGTACACAATTACATGATTTTGTGCATCTTCATCGTATTCAGTTTGATGATTGTGTTTCAGCATTTGATTTATATACTGATTGGTTCGGAATATCAAATAAGCAGAGTATTCTTTACTTTGGTGATGAGCGATGTCTTTTTTTCCGTATTCGAGGCAACAACGAAGCAAGGGATTGCCTTGGAAAAAAAATCACATGAAAATGCTATTATACTGCTCATATCCTTATGCGTACAGTTTGCGTGCGCGTGGTTTTGGGTCGAATCATTCGGGGTTGCGGGTGCTGCTCTTGCCACCCTGATTGCGGCACTTGTTCGCTGTTTGCTGTCAACGTGGCGAGGTCAGAAATATTATTGTAGCATCGAAAATCTCGGCAAAACGACAGTGGGCATTGCTATGATTTTAGTATTGGCGCTTTCAAATTGGGTCTTAGCGGAGGCATATTGGCAGGAGCTGGGCGTTATTGCTATCGTTGGAGTGACTCTTGGTATTCTGTTCCGAAATGATATTATGAAAGCTGTTGATGCGCTCAAACAGGTGCGGAATGCGCGCATGAGACGGGTGCATCCGAGTACATGAGCTTCTATGGCTTTCGCAGATAAGTATTGGGGTGGGAGACGAACGATGAATATGGATCATAAAATGCATGGGCAAGCTATGTATGACTTTGCAAATAAGATATTTCCTTACTGCAGAAGTATTACAGGAGATGGTGTACGCAGAACAATTGCGGATATAAAGGAATATATCGAGGCTGGAACGAATGCATATTTGAATGTCTATGAGATTCCGTCCGGGACGCAGGTCTTCGACTGGATCGTACCAAAGGAGTGGGCGATTCGGGATGCCTATATCGAGGATGCGTTGGGGAATCGTATCGTAGACATGCAGGTAAACAATCTCCACGTTGTCGGATACTCGACTCCTGTTGATGAATGGGTCGATCTGCAGGAACTGAAAAAATATATTTATACGGAACCAAGCCAGCCGGACGTGATTCCTTATATTACCTCATACTATAAAGAACGTTTTGGTTTCTGTATGACTGAGGTACAAAAAGAGTCGTTGCAGCCCGGCAAATATCATATGTATATTGACAGCGCTCTGTTTGACGGCGTACTCAACTATGCAGAAGTGGTTCTTCCCGGCGAAAGCACGCAGGAAATATTTTTTTCAACATATTTCTGTCATCCCTCGATGGCGAACAATGAGTGTTCGGGGCCTGCGCTTGCGGCAGAACTCATCCGCTATGTGGCGCAGATGCCACGTCGGAAATATACGTATCGTTTCATTTTCATTCCTGAGACGATTGGCTCGATCAGCTACATGAGTGTAAACGATCATTTGGCTCATATGCAAAAAAATATGATTGCAGGGTTCAATATGTCTTGTGTCGGGGATGACAGGGACTACTCCATTGTCGAATCCAAATATGCAGATACGCTCGCAGATCGTGTGCTCAAGAATGTTTTGCAATATCACGCAGGGGAATATTCTGTATATTCGTTTTTGAAGCGTGGCTCGGATGAGCGGCAGTATAACTCAGTGGGGGTTGATCTCCCTGTGGTGTGCTATTGCCGTTCGAAATTTGGAGAGTATCCGGAGTATCATACTTCTGCCGATGATATGAATCTCGTCAGCCCCGAGGGCTTTCAGGGAAGCTATGATGTGATGACGCAGGTGATTCAAGCGCTTGAGTTTAATCAACACTATAAAGTCACTGTCTTCTGTGAACCCCAGCTTGGTAAGCGCGGGCTATATCCTACGCTCAGCAGAAAAGGAAATCACAATGAGATTAACGCAATGATGGACTTTATTGCATATGCTGACGGAAAACATGACCTCATAGAGATCAGTGACCGTATTGGGGCGTCAGTGTTGCAGTTGGTACCTCTTGTCAAGCGCTTAGAGGAGGCAGAATTGCTCTCAGTCTTATAGGAAATCGCTTGAATCATGGAGGGTATATTATGCAAAAGATTTTATCTTGTATCTTGGATCAACTAAATTCAATTCCGATGGATCATGTTGTTCTCAATGATGTAACGCATGGAAAAGAATATACAAATGCGGCATTTTCAGGAGCTGTGCATTCTCTGTCCTCCTACATGAAAGAACGTGTGGAGGGGGAGATTTTTGTTTGTGCGGATAACTCCGCAGAGCTTGTGACATTGTATTTTGCAGGTCTTTTTTCAGGGAAAATCCTGATTCCGATTGATCCCGAGAAAGAGAGTGGAGAGATTCAGCGGATTCGGGAGCTTCATCCGAAGGCTGTTTTTTGGGATAATGACGAAGTCCATAAAATCGTGTCCGCCTCGGGACATATGGGGGAGTCCTTCTCACGCCTTTTATGGAATGGCATAGATTTTGAAAAACCCTTCCTGATTACATATACATCGGGCAGCACAGGAACACCGAAAGGCGTCCGACATACGGCATCGAATCTATTCCTATCGGCATATGAGTTCGGCGTCATGCTGAAGTATGATCGTCATACGGTCATGGGGCATTGCATGCCAATGACCTATATGGCAGGCATATTGAATACCATCATCATGCCATACCTTATGGGTGGTTGTGTTGCCGTGTTTCCACGTTTTTCGATGAAAAGTGCTTTTTCCTTTTGGGAAAACATCAAGAAAAGTTCAGTGAATACGCTGTGGCTGTCACCGACCATGCTCCGTATTGCCAACATGATGGATAAACGTGCCACGATGAAAGAATACCTGCACGAGAACAACGTAACAATCAGTGTCGGGACAGCTCCTTTGGACAAGAATCTACGGGATGAGGTCGAAGAAAAATATGGCATCCGTCTTTATCAAAGTTACGGACTTTCGGAAACCCTGTTCATTTCGTCTGAAATCCTAGAGGAGCAAGTCTCAAAGCATACGGTTGGGCGTCTTTTACCCAGTGTAAAGATGAACTCCTCCGAGGATGGTGAGCTGCAGATCGGTCTTCCTTGGATGTTCTTGGGGTATACCAATGAAGATACCTCCCTCTATATGAAAGATGGATTCTATCTGACAGGGGATTTGGGGCGATTCGATGAAGACGGCAATCTCGTTATTGTAGGGCGGAAAAAAGAGATTATCGTACGGGGGGGATATAATATCAACCCCCGGGATATTGAGAACAAAATTCTTGAGATGGAAAACATTTTCGAGTGTGCCGTTACCTCTGCCCTGATTCGTGGGGAGGAAATGGTTGCATGTTGCTATGTTGCTGACAAAGAATATTCGATCACGGACATAAACGATATGATTGTCAGCGCACTTGGGAAACACTGCAAAGTAGATTTTCTCGAGCACATGAGAACGCTACCCAAGAATCTGAATGGCAAAGTAGATAAGCATGCAATTACAAAAATCGTGGAGGGGCGATATGATTCTAAAATTTGATCATATTTCATATTCCTGTTCGGATGAATTGGATGCGGCGAGACACACTCCCGTGCATTACACAGAGTCTTTTCGGGATGTGGGACTTGATAATATCTCGTGTAAGATGAAGTATTTGAAATTCAAGAGCATAAAGCATAACATTATTATGCTTGTCCCGAATGCGTCTGATTCTCTGGGGGTTCCGATAGAAATTACGCAATATCCGGAGGTCGATCACGGTGTAGAAAACCTCTCCTTCAAGGACAATACGATATTTTGGCAGGTTGCTGATGTATCGGTCGCCCGTAATCTTTTTCTATCTCTTGGAGCAAAAGAGGCTGATGTTGCCAATCGTCTTGTTCTAACACCTTTTTTGGATAAAAAAAAGATTTTTATTCATTTAGTCGAGAATCCTGGGGGTAAGAGAGAACCTTTTCTAGATGTTAAGGGATTCTCTTCAATTGGTCTCTTTGTTGATAATATTGAAAAACATTTGGTTCAATGTGCTGATGTAGGTTTTCAAATCTCGGATATATCACAAATTAAAGTTCAAGAAAGATGGATGAATATCGCCTTTGTTGAAGGGAAAAACGGCGAACTAGTCGAACTTATTTCTATTATGAAAGAGAGGAATTAGTGTGAAGGTCGTCGATTTAAGTTATACACTGGATGAGAACTGCATGACGTGTGGTACACCGTGGCACGAAAAAGTAAAATTAACCCCGCTTGGAACGCTTGCGACGGTTGGACGGAATACGCACAGCATTATGCTCGGAAGCCACACAGGAACGCATATGGATGCGCCTCTGCATTTTTTGGATGGGACGGCGGGTATTGATCAAGTCGACTTGGATAAGCTCTGTGGTTCATGCACGGTTGTGGATATGACGCATAAAAAGGCTGGGGATGTTGTGTCTCTCCAGGATGTCAAGTCCCTTGATGTAACGAAGCGGATGCTGTTTCGTTTTGATTGGTTCCGGCATTGGCAGACAGCGCAGTTTTATAAGAACTTTCCATTCTTTGCAGAAGAGGCGGCACAGCACCTTGTTGATGGTGGGATGCGCGTTCTTGCTCTCGATACACCGTCCCCAGATACCGGAGCGGCAATCGGAAAAGTGGATGATTCGCCCGTGCATAAGATCCTTTTGAAAGCAGATGTGACAATTATTGAGTATTTGACAAATACGGATCAGCTTAATCTCACGAAGTCTCACATGATTTTTCCGCTTCCTCTGAAGCTGCGGGATTGTGACGGTGCTCCGTCGAGAGTAATTATGGTGGAGGAGTAAAGTATGAATCACTTGAATTGGGTCATAAATTGGTTCGCGGCACATGGAGCTGCAGAGGTGGAGGTCAAGGAACACCTCGACGAGAACTTCTTTGATTTGGGATACATTGATTCTTTTGCCTTCATTTCCTTAATGGCAGACATCGAAGATGAATTTGGGGTGTCTTTTGACAATGATCGTTTTCAGGATCGCGCCTTTTCCACCATTCATGGGCTTGCCAAGGCTTTGGCGGAGGAAGCTCAGAAATGAAATCGGATTATAGTCTTCAGGATATAACAAAAGCCCTCTTGGATATTGGAATCAGCAAAGGAGATGATGTGTTCATTCACAGCAACCTTGGCTTTTTCGGTATCTTGGAGGGGTGTCGTTCAGGCGAACAACTCTGTGAGAGTTTTCTGACGGTAATTCAATCGGTCATTGGAGATGAGGGAACGATTGTTACACCGACCTTTTCATATTCTTACTGCCACAATGAGGTGTTCGATCCCTACCAAACAAAGACGAACTGCGGCATGCTGTCGGAGTATATGAGAAAAACGTACCCAAATAATCGCACTTTGGATCCGAATTTTTCTGTATGCGGTGTGGGAAAGCGCATGGCTGAGTATATGCAGTGCAATGTCCATGAGGCATTTGGGAAGGACAGCTTTTGGGAAAAGTTCATGCGGCATGACGGGAAGATTATCTGTATGAATTTTGATTCGGGATCTACTTTTGTGCATTTTATCGAGCGAAGTAATAATGTTTCATATAGATATAATAAGGCTTTTAATGGTAAGACTGTAATCCGCGATGCTGTCAAAAAAGACTACGCAGTTCACTTTGTTTTTGATGAAGCGGATGATGCGCCGTCTATGGAACGTGTTGACGAGCTTTGTAAAAAACATCATATATCAAAACAGGTCAATCTTGGCAAGGGGACAATTTTGGCGTTTTCTACACAAGAATACTATGATTTTTTTACGAATTTGCTAAGGGTTCGCCCACGCGTCCTTTGCGTCAAGGAGGAGCTTCCTGATGAAAAATAAATTTGAGATTATGGACGTTACCTGTCGCGACGGCAGCTATGTTGTTAAGTTCCAGATGTCCACAGCGGACGAGAAACATATCTGTCAGGGAGTCGAGGATCTCGGCTTCCGTTATACCGAGATCGGTCATGGAATGGGACTCGGTGCTGACCGCATTAAGAAATGGGAAGCTCTTCATAACGATGAAGAATACCTTAAATGCGCACAGGAGAATCTGCATCGGATCAAATATGGGATATTCTGCATCCCCGGTATTGCTGCACTTGATGATATAAAGCTGGCGGCAGACTATGGCTGTAGCTTTATCCGTATCGGCTGCAATGTGGAAGATATCGACCAGACGGAAGCCTATATCAAAGAAGCAAAGAAACAGGGGCTTTATGTTGCGTCGAACTATATGAAGTCCTATGCATCATCCTTGGAGGAGTTTCAGAATGCTGTGCGGAAATCGGAGGCATGGGGCAGTGATCTGGTCTATATTGTAGACTCTGCGGGAGGTATGCTGCCAACCGATGTGGAACGATATTTTAACGCGATCACGCAAATCAGCAATATAAAAACAGGATTTCACGGTCATAATAATATTGGAATGGCACTTGCCAACAGTCTGTATGCCGTTGAGTTGGGGATTGATTTTATTGATTGCTCCTTGCAGGGACTGGGAAGAAGTGCAGGCAACACATCGCTCGAAGAGTTTACCATCTGCCTCCAGAAAATGGGCTATGACCTTCACATTGATGAAATAAAAATGCTGCTCCTCAGCAAAAAGTATGTTTATCCTCTGGTCAAGAATCGCGGTATCAACCCCATTGATGTAGAGTGCGGCATCTCTGGATTTCATAGCAGTTACCTACAGGATGTGCACAAAGTTTCGGCAGCCTATGAAGTGAATCCGCTAATGCTCATTCGTGAGTATTGCAAATATGATCAGGTGGGGATGGATGTCGAAAAATTGAAAGATTTGGCGAGTACATTGCCGCAGGATCATGAAAGCAGGATGCTGCTCGATTTCTTTAACTACTTTGGCAATGAACAATAAGTATGTCATTTCGATATGATAGAAACCTTGTGTTACACAAAGAGCTGTCTTGACGCATGCCTTGAAAGCAGAATATAAATTGTGATACAATGAGGTTGGTTTCATAGATAGGAGTACATATGATGTTTAATGAAAAAAAAATCCTCATAACTGGAGGAACAGGGTCTTTTGGAAAAACGTTCATTGAGATTTTACTGCAAAAATATACGCCGAAAAAGGTGATTGTCTATTCACGTGACGAATTGAAACAGTTTGAGATGCAGCAAAAGTTCAATCAGCCTTGTATGCGCTACTTCATAGGCGATGTACGAGATGGGGCTCGTTTGGAGCGGGCGATGGAAGGTGTGGATTATGTCATTCATGCGGCGGCATTGAAGCAGGTCCCGGCAGCAGAATACAATCCGATGGAGTGTATCAAGACGAATGTCCAAGGTGCACAGAATGTCATTGATGCTGCGATTTCTTGCGGCGTAAAAAAGGTAATCGCACTTTCTACAGACAAGGCGGCAAATCCTGTCAACCTTTATGGTGCAACGAAGCTGTGCTCTGATAAACTGTTTACTGCTGCAAATAGCCTTGCAGGTGCACGTCCGATCCGTTTTTCTGTTGTGCGATATGGTAATGTTGTCGGATCGCGTGGGTCGGTTGTGCCCTTTTTTAAGAAATTGATTGCAGAAGGCGCAGAGGAACTTCCCATTACAGATCCACGAATGACACGTTTTTGGCTGCGCCTGGAAGATGGCGTGGAGTTTGTTTTGAAGAATTTCCGACGCATGCATGGGGGAGAAATATTTATTCCAAAAATTCCGTCTATGCGTATTACTGATTTGTGTGAGGCCATTGCACCGGGGGTACCCACGAAAGTCATTGGTATACGCCCTGGTGAAAAGCTTCACGAAGTCATGTGTCCGTCCGATCTTTATTACGAGACGCTTGAGTTTCAAGATCACTTTGTCATTATGCCAGCAACGCCCGTATCTGGTGTGGATTACAGAAAAAATGTGTTGGGAGAGGAAGGGAAGCCTGTTCCCGACGGCTTTTCATATGACTCCGGCTCAAATTCGTGTTTCTTGACTGTTGAGGAACTTAGGGAGATGAATCCATGATTTACTATGGGAAGCAGAATATCTCTGAGGAGGATATCAAGGCTGTCGAAGTAGCCCTGCGTTCTGATTTTTTGACACAGGGGCCTGTGATTGAGCGATTCGAACGTTGTGTTGCAGACTACTGTGGGGTGAAATATGCGGTGGCTGTGACGAACGCCACGTCTGCACTCCATATCGCATGTTTGGCGGCTGATATGGGAAAAGGTGATGTTTTATGGACAAGTCCGATTACCTTTGTTGCTTCGGCAAATTGCGCCCGTTATTGTGGAGCGGACGTGGATTTCGTCGATATTGACCCCAAAACGTATAATATGAGCGTGGATCACTTGGAGGAAAAACTCCACAAGGCAAAAAAAGAGGGAAAGCTTCCTAAGATGCTTATTCCAGTGCATCTTGCCGGGCAGTCCTGTGATATGAAGGGAATACATGCTCTTGCCAAAGAATATGGTTTTACCGTCACGGAAGACGCGTCTCATGCGCTTGGAGCGGACTATCTCGATACGAAGGTCGGAAGCTGTGCATTTTCAGATATGACGGTATTCAGCTTTCATCCTGTAAAGATCATTACGACGGGTGAGGGAGGCATGGTGCTGACGAACCGTAAGGATCTCTATGAGAAGCTGTTGCTCTATCGCAGTCATGGAATTACACGTAATGCAGTAGATATGACACATGAACCGGACGGCTCTTGGTATTATCAGCAGATAGAGTTGGGGTTCAACTATCGCATGACAGACATACAAGCCGCGTTGGGGTGTAGCCAGATGGATCGGCTTGATGTTTTTGTGGCACGCAGGAGGGAACTTGCAGCACGATATGATTTCCTTTTGCAGGATTTGTCGGTACAGACGCCATATGTGATGGAGGGGACAAATCCATCGTGGCATATTTATATTGCGCAACTTGATTTTTCTGAAATCGGGAAAACGAAGATGCAAGTTTTTCAGGAGATGAAGGAATGCGGTATAGTGTTGAATCTTCACTATATCCCCGTTCATGAGCAACCATATTATGAAGAACTCGGCTTTTGCACGGGGGATTTCCCGCATAGCGAGCGATACTATAGTAAAGCATTCACGTTGCCGCTTTACTATGGCTTTACGGAGGAACAACAAGATAGAGTGGTAGACAGTTTGAGAGATATTATTTCTGCATGCTGATGTCTTCGATGTGAAGTGCTGATTGGCAGGTGCGGTTCATGGCAAATGTAGCGGTGATTACGGCTCGTGGTGGTAGCAAACGGATACCGAAAAAGAATATCAAGAATTTTTGTGGAAAGCCGATGATTGCTTATGTGATTGGAGCTGCGTTGGAAAGCAGACTTTTCAATGAGGTCATGGTTTCTACGGACAGTGATGAAATTGCGAGTATTGCTGAGAAATATGGGGCGCTTGTCCCTTTTTTGCGGAGCGAAGTGACCTCGAATGATTACGCTACAACGGTTGATGTATTGAAAGAGGTACTGTCATGTTATGAGAATCAAGGAACGCGTTTCGATGTAATGTGTTGTCTCTATCCAACGGCACCATTTGTGACGGGGGAGGTGCTTCGCGCCGCACATAGAAAGTTCCTTGAAAGTAGGGCTGAAATGCTGGAGCCAGTTGTGCAGTTCTCTTTTCCACCGCAGCGTAGTTTCTGTCTTCGAGATGGGATGTTAGTATATAATTGGCCTGAGCACATAAGGACTCGTTCGCAGGACTTGGAGCCGTGGTATCATGATGCCGGTCAGTTTTATTTTTATCAAGTCGATGCATTTCTTCGATCTGTGAGTGGTGTCGATGTGAACGGAGGGTATTCGTTGCGATGTGTACCGTACATCCTGGATGAAATGTACGTACAGGACATTGACAATCCTACGGATTGGGCAATCGCAGAGATGAAATATCGCTTGCAGCAAGAGCAAAAGCTTTGACGGGGATTGCATGAGGTCATGTGCATGAAACAAGATACGAGTGGTATTGTGGCGATACGCGTAGACTCCTCGATCGAGATTGGGAGTGGGCATCTGGTACGTTGCCTTACGTTGGGAGCGCAAATGCGAGAGGCGAAGTATGATGTGCATTTTATTTGCCGCGATCTCGTAGGTGCGCTTTTTTCCTTGGTGGAAGCGCAAGGGTTTTCTTTACACATTTTGCCGCGTCATGAGCCTTGTGTAAATTTGAAGGGGTATGCCGCATGGCTTACGGTTACACAGAAGGAGGATGTACCGGAAACACAGGATGTCTTGCGAAGAATTGCACCAATCGCGCGTCTTGTCATTGACAGCTATGCCATAGATGAAACATGGGAGAAAGAGATGCGCTCTTTCGCCGATGAAATCTTTGTGATTGATGATCTTGCGAACCGACGGCACGACTGTGATGTTTTGCTTGATCAGAATTTTTATCGTGGCATGGAGCACCGTTATGATGGGCTTGTACCGGAATCATGCAGACGTCTGCTTGGTCCAAAGTATGCACTGCTGCGACAGGAGTTTTATGAGGCAAAGAAAAAGTTGCGTTTACGCGATGGCGTACTTCGTCGCATACTCGTTTTCTATGGAGGTATTGATGGGACACGAGAAACAGAAAAAGCAATACAGGCATTGCTTCTTCTGAAATGCCCGCAGACAGAGGTAGATGTTGTTGTTGGTCGTGGTAATATGTGGGCAGAAGAGATTTGTCGATTGTGTGAAGCACATGATTTTTTGCATTTCCATATTCAAGTCAGCAATATGGCAGAGCTTATGGCAAATGCGGATCTTTGTTTGGGTGCGGGAGGCACAACCACATGGGAGCGTTGTTTTCTTGGGTTACCAGCGATTGTCACAGCAGTAGCAGAGAATCAATTTCAAGTTTGTGCAGACTGTGCTGAGGCGGGCTTTATTCATTATATTGGTCGATGGAAAGATGTGTCAGTAGACAATATTGTTCAGGCTATGAAGACATATACTTTGTCAGAGAGGCTGTCACGTTTGCAAGAAGCATGCTGCTTCAATGGAATTTCCTTTTGAGGGAGGTGCAGGCGATGCGGAATATCGTTTTAACAGGAATTTCGAGGGGGTTGGGGAAATGCCTGTTTCAAGAACTTTCTGTGCTGGAAGATGTGAGGGTGTTCGCCTTAGGGCGGAATTTTTCGGAGCAGGTACAGAATGCGAGGGGATCGTTTATTCTGTGTGATCTTTCCAGCTTTGAGGATTTGCCTGTGTTATCTGATATCATTCCTGTAGAGGGGGATGTCGTTTTTATCAACAATGCGGGAACCGTCGAGCCAATCGGCGAGATTGGTGCGCTTGATATGGAAGCGTTGTATCGTGCGGTACAAGTGAATTTCATATCACCGATTGAGCTTTGCAACCAATTAGTTTGTTTCTGCCGAAAAAATGGTCAACGGTTAAAAGTAATCGATATTTCGACAGGGGCGGCCAATTATCCAATCGTTGGGTGGAGTGCATACTGTTCGACAAAAGCCGCGATCAAAATGTTTTTAGATGTCTTGGCTGAACAAGGAAAAATCGGCGGCGACATGGAGGTAATCCATATCGATCCTGGTATCATGGATACCGATATGCAGAAACATATTCGCTCATCAAGTGCAGATGAGTTTCCACGTTTAACAGAGTTTTTGACATATAAGGAGAAGGGAAAACTTCGCGCACCCAAAGATGTTGCCCGGGACATTATCTGGAAGTATATTAAATGAAGAAAATAGCAGTCCTTTCGGATATACATGGCAATCACGTCGCACTAAAGGCGGTGCTGCGGGATATTGCATCCCAAGGAATTCAGGAATGTTTTGTCTTGGGAGATACGATAGGATATTATTATCATCCAGCGGAGGTTATGCGGTTGTTGGGCGAATCCGGACTAAAGTTATCGATGATTCGCGGCAATCATGAACGAATGTTAGAGAAGGCTCTGCAGGGCAAGTTGGCATGGGAAGAGGTTTCGTCGAAGTACGGGCATGGACTGCAAATGGCGGCGCAACAATGCCCCAAGGATGTGCTTCAGGAACTGCTGTCATTGCCCGATCAAAGAACGGAAAAGCGTGGTGGCGTAAGTTTTTTACTGTGTCATGGCGCACCGTCAGATATGGATCAGTATATTTATCCTGATGCGCCGATGTGTCAATTTGATTTTCCAGATGTTCGAACAAATTTTGTTTTTTTAGGACACACGCATTATCCGTTGATACGCCAAGGCCGCGGTTTTTCTATTGTCAACCCGGGGTCGGTGGGGCAAGCGCGCAATCGTGGTGGGCTTGCGAGTTGGTGTGTTGTAAACTTGGCTAATGATGTGATTACAGTGCAGAGCACGCCCTATGATATTGAGGCGATTTTGCAGGAGTGCAAGCGGTATGATCCAGATGTGTCGTATTTGCAGGATGTGTTACTTCGTTAAGGGAGATCGGAAATGCTGTTTCGGAAAGTTCTTGTCACGGGTTGTGGTGGAGATATTGGGGTAAGCATTGGTCGCATTCTGCAAGAGGAAAGGTTGGCTGAATCTGTTGTCGGCTGCGATGTTGTGGAATACCATGCAGGCAGATTGTTTTTTGATTCTTGCTTTGTTGTAGAACGTGCAAGCTCTCCCTGTTATATGGAATCCTTGCAGAAACTCGTTGAATCTGAAGGAATCGATTTGGTGATTCCGACTTCCGAACCAGAATTGCGCGTGTTGGTCGAGCATGATTTTTGGGGAAAGAGATATATGTTTCTTGCTGCCAGTGAAATGGCGATGCGCGTTGGTTTTGACAAATATCAAACGGCAGAACTTCTGCGCCATTATGGACTTCCGCATCCATGGACGCAGGTTGCAAGGGGAGAACGGCCCTTGCAGATGCCGTGTATCTTGAAAAGTCGAACCGGATGTGGGAGCAAGACAGTGCATATTTTAACAATGGAGAATTATCAAGCGTTTTTGCCGTTTGCAGAAGATGATATGTTTCAGGAGTTATTAACCGAAGAGGATGCTGAATATACCTGTGGGCTGTTTCGTGGCAGGGATACTGAGATACGTACTATTGTTTTTCGACGCAAACTGCGCGGAGGCCTTACAGGCAGTGGCCTAGTGGAGGAGAACCATGTAATCGAAGACTTGCTTCATAATCTCGCGACAGTGTTGGATTTGCAAGGAAGTATTAATGTACAACTTCGATTGCGTGAAGGTGAACCGTGTGTGTTTGAAATAAATCCAAGATTTTCGAGCACGGTCCGTTTTCGGCATAAACTTGGATTTGCTGATGTCCTTTGGTCCTTGCAAGATCATTTGCGGATGCCGTTATCGCCATATACCCACCCCAAAGCAGGGTTGCGGTTTTATAAGATTTATGAGGATGTTATTGACTGGAAAAGCGTTTGACGAAGGAGAAGCGATATGTTTTTGACGCAAGATAGTCCTTTTATCATTGCAGAAATGTCCGGCAATCACAATCAATCGCTTGCACGTGCACTGGAGATTGTAGAAAGAGCGGCGAGAGCAGGTGCGGACGCCATTAAAATACAAACCTACACCGCAGACACGATGACAATTGATAAATCGGATGGGGACTTTTTAGTTTCTGCACGAGGCAGTTTATGGAAGGGGGAATCTTTGTATAGCCTTTATCAAAAGGCGTATACCCCATGGGATTGGCAAGAGAAGATATTCGCGCATGCAAAAGAATGTGGAATTCTCTGTTTTAGCACACCTTTTGATGCAACGTCCGTAGATTTTTTGGAAGGATTGGACGCGCCTTGCTACAAGATCGCCTCTTTTGAGAATGTCGATTTGCCTCTTATCAAGAAGGTGGCGGAGACTGGAAAGCCAATTATCGCCTCAACTGGGATGGCGACAGTTGCTGAACTTGATGAGCTGGTGCGGACAGCGTGTGATAATGGATGCGAGGATTTGACTCTCTTGAAGTGTACGTCGAGTTATCCTGCAAGCCCTGCAGGAACGAATATCCGCACGATCCCCCATATGAAAGAACTCTTCGGTTGTCGTGTCGGACTTTCCGATCATACACTCGGAGTTGGTGCTGCTGTAGCGAGTATTGCGCTCGGGGCAATGGTCATTGAGAAGCATTTCACACTCAGTCGTGCTGATGGCGGTGTTGATTCGGCGTTCTCGATGGAGCCGGATGAGTTTGCGCAGCTTGTCCGTGAGTGCAGAACAGCTTATGAGGCTTTAGGTGAGGTTTCTTACGCACCGCAGGAGCAGGAAAAGGAGTCGCTATCTTTTCGCCGCAGTCTTTATGTCATAAAGGATATGAAGAAGGGAGAGCGTTTTACGGGGGAGAATGTCCGAAGTATTCGTCCAGGGAAAGGGCTTTCGCCCAAATATTATGATATAGTGTTGGGCAAATCTGCAAGTCGTCAGATTGCACGGGGGACTGCAATGCAATGGGATTTGATTGAATAAGTGAGAGTGTCTTAGCAGATGGGCGAGCTTCATGTGG
>ERZ773014.1456-NODE-1456-length-15010-cov-34.345503_pt1 | contig 15010 bp, 20 predicted proteins | sample MGYA00580841_ERZ773014 | MGnify/ENA primary metagenome ERZ773014 (study PRJEB29015, sample SAMEA2737989) | human oral metagenome | biome: human oral; feature: human-associated habitat; material: dental | place: China | collected 2067 ...
GGGCCGTAAACAGCGACCACACAAATATACAAACCCCACCACAAAACCACAAACCACCACGTCACAACAACAAAATCTCACTGTTGTTGATCACTCGGAGGACTTAATCACCTTCATCGTTATCCGGGAATCAACCCGGGCAACGCCCGGGTTGCCCAGTAAACCCTTGGTTAACCATTGTTCGTATTGTTCGGAGTCGCGGACTCGCACGCGTATAAAGTAGTCCGGCCGTGAATACATACGCCGCAGCTCTACCACTTCCGGCATGGCAGCTACACGCTGCTCAAACTCAGCTATCGCCGGCCCGTCGTTTTTCCCAACATCCGCGTGCACGATTACTTCAAATCCACAATCCAGCGCGGCCTGATCCACAATGGCACGATATCCCTTAATGATGCCCCGCTCCTCCAGCTTGCGTAGCCGTCGCAAGCATGGCGCCGACGTCAACCCCACCAACGCCGCCAAATCCTGATTGCTTAGTCGTCCATCTTTCTGCAACGCTGCGACAATCGCACGATCTATTTCGTCCATGCTGCTGATTATTGTCCAGCACAAAACTTATAGCAATTATATGGCGAATAACCACAAATTATTCGCCTATTGCTTGCTTTACGACGATCGACCGCGGGACTACCGCCGGCGATGATTGGAGTCATCTACATCAACGATGCTCGCCAGAAATTCTGGGTTAAGATCTGCCTCTTTTTGTATCCATCAATTCATCTATCAATCGGGATCCTACCTCCTGAAATTGATTAATTAAGGTACGATCTGGGATACCAACTAAGATACCAAAACCTTTTTCACACGCTGAAGATTTCATTAATGAGGATTCAACAGATCTCTTCCCAACTGCTTCACCCACATACTTTAGGAGCTGTGCAATCAGTCGTCCCCCCTCAACAAACAAAGAAAAATAAATAGCATTCTGGTAGCTATCAGCATGCTTTTTTATCTCTACCACCAGATCTTCTGCATCATCAGGCAGTTCATCCTCACCAAATAAATATAAGATTTGCTGAACCATACGTACCACATGAATCCAAAACTCATAATACTGAATGGAAACCCCAGCCGCTGAAATCTCCTCGGCTTCACTACATACCATTACATACGCTTTTTGTGCCAACATTTCAAGCTCATATACCGACCGTGGACCATGCAAAAGAATCTTATCTAAACAAGGAGAATTAGCAAATTGTTGCTGTAAAAATTGCTGTCTATCAACTTTTACCTGAGGATCTCTAGCGACCACATCAATAATAGCATTCGCAGCAGCATTAGCAGCTCCAACAAGAGCCTCATTTCGGCTCCTCTTCTGTGCGAGTTCTTGAGAATCGAAAGATTCCAATTCGCCATCATTCAACTGATCAGAATCATCAAATTCAATCATATGAATACGCCTCCATTGAGAAGTTTAGAAAAACACTGCTTTCTAAGCATACAACCGCCAAGATAAACGCATAATGAAGCAATAATGATAAAACCCCAGAAATTACTCAGTTATATCCGCATTTCCGGGAAATGCATATTATTCATACTTAAATATATGTGCAAATAACTATGATGATAATACCCTACGGATCAGCCATAATGGCTCTACTTGTGCAGGAAATTTCATTAAAGAATATATCGGCGCATTAATGTCGCAAGCATCACAATTACCAGGGGCTATTGGGGGTGGCCCGACAGGTCGTCGAAAAGCTCTAAAAAGTTTAAGAACAGACCTAAACACGCCTTCGCACCATCCGCAGCAGATCTGCTACCAGCGGCAATACAATAAACGCAATAATTTATACGTGGGGAGCTTTCCCCGTTCAAAAGCAGGCATCCATTCTTGAAAAAGATTCGCTTATGCAGGCATTATGTCCATTTTCGCAACGAACTACCTCAATTTGGAAATATGAGAAAATTTTAATGAGTGGCGTCCGTGGGTAACCTTCAAATCAGGTACTCAACGAGAACTAAGCCTTCAAAGGAAATATTATGAAGAATAGATTGATAACACCATAGTTAAACCAATTTTTTCAAAATCTCATCGCAGACAATTAACTGTTACCCCTCATCTGTAAGGACGTATCATGACCCAGCCACAAGGCCCCCAACCCGATCCACAGTCCAACCAACAACCCAACATGGGCTCCAACCCCAATATGGGCACTCCTCCCCCACAAATCATGTATGTCGAAAAGCCGAAACGCCCCTGGTATCAACGGCCCGGCTGCCTCATCCCGCTCATCTTGGTCATCCTGGTGGTCCTTGGGATGGCAAGCTGTACGGCGATGATGGGCAAAACCGTTTCCGAAGTGGATAAGAGCCTCAACCAGGAAAAGACCGTCGTATACCGTGTAGGCGGTGATGCGCAAGACATCCGAGTAACGTACACGGCAGGCAGTAGTCAATCTGCTTCCGATTCTGGTGTGACCAGCGGCTGGGAGAAAGAAGTAAAGGTCAAGGGAATCTTTGGCGCATACATGAGCGTCACCAGCGGTGTGAATGACAGCGGAACCGTTTCCTGCCAGATTCTTGTCGACGGCCAAGTCGTCGCGGAAAACAGCGCATCCGGGCAGTTCGCCAGCGCATCGTGTAACGCCGACATCTCTGACATCTCCAAGAAGTAGCATCATCATGCCACCGAATCCGAGCGAAACGCCATAATTTGTTACAGGGCTGCCCGCTCGGATTTACTCATTCCCAACCTCAAACCACTCCCTGGATTTATCCCATGCCACGACGACTACTGCCACTCACCATATTCCTCACGCTCCTGCTCACTGCATGCAACGCCAATGACACCACGAGCTCCCAGCATTTTCACGCCAAAGCAACACTGACAAGCGTGACAAGCGTAACATCGACGAGCTCGACAAAAACAGCAAGCACGAAACCTCCGACAACCACGTCAACGGAACCACAGGATTCCACCCCACAAGACGTCGCCCCGGAACCCAATAACATTGCGGCACCAGAACCCGCAGCGACATATGATGAGCCTTATTTCATCCAATGTTTCGCCCAGTACCCCGGTTACGCGCTCTGGTCAGATAACAGTTCCCGATATTCGCAATGGTGCGCGGATATCATGGGTGTCAACGCCCCCACCAACACCGGCAACGGCTACAACAACACCTATAACTACGTGGACCCGGAGCCTATCCCCACGTTCGACCCCAATAGCGGTGATGGATACGGGCCTAACCAGAAACTGCCGCCGCTATGCGCACGTTTCCCCTCAGATTATGGTCCGTGCTAAACGATATGGCGGTTGACACAGGTTCGGAACTCACGGTCGAGTTCTTCACCATCATGAACTTCTGCACTAGAATAGCCTTATGAGTATTGTCCTTAAACCAGAGATGATTACTGTTGACTGCGCTAATCCCCGGAAACTGGCCCAGTTTTGGGCTAAGGCCACCGATTCCGCTGTTCTTCACGATTACGATGGGTCTTTTGTCATCCTTGATTCCACGCCACGGCTGGGTTTCCAGTTAGTACCGGATCTCACACCGGGCAAGAATAGTATCCATGTGGATTTTATAGCCGAAAACCGCGAGATTGCCGTAGCTGACTTGGAGGCTTTGGGCGCAACGGTGCAGTCGGTACAGTCACTGCCGGATAGTGAATTCATGTGGACCGTCATGAAAGACCCCGAAGGCAATGTGTTCTGCGTCAGCGACCAAGAACACTAAAATCCGTTAAATCAGAAGTGTACCCCCAGCTCATTTCACTATGGGCTGGGGGTGTTTTAATCCTCATAAATGTGGTTCACACGCATTCTGCACCGGGACTAAGCAGGCTTTGCTAGCTCATAGCGAAATAGCGTGAGTGAGACTTCCGTAACATCTGTTCATCAGGGCTCACAATGACAACAATCTCAACATCATCATCCGTCGTGGTAGATTCCAAAGCTATACGCTTCTGCATAGCATGCTTAGGCGAATCAAACTTTTCTACATGCACTTCACCGCTTTTACGATGGTATTGAATCAAAAATCCAGGCATTAGACATGACTCCCTTATTTTCCACGACGTCCTCAGACCTTTCGAAATAATTCTTCTAACTCATCTAAAACGGTTTGAATGTCGCTCTCTAATTCAAAGATTATTTTCTGATGATGCTTCATATCGTAATCTAAATCATCGCTAGGATGCGCACTTGAGCACTCATCACGATCTTTCTCCACTTGAGAGATATGTGTTGATAAGACATGCAATAATTCAACAGTCCTCCTTGCTGCTAGCGACAGTGGTACTTGATTCTCTTCATGTAAATACCTGATGTGCCGATCGAAGATATCAGCAGCGCTTTCGTAAACATTCGCCCAAAGCGATTGTAATGCCGTCCGCACCTGTACTTCAGCGAAACCCGCAGGAAACCTAAGGAAGTATCGCTCGATACCCAGAATGCGAGCCATCTCTTAAGTCTTTGATATCTACTCGTGTAGCTCCACATTCTATAAATAGATCACATAGTTCATCTGCTATGCGTCGCTGCTGGCTCAATGCCACATCACAATCAATTCATGCACCGGCAACATCCTGGATTCTTTCTAATGGAGTTCCCCGCATACGTCGCAATTTCTCCTTGAGAGAAATTATAGTTTTCGGCATCCCACTGACCATATAGGTACCACTACCAGGAATAATTTTTTCTCCATCGTTTCCCCACCAAGTAGAACCGCTGAATTTGACTCGGCAAAATCACCCAACTGCTTCACTAACTCACCAACAATTTCCGTTTGATGCAGCAAATAGGTTTCCCAGTCATCGAGAGCAGCGACAACGCCGTCTTCCCGTAAAGCTGATCCCATTTTATGTATTCTGTTCCCCGACACGGGCGGTTTTTCACGTAAGACGCTCATAAAACAGACTATAAACCTCGTTCTTTATACTTCGTTGCTCCAAAATCATGAAGCTTATTCAGCTGCTGGGGAAATATAGTTCAGTCTCTCAAGGCATGAACGCACGTGCCTACTCCCTGAAAGAGAGAAAGCAATGCAAATGACATGTTCTTCCCCATTTGCCATCTGTTGGTACAAATGACTTTTCCCAACGGCTAAATAAGCTTACATAACAGAATATATGAGGTATAAATGAATCTACCTATTGATAATTTGGTTCTGCTTCATGGGTACCACAATCATCGAAAGTAACCGATTAGATGCCTCATATAATGTGGTGTTTTACCGCCCTGGCCGAACGCTCTACGTTCAAGCTGGACTCGATCCCGTCACGCGAACGTGTGCGATAACCCACGAACTCGGACACACCCATTACGCCCATGACTGTTCCACGCAACAGGCAGAACATAAAGCAGACAAATGGGCAGCCGACCACTTTCTTCACGAAGCAGCAGTGCAACACACAGCCTACGAAACCGAGTTCGAACCAGCAGCAATAGCCACCGAACTAGGAGTCACCCAGCATATATTAAAAAGCTGGTGTCGGCGCTACCAGGCTGGTAGCACCACATGCAGATGCTCACTACGAAACCGACCCCGTGACCGAATCTTTATCTAAAACCTATATGCGGATAACTGTCTGACGGGTAGCCTTTCTCAAAGGACACTCATAAAAACATGAGGAGACAATCATGCCCAGCATCTATGATGCCCGATCTACCAGAGAATGGTGCGATCAGGAAACCGTAGGTGAATCCTTTCATCGAACAGCGCTTAACGACATTAGAAAACATGTTCCAATAAATGAGCATAATGTCCGCCGATTTGACGCAACGCTCGTACTGGAAATGGATAATCCCCATTCCAAATCTGGTCATGCGATATCTGTCAGATGGCAGGACCGAGTTATCGCACACATACCAGATTCGGGAACTAATGATTACTTTCCCGAACTGGCACGCCTGGCTGCCAGTGGATTTGATGCCGGGGTAAGAGCCACACTATGGACAAACGAAACCCAACCCAACTTTAATCCCCGCGACGTTCACATGTCAGTACATATTGGGTCACAACCACCCGGCATGATCGCGCCTATCAACAATCCTCCTTCACAAAAATGGGCGGTTATTCCTAGGGGACGAACTAGCCAGGTCGCTAAGGAGAAAGACCACCTTGATGTGCTGCAATCATATACGGGGCTGGGGAATGCAAAAACCTACATTCTCGTGACGCTGCACAAGGTATTTTTCGGCACCCGCACCCGCTGGGCTGGGGTCGAGGTTCGACTAGACGGCAAGCGAATCGGAGAGTTGAGTAAGGCGACGGGGGCAAAATTCCTCCCCATCATTGAGCACTATGATTCCCTGGGGCTTATTACTGTATGCCATGCTTATCTCAGGGAGACACCCACCTCTGCTGAGGTCGCCCTCAAGGCTGCGAACTTCGAAGAGATAACAGATAAGGACCTATACACCCCTGATATATGCCCAATCCCACAGCTAGTGCCTTATACTTCTGACCCGTACACTTATAATGTCCCCGGACGATACCGCCCTAATCTTGAAGATAATCACGCATATGGTGTTCGGAAATACGGTAAACCTCATTACTCCAATCCGTCACGACTGGGATACCGGCAAGCTAATACAGGTTTAAGGGCTAACAAGAACTATACAATCTATCTTCTCTGCCTCTTCTTCGGCGGCTACTTAGGACTTCACTACTACTATCTAGGGAAAATTGGTATGGGGTTTTTATACACCTGTACAGCCGGATTGTTCATGATTGGCTGGATCGCAGATATCCTTAACCCCCGGCGCGGTTTTCATAGCTAGACTTTTTATAGTCAAGCATCCCTTACCCCACATCAACACAAGTAAGGGTGATTCTTATAGTAATACCAATTGATACGTAACGTCCTAGAACTGCATAATAGGTAGAGAGAACTCAATAGCGGAGGGAGGTGATTATAGTCACCCTGATGTTCTCCAGTCCGTGGGAAACGACCGGTATCATTCTGGAACTCCTTGCATGGTTTTCCCAAGAGGCGGTAAGCCTGGGAAGCACCAGAAAGATATGAAACGATACCGACGTGGAAAGCGGAAGAAGTAGCCTCCCCGCACCATGGCATATATGGGGCGGGGAGGCACCCCTCCACACTACTCTTTCTCAAAGGAGATAATGGTGAAAACATCAATCCGGTGGGGCGGGTCGGTCGCCGTTGCGGTGTTTCTCTACACCCGGCCGAATCCGCTATGGCTGCTGATCTACACGATTGGCATCATCACCCTGCTAGCAAGGGAGTTCGACCGATGACGGTAATCCCTATCATCACCGACCAAGCCACAGGCCGGGTGCTATGGCGAGTCATCGACTGCGCCACCTACTGTGGTATCGGCCCACGCACCTGGGCGAACTACCATGCAGGCGGTCGCACACCCCAACCCGTAGCACACCTCGATGGCCGCACACCCCTATGGGACGCAGAGGAGGTGAAAGCCTGGCACGCTAACCGCCCCGGCTCGCCAATCAAGGCAACATAATAGGGCAATACCCCCGGGTTTCCGGGGTTTTATTTTGATCCTTACTTGGGTTAATTTTCATGAAACCCCAATAAAAAGCATGACCTGCGGATTCATTTTTGAAGGCCAGAAAATATGACCAAACCCCAAAATGAGAAGCCAGGCTTCATCCATGTGAGTGACAGTAAAATCATTGGCAATACTGGCTATATTATTACCAATAATTTTACATTTATGAACCCATGAGCGGGTCATTGTCCTTTGTTGCCGCTTATCATTTCACGCAGGTCACAGGGCAAAAAAGAAGGACCCCCACGTCATGGTGTACGTGGGGATCCTGTTAACCGTGGAGCCGCCGGGAATTGAACCCGGGTCCTACGCCATGTTGCCAGGGCTTCTCCGTGCGCAGTTCGTGCACGATCTTTTACTCTGACCCTCCAGCTCGGACGAACCCTCCTGGATGATGGGCCACAGTTAACGATGAAAGTCCCGCTGTACCTCGTTAACCAAATAAAGCGGCAAGTCCCTTAGTCGATGCCAGGGTCCGGACCAGGGACGATTCCGGTCTGACAGACACGCGTATCGCTGTATTAGGCAGCGAGAGCGTAGTCGCGCTGAGTGTTCTCGGCGCTTATGAGTTGCTGCGACGCTTGCGGTGGTCTCTAGCCTGCACCGGCACGCTTCCCCTGGCGTAATGTTCGTAGTCGAAACCTGAATCGACCCCGTGTACTAGTCGGCGGGATGTGCATCTTTCCAACCAGTTCAGTCATTATAACACGCAAAGTTAACCGGTTATTCCCTTCACCCGGCGCCCGAGGTCACGCACGATTTCTCGTTCTTCGGTGCGGCGTTTAATGTCTTGGCGTTTGTCGTAGGCTTGCTTGCCTTGGGCAAGCCCAAGTTCGCATTTCAGGTGACCGTTTTTAAAATAGAGGCTTAACGGCACCAGGGTTTTATTTCCGTCCCGAACTTTACCGGTGAGGGTGTCGATTTCGCGTCGATGGAGCAATAGTTTCCGAACCCGGCGCGGGCTGTGGTTGGTCCAATGTCCGCGGGAATATTCGGGGATGTGGAGGTTGCGGAGCCAGACTTCGCCGTCGTCGATCGTCGCAAAGGCGTCGACAAGCGATGCTTTGCCTTCGCGGAGGGATTTCACTTCGGTGCCAACGAGCACCATGCCGCATTCGTAGGTTTCTAAAATATTATAATCGTGCCTGGCCTTGCGGTTTGTTGCAATGGTGGGGTTGAGGTTTGTGGTTTTTTTCTTCTTTTTAGCCATAGTTGTTTCATTGTAGCTTTTCGACGCCCGCCGCTTGCGGTTGCACTATTTGCGGACATACCAGCGGAGAGTGCCTTGGGCGGTGATGGCTGCGAAGGCGATGCCAATGAGTGCCACGATGGGGGTGATGAGCCAAATGTCTGCGGTGGTGACTCGGGCGACGAGTTGGGAGTCGTAAAGGACTTTGAGGATTTTGTCGACGACCCAGATTTTTCCGGCGAAGAGGGCGAGGGCGGAGAGAATGGAGCCGGCAAGGACTGCGATGATGGCTTCGAGGACAAAGGGGGCTTGGGTGTACCAGCGGGAAGCGCCGACCATGCGCATGATTTCAGTTTCTTGGCGGCGGTTGAATGCGGTGATTTGCACCATGTTGACGATGAGGAAGATAGCTGCGAGTGCTTGGACTGCGGCGAAGAGGAAGGTGGCGTTGCGGATGGCGTCAAGGTTGCTGGTGGCGTCGCTGAGGTCGTCGACTTGGTCGATGATGGTTGCTACCTGGGGTAGTTGCCGGATGGGGTTGAGGGGTGTGGTATCGAGGGGGTTAGTGAGTCGAACGTGGAGCGCTGCGGGGAGCGCATCGGGGGAGGTTTCCTTAACGAGGAGTGGGTCGGATTCTTGAAAGAGTTCGACATACCTTTGGTAGGACTGTTCGCGGGACCGGAAGGTGACGGATGCTACCCCTTCGGATTTGCTGAGGAGGTCGCGGACCTCGGTGCATTCTTTGCTGGTGCAGTCTTTGTCTTTGGCGGAAACATCGTCGTTGAATTGGACCATGACTTCTACGCGGTCGAGGTAGATGTCTTTGGTGCGTTCGGTCATGGTGGTGACGAGGAAGCCGGTGGCGAGTAGGGCGAGGGAGATGGCGGTGGTGATGATGAGCGCCATGGTCATGGTGAGGTTGCGTCCGAGTCCCCGGAGTGCTTCGCGGATAACGAAGTTGAAGCTCATGATTGTCCTCTCTTGGGTGCTGCTTGTGTGAGTGGCTGGTGGGTTTTATGCTTCGCCGTAGACACCGTGGGCGTCATCGCGGACGAGGTTGCCGAGTTTGAGTTCGATGACTCGGCGGCGCATGTCGTTGACGGCGCGGGCGTTGTGGGTGGACATGACGATGGTGGTGCCGGTGCGGTTGATTTGGTTGAGGAGGACCATGATGCCGTCGGCGGTTTCGGGGTCGAGGTTGCCGGTGGGTTCGTCGGCGAGCAGCACGAGGGGTCGGTTAACGAAGGCGCGGGCGATGGCAACGCGTTGTTGTTCGCCGCCGGAGAGTTCGTGGGGGTAGCGGTTTTCTTTTCCGGCAAGGTCAACGAGTTCGAGGGTGTTGGGGACGATGCGGGCGATTTTGTCTTTTCTGGTTCCTATGACTTCCAGGGCGAAGGCTACGTTGTCGTAGACGGTTTTTTGTTGGAGGAGTCGGAAGTCTTGGAAGACGTAGCCGATTTTTTGCCGTAGTTTGTTGATCTGGCGGCCTTTGAGTTTATTGACGTGGAAGTCGTCGATGTGGATGTCGCCGTAGGTGACGTTGGTTTCGCGGATCATGAGTTCGAGGAAGGTGGATTTGCCGGAGCCGGAGGGGCCGATGAGGAAGACAAATTCACCTTTGTCGATGGTGAGCGAAATTTCGTTGAGTGCTGGGCGGGTTGAGGTTTTATAGAGTTTGGTGACATTGTCAAAGGTGATCACTTAGACCACTGTAGCCAAGCCCCTGTGATTGTTGGGGCTCATGATGCTCGTGTTGCAGGGGTTTTATTTGGTTTCGGTGTGTTGTCCCTTGCGCCACCGAATCCCTGCTTCGAGGAATTTATCAAGGTCACCGTCTAACACTTTTTGGGGATCCCCCACTTCGAAGCCGGTGCGGAGATCTTTCACCATTTGGAAAGGATGGAGCACATAGTTGCGCATTTGGTTGCCCCATGATGCGTTTCCGCCGGCGCCGAGGGCGTCTAGCTCCGCGCGTTCTTCTTGGCGTTTGCGTTCCAGGAGTTTTGCCTGAAGCACACGCAGCGCCGAGGCTTTGTTTTGGATTTGGGATTTTTCGTTTTGGCAGGTGACAACAATACCGGTGGGGATATGGGTGAGTCGCACGGCGGAGTCGGTGGTGTTGACGGATTGGCCGCCAGGCCCGGAAGAGCGGTATACGTCGACTCGTAGTTCGGAATCGGGGATGTCGATGTGGTCGGTGATTTCCACCACTGGGAGCACTTCCACTTCGGCGAAGGAGGTTTGCCGGCGGGCTTGGTTGTCGAAAGGGGAAATACGCACGAGCCGGTGCACACCTTGTTCCACCGATAAGGTACCGTACATGTATTCGCCGTGGACGATAAAGGTGGCTGATTTTATTCCGGCTTCTTCAGCGTAGGAGATGTCGTACACTTCTACTTTGCGTCCCTGTTTTTCGGCCCATCGAATATACATGCGCATGAGCATTTCGGCCCAGTCCGCGGCGTCGACGCCACCCGCGCCGGAGCGGATATTGATGAGTGCTTCCCGGGAATCGTATTCCCCGGACAGCATGGTGGTGACTTCGAGGGCATCAATGTCAGCCCGCAGATCGGCGAGTTCTTCGTCGGCAATGTCGGTGCCTTCGCCTTCTTCTTCGGCGAGTTCATACATAATGGGCAGGTCGGTGAGCCGGGAGCGTAGTGATTGCAATCTCTTCAGCTGGACTTGTACTTGCGATAATTCGCTGGTGACCTGTTGCGCATGTTCGGGGTCATCCCACAGGCTGGGGTCGGCGGCTTTTGCTGCTAGTTCCCGGGCACGATCACTCAAATCGGCAGGGTTCATCACCTTTTCAATCGAGGTCAGGGTGGTATCAAGCGCAGTAAGTTCGGCTGAAGTCTCGGGTCGCATAACCACTTAGTTTATCGCACGCTGCCGGGGGAAAATGGTAATCGCACTGCTAGGCGCATAGATTTTCTTCACTGTGACAGGGCACAATAGACATCATGAGTTCTCCAACACCATTACATGAGATGATTCCGGCGTTGATCAAGACCTTTGCGGTGGGGCATGAGGCCGATAGTGATGAGCATTTGGCTCAGGCCTTGGTGTATAACGCGGGCCGGTTGGCGTGGCGATTACGTGAGGCGGGGCTGCAAGCCCCGGAGCAGAAGACGTCGGTGTCCGATATTGTGACTGAGGCGGATAAGGCCGCGGAGGCGTTTGTGGCTGGGGTGTTGGAGTTGGTGCGTCCGGCGGATGGGGTGTTGGGTGAGGAGGGCACCCAGCGGGCCTCGGAGAGCGGTAAGACGTGGGTGATTGATCCGGTGGATGGTACCTATAATTTTGCGTCCGGCAGTGACTATTTTTGTTCGGCGGTGGCGTTGGTATCGGGTTTGCCGGCGGATCCTACCGAGGTGCTTTTTGGCGCGGTGCACCGGCCAGCCATGGGATACACCTGGTTTGGCGGGCCGAACGTTCCTTCGACTAAAGACGGCAAGCCCTTAACGCCGTTGGTGGATAAGCCACTGAATATGGTGTCGTTAGGCACATATATTCATCCGTCATCGCTCGCTGATCCGAAAATATTTTCGGCATGGAATAAGGTAGCAACCCGGGTCGCAACCTTGCGGATGTTGGGGGCCGGTTCGATTGATTTAGCAACGGTTGCCGATGGTGGGTTAGGCGTGTGGCTACAGCATAGCGTTGCGGATTGGGATTGGCTTCCCGGGCAGGCTTTGGTGGCCGGCGTGGGCGGATTATGCCAACGCGTGGCGGCAGGCGGGGTAACATGGTCGGTTGCCGGTAATCACCAGGCTGCCACTGAACTCATCGAACTGCTCCAAGGTTAACGAATGCCCTACCGCTCTGATATTGATTTTGCGCTCACCCTTGCGAATACCGCGGATGCTATCACCGTGGATCGTTTTGAGGCAACGGACTTGAATGTCTCATCGAAGCCCGACATGACACCCGTGTCCGACGCCGACGTCGCCTGCGAACAGGAGTTGCGCCGGCTGATTACGCAGCAATACCCCAACGACACAATTGTGGGGGAAGAATTTGGGGGCACCGCGGAATTTGCTGGTAGGCAGTGGATTATCGACCCTATTGATGGCACGAAAAACTTTGTGCGAGGCGTGCCAGTGTGGGCGACGCTCATTGCGTTGCTTGTCGACGGCATCCCCACGGTGGGAGTGATTTCGGCACCAGCTTTGGGCCGTCGTTGGTGGGCCGCTACCGGGCATGGGGCATTCCGGTCGGTAAATAATGTCACCAAGAAAATTCGGGTATCGAATATTAGTTCGCTAGAAAATGCCTCAATCTCCTTCTCATCTTTGGAGGGGTGGCAGCAGCTAGGGATACGTGACCGGTTTCTACAGCTCACCGACGACACTTGGCGACTCCGGGGATTTGGGGATTTCTTCTCCTACTGCCTCGTGGCGGAGGGTGCGGTGGATATTGCGGCGGAACCGGAGGTATCACTGTGGGATTTAGCGCCGTTAGCCGTGTTGGTGACCGAGGCCGGGGGGCGGTTTACGTCGTTAAGCGGCGTGGACGGACCGCATGGCGGCTCGGCGATAGCCACAAATGGGTTACTACATGACCAGGTATTACAATATCTTGGTCCCGCGGAATAGCAAGATAGGCAATAGCGCTAGCTTTTTATAGAATTTTGGATACAATAGTACCAAATTCGCTATTGGTTGAAAGAGCGTTATTGTGACCGTCCCTAGATCCCCATCAGACACGCCACCACCGCATGATTTTCGTTCGCCGGGGGTTCGTCTGCTTACCTATATCGTTGCGGGCACTACCGCACTCCTGGTCATCATTTTTCCCCTCATTGACCATGGATTTTCCAGCGGGGGACTCTATTCCCTCTTATGCGTTATCAGCACGGTGATGTTCATTGCCGTGGGACACGTCATGCGGTTAAAAACCGTGATTGCACTCGGCGTCATTATGGCGTTGTGGGCCGGTATATACCAAAGCGTGATTGCCGCGTTAGCGCTGCCAATCTCGCTGTCTCACATATCTGCCCCGGAAAATATATCACCTCTGACCGCCACCGCCGTGACGATGTGATAATTAATCACGCAACGCACCGCAGTAAATAACAATATAACCGTGTAATTACGCTACGATGCTGGGTGATTTAGGGAAAATACGACAGATACTACAAAGTAAAATCTATAATTCGATATGTAGATTAAGGACAATCCTATGCCTCGCCTCCGGTTCCACAATCTCAATAATGGCACGAATAACCGCATCGGCTCGGAAGACATCACCTCGACCGCCCTGCTTATCTTTTGTGCCGTCGTAGTATTGATCCCAGTCACGGGAATCGCCACGTTTACCTGGTACATGCCGTTCGCCTTCTTCAGTGGTGTCGCGGTCATGTTTTGCGGCACCGTCGTGCAATCCAGTCGCGTAGTCGTGGCCGGTACCGCTGTCGCAGCCTGGACCGTGATTAGCCCCCTGCTCTATTTGTGGATGAGCAACCTCACCGTTTAGCCACCACCATAAGCGCAAACCCGCCCCGTGGTCCCACATGGACCGGTGAGGCGGGTTACATTATTTTCCGAAGATTATCTGCAAGCGGATTTAGTCGTCCGGGAGCCGGAAACCGGCACCAACGCCATCCTTAGCGTCAATGTCGTGACGCACTGCTTCAAAGTTCGTGGAAATCGTCGGCATGTGGGCCGAGCCCTGCCATGGGGTGCGGCAGGACAGGTTATGGTCGGGCAATGCGCCGCCGGACACCATGCCCACCAGGCGATCGCCTTCCATCACGGGCGCACCGGAATCACCGGCCATGGCACACACTTGCGATACGTTACGGCCTTCATCAGCCACCCACACATGACCACAGGTAGTACCGCTGGCGACACCAGTCTTGCACACACGCTTCCACTGGCCAGGGGTTTCCCCACCAACATGGTTGACAGTCACGTTGTTATAGTGGCGGCTCACCCGAGCATTCGAATCCAATTCGATGACCGAGTAATCCAATTCCTTGTTCGAATCCACAACCGTACCGGAACGGCCCACCCGCCAAGAGTCAGCGGATTTCACCGGATCCCCGGGATTACCACAGTGCCCGGCGGTGATAGCAACCTTGCGGCCCTGCTTATCGTAGCCGGTGGCGGCAACAGTGCACAGCTGATTATCGCCGACGTATACCGGGGTGGATGGGCCATACAGGGAATTGCCCTCCCGTTCGGTAAACACCGAGGCCAGCGGGGTATCCGGCTGGTCAAACCAGGAGCCCGGCACCCGATGCAATACCCGGTTTGCGGTGAACCGCTGCGCCATAAACTTGGAGAACGGATCATACTGCCAGTGGTAGTTCGGGCCATCAA
>ERZ773014.1459-NODE-1459-length-14994-cov-15.888011_pt1 | contig 14994 bp, 13 predicted proteins | sample MGYA00580841_ERZ773014 | MGnify/ENA primary metagenome ERZ773014 (study PRJEB29015, sample SAMEA2737989) | human oral metagenome | biome: human oral; feature: human-associated habitat; material: dental | place: China | collected 2067 ...
TCTATGCAGTGAACCGCGACTACCCAGAAGAGGAGAAAGAGAAGAACAACCATTTCTCTAGAAAACTCAAAGCCGACCTCTTTATCGACGACCGTAACATTGGCGGACTTCCCGATTGGGGTGAAATTTATCGCATGGTAACAGAGAACGTTACCTACAAACAAATCGTTAGAAACGCTATTAGGGCACATAACAATCCCGAGAGCTACAAGAAAAAGAAACATTGGTGGCAATTCTAACAAGCGGTCAAAACGCTATACCCCACCCTTCTTTCCTCTTTTTCTCACCAAACTAACGCAGTTATACAGCCAAGCCATACCTTCGTCCACCATGACAGAGGGTAGGGTTTGGTTGTTTTATTTTGGAAACGCTGGTTCCTTCTACCGCTTTCGGAAATGCCCATACTTGGTTTTATCATGTAACACCCAACTTGTGCAGAAGGATGAAACAGGAAGAACTTGCCCTTAATAACCCGCTACCAGCTTGCAGAGCTAGCGTTTAATAACTTTCGAGAAACCATTTTTTGAGACATAACCGCGTCTTGCAACAGATTAATGGGGGCAGAATTTCAGATTTTATCGCAGCCTTATTCAGTACTTCGCACATGAGAGGCGTGTTTATCTGGGTTTAGTAGCACACAACATAATAAACTCCTCGCAATTTATAAAACATAAAAAATCAACACTACTTCATTGCGTTTCCATAATACTGTCCCCGTTTGCCGTGAGCAGCATGCCCAGCAACCGTTCGCACTGGCGACCGTAAGCCTGTGTACTTTCCGTGCCGTTGCCCATCCGTGCGTACACAGCATAATCGTTTTGTCTAGTTTTTAGCAACAATTTTAACATTCTGAGTGCCCTTTCTGTCCTCCAATCGCTCACCTTGCCGCAAAAAATCGATTCTCGCGAAAGTTTGTTTTGGTGCTGGAAGGGGGTTGCTTGTGCATGCGGGAAAATGAATTTTTATTTAAACTGCCTACCACTAACACCCGTTTTCAGGCCTTTTTCAGCAAAATGGAGTGCGTTTTGCCGCTAAACGGGGTGCATTTTGGTGCTAAATGCAATGCGTTTTGGTACAAAATGGAGTGCGTTTTGGTGCTAAATGCAAGGTAAAATGCTGCTAAATGCAGTGTAAAAGGGTGCTAAATGTGGGATGAAAAGTATAAACATCCGCTGTAATGGTATAAATAAAACCTTCTTGAACCACGAAATATGTGGCTCATAGGGGCAAAATGTCTATCGAAAAGTGGGTTTTTAGGGGTAAAATGGGTGTATTTGAGCTTGAAAAAAATCGGACTTCCAACCAAACTAGAAAGGCTAAATGGTGCAAAACGCAGGTTCAATTCTCAAAAATAGACAAGAAGAAAGATGTGCAAGGACTGAAATAACGGCTATTTACCTATTTTACAGCCTTAATTTTCGCTAGAACGGAGTGAAATTTGGAGCGACTTTGTAAAACAAAAAGTAAAGATTTAAGTTTTTGAGTTGATGGGATTGTGAGTTATTAAGTAGATGTACTCGTGGATTGATGTGTTTGGAGGCGCAGTGGTTTTTTCCTTCACTACTTGACAAGTAGAGGAGTTAACAAGTTACCCATCGACCAATTAAAAGGCTAACGAGTTAACAAGTTAGTATAGGCAGCCTACTTTTCCTCTTGCTTAACTTTTCACTCTTTTATCTTTAAAACAGAAATATCGCTAGACAACCAGCTCTTCGGGCGTTCTGATAAGCGTAGTAGCACCCGAACGGAGTAAGAAATTCTTATCACGAAAGCCCCAAAGCACACTGATACAAGGCAAATTACAGTTTCTGGCTGTGGCTATGTCCACATCGCTATCACCAATATACACCGCATTCTCGGCCGTTACGCCCAACTGCGCAAGAGCCTCCAACACCGTATCGGGCGCAGGTTTCTTGCTAATGCCTTCACGTTCACCAATGGCCACCTCCACATACTGGTCAAAAAAATGCTTGCACAACTCTTGCGTTGCCTTATAAAACTTATTACTAACCACGGCTATTCTCTTCTCGCGCCTTTTCAATTCACCCAACATCTGTAACACCCCAGGGTAAGGCGACGTATGGTCTAGTCCGTGTTCAAGATAGTGTTGGCGGAAACATTGGTACACTTCGTCAAACTTTGCATTAGCCAAACCATCGGGAATGGCCCTTTCCATCAGTTTTTTCACACCATTCCCCACAAACTGGCGCACCTCGTCGATGGTGCGTTGGGGCATATCGTGCTGTTGTAAGGCGAAGTTGCAGCTAGCGGCCAAATCGGTTAAAGTGTCTAGCAGCGTGCCGTCCAAATCAAATATATAGGTATCGTACTCCTTTATCATTTCGTTTCCCTTTCGTTTCTCTTTCGTTTATTATCCTTAAAATACTGTTCTGAAATGCAAGTGCAAACACAATACAGACTTGTACATCTAAACACTTAACCAAGAACAGAAAGTGCAAAGTTATAAAAATATGCTCACCCCCTCCACAGATGTTGTTTAAAATTACTAACTTTGCATTGAAAATAAAGCATAATCAACAATGAAACACAGCTGCGTAAGAAATTACCTCGTTCCTGCGGGCATTTGCTTGCTTGTAATATTGGGTATATTGTACTACTATTTCTTTTCGGCCATGCTCCCTTCGGGCAGTGCCACCAAGTTCGTATACATAGATAACGACGATAATATCGACTCGGTGTATGCCAAACTCACCCCCCATTGCTCGCCCCATGCGCTCAGTGGGTTTAGAACGCTAACCCGACACAGCTCGTACGGCGAGCACATAAAGTCGGGGCGCTACGCCATTAAGTCGGGTCAAGGCGCCTTTGTGGTGTTCAGGCATCTGAAAAACGGCATGCAAGAACCCGTAAACCTAACCATCCCTAGCGTAAGAACGCTTGACAGGCTATCGGCCGAAGTGTGTAAACGCCTTATGATGGACAGCACCCAGTTGCTGAATGCATTGCGCGACCCTAAAACATGCGCACACTATGGCTACGATACGGCTACCATCCAATGTATGTTCATCCCCAACACCTATGATGTTTATTGGAACATATCAGCTGAAAAACTGCTCGACCGCATGCAGAAAGAAAGTAAGAACTTTTGGAATGTGGACCGAACTGTGAAGGCCAACGAGCTAAAACTAACGCCCGTACAAGTAATTACGCTGGCAAGCATCGTTGACGAAGAAACGGCCAACAATGCAGAAAAGCCGATGGTGGCAGGCATGTACTACAACCGACTGATGTTGCGCAATGCCGAATATCCCAACGGCATGCCCCTACAAGCCGACCCTACCATTAAGTATGCGTGGAAGGAGTTTGGACTGAAACGTATCTACAATAAGCTACTCAGCATAGATAGTCCCTATAACACTTATCGCAATGCAGGTTTGCCTCCTGGTCCAATACGCATCCCTAGTATAGAAGGCATCGAGGCTGTACTCAATCTCAAGAAACATGATTACCTATACATGTGTGCGAAAGAAGATTTTAGTGGAACGCACAACTTTGCTAGGACTTATGCAGAGCATCTGGCCAATGCTGCAAAATACACCAAAGCTCTAAATCAAAGAGGTATTAAGTAAAATAAGCAAGGATTGCATGGCGATGCCGCGTGCATCGAAACATGCTGTTCGTAGTGGGGCTACAAGGAGCATGTAGCCCCACTACAAGTATTTTGCTGTGCTGGTACAAGCACAGAGTAGCGACAATAGAAACATCGCATAGCATCAGTACAAGCCACTTGTATTGACGCCAGTATTCATTGCTTAAAGGCTATAACATACAAAAAAGCATTGTTTTTATCATAATAAACCTCCGTGTACCCAACAGCTAATCACGTAAGCTAAACTTAATTGCATTGGGCATACCGAGAAGAAAGTTAGCAATATGACTAACTCATAAGCGAAAAATACTTTAAGAAAGCGAAATTATAGTTCTTTTATGATAATGTTTACTATAATCCAAACGCTCTAACAAATGCAGAATAAAATTGAAAAGATTGATAATCAATAAATAGCGTGTACAAAATAAAGAAAATACAAATGCGCCACACTTCACAGTGCAGCGCATCTAATCTCAATAGGTATTAGCTTTTTTAAGGCAAAAAGATTGTATTCAGGATAACGAGTGCAAAGTTACGACCTGAATTTTATTTACGCAAACTTTTTATTATGTTAGAAAACATATTTTGACACATCATGTTAAAAAAGTAAGATTTAAACTAATGTGAATTTTGATATTATGCTCCTTTATCGTACCTTTGCACTATAATATAATAATGTATACAATGACAGAAAGAATAGAAAACTCAAACGAAGAGAAAAAAAACCTGAGTTTTGTAGAACAAATCATTGAACAAGACCTGGCCGAGGGAAAGAATGGCGGGCGCCTACAAACGCGCTTTCCCCCAGAACCAAACGGGTATCTGCACATCGGCCACGCCAAAGCTATCTGCATGGACTTCGGAGCAGCAGAGAAATTCAAAGGAATATGCAACCTGCGTTTCGACGACACCAACCCCAGTAAAGAAAAAGACGAGTATGTTGAAAACATACTGAGCGACATAAAGTGGCTAGGATTTAAATGGGAAAACATCTATTACGCCTCCGAATATTTCCAAAAGCTATGGGATTTCGCCGTATGGATGATAAAAAAAGGCCACGCTTACATCGACGAACAAACAAGCGAACAGATTGCCGAGCAGAAAGGTACACCCACAAAGGCCGGTACGGCATCGCCATATAGGGACAGACCCGTTGAAGAAAGTCTCGCCTTATTCGAGAAAATGAACCTCCCCGACACACCAGAAGGCTCTATGGTGCTGCGTGCAAAGCTAGATATGGCCAATCCTAACATGCACTTCCGCGACCCAATCATGTATCGCATCATCCATACGCCACACCATCGCACGGGAACGCAATGGAACGCCTACCCCATGTACGACTTCGCACACGGACAAAGCGACTACTTTGAGGGCGTAACGCACTCCATCTGCACCTTGGAGTTCGTTCCTCACCGTCCCTTGTACGACAAGTTCATCGACTTCCTTAAAGAGATGAACGGCGAAATGGATAACATCAACGATTTCCGTCCACGACAGATTGAGTTCAACCGACTGAACCTCACCTACACCGTGATGAGCAAACGCAAGTTGCACACGCTGGTAGACGAGGGCTTGGTGACTGGTTGGGACGACCCACGCATGCCTACACTATGCGGCATGCGGCGCAGGGGATATTCGCCCGAGAGCATTCGCATGTTCATAGACTCTATTGGATACACCAAGTTCGACGCCCTTAACGACATGGCCTTGCTTGAAGCATCGGTACGCGAAGACCTCAACAAGCGTGCTTGTCGCGTAACAGCGGTGGTTAATCCCGTTAAGTTGGTGATTACAAACTATCCCGATGGGCAGACCGAAGAAATGGAAACGGTGAACAATCCCGAAAATGCAGCCGACGGAACGCACACCATCACCTTCTCGAGAAATCTGTGGATGGAACGCGAAGACTTTATGGAAGACGCGCCCAAGAAGTTCTTTAGGATGACACCTGGCCAAGAAGTACGCCTGAAAAGTGCCTACATCGTGAAGTGTACAGGGTGCACCAAAGACGCCGATGGCAACATTGTGGAGGTACAAGCCGAATACGACCCACAGAGTAAGAGTGGCATGGAGGGTGCCAACCGCAAGGTTAAGGGCACGCTTCACTGGCTTTCGGCCGACCACTGCACCCAAGCCGAGGTGCGCGTTTACGACAGATTGTTCGACGTTGAGAACCCATCGGCCGACGAAAGGGATTTTAGGGAACTGCTTAATAAGGATTCGAAGAAGGTGTTTACCAACTGCTATGTGGAAAACTACGCCGCAAACAAAAAGCCAGGCGAGTATCTACAATTCCAACGCATTGGCTATTTCATGGCCGACACCGACTCTTCTGCCGAACATCCCGTGTTCAACAAGACCGTAGGCTTGAAAGACACGTGGGCAAAGCAGAACAAATAAGCACACCCGAACAGCGATACGTACACGCCGACGCATCCTAACATACGGCAAGGGCTATCAAAACAAAACATTGTATGGCCCTTGCCACATACCACTAACATGAGGGACGAACACCGTTCGCCCCTCTTGATTGTTTAAAAACGATGACGAACGACAGCTATTTCAACAGCGAAGAGTTTCTGCAAACACTCCATAGCTACGAGGAAGCCGAGCAGGAGGGGCGCACCGCCTACTTCGACTCGGACACGCTGGCCGATATTGCCGAATATTACTACACAGATGGGCGAACGAACGATGCACTGAACGCCGCCCTAAAAGGTGTAGACATGTTCCCTGGGGCAATGCCGCCATTGGTGTTCATGGGCAGATACGAACTGTTAAAGCAAAACAATCCGCAAAAGGCAGAATGGTATTTAGAGCAAGTTGACGACCAATCGGAACCCGAATGCGTGTACTTGCGCGCTGAAATTATGCTCGTTGAAAACAAAAAAGACGAGGCCGACGAGTTTTTGCGCCAGCAATTGGAATGGCAAGACGATGCGGAAAGAGACAACTTTATTCTGGATGTGGCCGATATTTACTTGGATTACGACCTGATAGACCATGCGCAAGAATGGTTGTCGATGGTAGAAGACACGCAATCTACCGACTATCAAGAAGTGCTAGGACGCATTGCATTGGGCAAAGGCGAGTATCAACAGGGCGAAGAGATATTTAAGAAGCTTGTGGAAGATAACCCTTTTGCCTCACCCTACTGGAACCAACTGGCCTCATCTCAGTTTCTTAGCAATCGCATTAAAGATTCCATCGAGAGCAGCGAATATTCTATCGCCATCAATCCTAACGATGAAGAGGCGCTACTTAACAAGGCCAACGGCATGTTCAGTCTAGGCGAATACGAAGAGGCGCTTACTTATTACACCCGATTTAACAACCTTCATAAGGATGATGAAACGGGAGAAATATTCATTGGCATCACCCTCATCAACCTCGATCGACCTGCGGAGGCTCTGCAACATTTGCAAAAAGCCGAAGAAATGGCCGTACCGAGGTCGATTAACTTGGTAGAGATTTATCAAGAAACGGCCTTTGCCCTATCTAGACTTGGCAGAGTGGACGACGCTTTGGCATACGTAGACAAGGCCATAGCCACAAGTAACGGCAACGAAGACGAGTTAACGGTGTTCAAAGGGCACATCCAACTAGAAAACGGAAACCCCTTGGCTGCCCAAAACTATTTCTTAGAGGCCGTCAGACACTCAAAGTCGGCTCCCAATGTGTATTTCCGTATCGCCATATCAGTATACGACAACGGCTATATGCAATTGGCTTACAGAATGTTTCACACGCTCTTTCAATCGGTTCCTGCCGATTGGAAAGACGGCTATTCGCACATGTCACTCTGCTGTAAGCATCTTAACAAGGAGTCGGAGTTCCTATATTTCCTACGCAAAGCCTGCGAACTAAATCCCATGGAGGCCAAAACCATCCTTGGGGAGTACTTTCCCAAAGACCTCGACCCAGAGAGTTATTACAATTACATCACAAAACAAAAGTAAAAAGAAGAAATGAGCTGGTTATTACCCCTGCTAAACAACCTCAATTATTGGACGGTGTTACTCCTGATGTTCATCGAAGGCTCCGTCATTCCCGCCCCATCAGAACTCATCGTGCCACCTGCCGCCTACCGTGCCGCAGCCGGCGAGCTGAATATCGTACTCGTTGTGGCTGTCGCAACCATAGGGGCAGTACTCGGTTCTTCGGCCAACTACGCTGCGGCCTATTACCTCGGCCGCCCCGTTATATACCGCTTTGCCAACAGCAAGCTGGGACATCTCTGCCTGTTGAACCAAGAGAAGATTGAAAAAGGCGAGAAATACTTCTACGACCACGGCGTTATTGCCACGCTTACAGGCCGACTTCTGCCAGGCATACGCCAGATAATATCCATCCCAGCAGGCCTTTCCAAGATGAAGTTTTGGAAGTTCATCCTCTATACCACCATCGGCGCAGGCCTTTGGAACACGGTTTTGGCCACCCTCGGTTGGTATCTGCACTCGTTCGTACCCAAAGAAGAACTTTACAACAAGATTGAAGAGTACAACAGCCAGATACAACTCGTTGTCATCGCTGCCCTAGGCGTGGCGGCTATCGTCGGCATTATATGGTGGCAAATGCGTAAAAGAAAAAAGCGTAAGGCAAGCGAATCGACCGTAACGGAAACCACAACCCCTGACGAAGGCAATTAATATAGACGACATAACGAAAGGAAATCGAATAGTGAGAATTGACATTATCACCGTGTTGCCCGAGATGATTGAGGGATTCGTGCACGAATCTATCTTGGCACGCGCACAAAAAAAGGAGCTAGCAGAAATACATCTGCATAACCTCCGCGACTATTCTACCGATAAATGGAGACGTGTTGACGACTATCCATACGGTGGATTTGCAGGGATGGTGATGCAATGCGAACCCATAGACCGCTGTATTTCTGCCCTTAAAGCCCAACGAGAATACGACGAAGTGATATTCACGTCGCCCGACGGACAGCAATTCGACCAACATGTTGCCAACGAATTGTCGCTAAAAGGCAACATCATCATACTCTGCGGACACTATAAGGGCGTTGACCAACGCGTCCGCGACCACCTCATCACACGCGAAATATCCATCGGCGACTATGTACTCACAGGGGGCGAACTAGCTGCCGCCGTGATGGCCGACGCCATTGTGCGACTCATCCCTGGCGTTATCAGCGACGAACAGAGTGCTTTCTCCGATTGTTTTCAAGACGATTTGCTCTCTGCGCCCATCTATACACGCCCTGCAAACTACAAAGGTTGGGAAGTTCCACCCATACTTCTCAGCGGCAACGAGGCCAAAATAAAGACATGGGAGATGGAACAAGCCTTGGAAAGAACAAGACAACTGCGCCCCGACTTACTAGAACGGAAGGGAGAATAAGAACATTGACCCAACAGAAAACCTTGTGGACAACCTGTTGTTTATAGGCTTAACATCAACAAAAAGCAATAAAAAGAAGTAAAACAAAACGCAAAACGTAGAAAAAATAGCTATCTTTGCAAGTAAAAACAGTTATAATGAAACACGTTTTAATTACCCTTATATTATCAACCCTTGCCGTTGTAACGCTTCATGCGCAACAAACGCGCCCCACGAACCGCACCGACAGAGCCGACAACACTACTGCTCTGCTAAAAAGTTATGAGGACTCGCTGGCCCTCCTATATAATAAAGTGTTTCGCCAAAACGATAAGAGCGCGCTTCCAAACAACTTTGTAGAGAGCGTGGTTCCTTACCAAAGTTTCAGGCTTTTCTCGCCGCTTACGTTCTATGGGGGTATTGCCAAAGACTTCTTCGACCTCTCTGACGAGGTTACTACGAATAAAGCCCAAAACCAAAGGGCAGATTACCTAGGACCGAAGTTTACCGATACTGCCCTGTTGGGCATCTACCTTAAACGGCCCGACCTGGTGTTAAACCGCGAAACTGTGTTGCACAATGTGGCCCCCGAAGGAAAGACAACGCCCGTTGTCATCAAGTCGGATGCGGGATTAACCGAAAAACAGCCGCAAGTACCCACCGACCCTGAAAGCGGACCAATCAACGTGGTTGTTACCAAGCCCAATTTCTGGACCGTCAAGGGCGACTATTACCTGCAATTCCTGCAAAACTACGTGTCGGGCAACTGGTATAAGGGTGGCGAGAGCAACTACTCAATGGTAGGTGCCGTTACCTTACAGTGCAACTACAACAACAAGCAGAAGGTTAAATTCGACAACAAGCTCGAACTAAAGCTCGGTTTCATCACCTCGCCTAGCGACACACTACACAGCCTCAAAACCTCGGAAGACCTCATAAGATATACCAGCAAACTAGGACTTCAAGCCACCAAGCGATGGTATTACACACTACAACTTGTGGCTTACACCCAATTCCTCCGCGGATATAAAAATAATAGCGGTGAGGCAGCATCCGATTTCATGTCGCCTTTCAACACAAACATATCGCTTGGTATGGACTACAACGTTGATTGGTTAAAGGGAAAGCTCAAAGGTTCGATACATCTCGCACCCCTAGCCTATAACTTCCGCTATGTAGACAGGCTTGCGTTAGGCCCCCGCTATGGCCTAAAACCAGATAGCCATACGCTTCACGACTTTGGTTCTGAATTTACCGTTGACCTGATGTGGAAGATAGCCGAACCCATCAGCTGGCAAACACGCCTCTACGGATATACAACTTACAGCAGGGCAGAAGTGGAATGGGAAAACACCTTCACCTTCCAATTCAACAAATTCATTAGCTCAAAGCTCTTCGTTTATCCTCGTTTCGACGATGGAGGGACACGCGACGAGAAACACGGCTACCTGCAAATGCGCGAGTTTGTATCAATAGGTTTCTCCTATTCGTTCTAACACAGGCGTGACATGACACGTCCCAATGGCGTCATCCAACTCTATCCGCTGGTGCGCATCGCACTGATGCTCATCATAGGGATAGTGTTGGCCGACCCCATTCCTTTTTTCTCCAACCCCACAACCTGCGTTTCGCTACTGCTTGGCACAGCAGCCATTGCCGTTCTAGCCATCCGTCATGCGCACATTTCCAGCATGGCCATCCTCGTTTCCATTGTTTTTCTTGGCGCATGGCTCATGTCCTTGCAAATAAACGATAGGCAATCAATACCCCTCAACCAAGCCATTACATACAAAGCCATCGTTACCGACACCCCCACAGCCCACGGAAAGGTGTTAAAATGCAACCTCTTGGTGATAAACCTAGCAGAAAAAACCGATGGTCATACGCCCTTCCTCGTTCGTGCATCCATACTAAAAGACACGCTTACCAATCGTTGGCAGAGCCTTACCACTGGTTCAACAATCGCCGTTCAATCGGTTTTCAACAACGAATCTGCCCTCTTTTCATCCTCAAAGTTCAACTTTGCGCACTGGATGCAAGCCCACCAAATCTACGCAACAACCTTTGTTTACTTTGCCGATTGGCAGAACGCCCAACTAACCAACGACGAAATACACAAAATTTCCACAGTAGATAAAATACGTTTGCGCTTATTAAAAGTGCGCCAAAGCCTGCTTGACAGCGCATGGCAACAAAGGTTAAGCACCGACAACCAAGCGTTGGTAGCCTCCATTGCCCTCGGCGACAAGTCGAACCTCACCCCCACACAACGCGAATCATACAACAAGGCAGGCGTTTCGCATATACTGGCACTGTCTGGCCTGCATCTCGGCATCATTTACAGCGTGCTTTCGGCGCTCTTCACCACCATTCTCTATCGCGTGGTGTGCCGCGACTGGGCCGAGTTCATCGCCCAAACCATCATCACCATCACCCTTTGGGGCTATGTTTTCCTAGTAGGATTGCCACCCGGAGCCGTCCGTTCTGCCCTCATGCTCACCCTCTACGCCTTCGTTTCGTTGCTCCATCGCGACCGCTTTTCGGCCAATTCGCTGGCTTTTGCCTGCATCGTGATGCTCATTGCCAACCCTTCCACGCTTTGGGATGTCAGTTTCCAGCTTTCATTCATAGCCGTGTTGTCCATCATTCTTCTTTATCTCCCGCTATTCTCACTCTACCACCCCACAACGCGTTGGGCCAATTTGCTCCGCCCAGTTTGGGCTATCGTCTGCGTTTCTGTGGCAGCGCAAGTGGGCACAATGCCCATTATAGCCTATTATTTTGGGCGTTTCTCATGCTATTTCCTACTTTCCAACCTGCTTATACTTCCACTCATAACCCTCTTGCTTTATGCCACCCTTGCCTCTTTCCTTGTTCAAGGAGCGCCATTACTCCATAATCTAGTGTTAGATACCATGCAATGGCTAGCCACAGCTGTGCAAACCTTGGTCAATGGCATAGCCGCGCTGCCCCACTCCACGCTCGACGGACTTCAACTCAACCTCATCCAAACCTATTTGGCCTACATTTTCATCGCATTCCTCTACGCCTTAGGCCTTTTTGCGCGCAAATGGTTCCGAATTAGGCGACTTATACAACAGCTATAACCATTATATTTTGTACCTTTGTAAGGATGAAACAAAGATACTTCATATACTTTTCGTACGACGGAACAGCCTATCATGGCTGGCAAATTCAGCCTAATGCCAACTCGGTTCAAGCGGAAATGCAGCGTGCCATGTCGCTCCTGCTCAGACATCCCGTTGAACTTGTTGGTGCAGGACGTACCGATACAGGTGTTCATGCACGCACCATGGTTGCGCATTTCGACGTAGACAACCCCATAGATGCAGTGCAACTCACCTACAAACTCAACCGCGTGCTGCCCTTCGACATCACCATTAACGCAATAAAAGCCGTAGATGCCGACATGCACGCACGGTTCAGTGCCACCAAACGCACCTATCATTATTACATACATCTAGACCGCGACCCTTTCTGCCGCGCCTACTCGTATGCCTTACACCAAGCACCCGACTTCCAATTGATGAACGAGGCCGCCGAAATACTATTATCGCACAAAGATTTTGGAGCTTTTTGCAAGAGCCATTCGGATGCAAAAACCACGCTCTGCGAGGTCTACGAGGCCCGTTGGGTAAAGCTTTCCGACACCAAATGGCATTTACGCATATCGGCAAACAGGTTTCTCCGCAACATGGTTCGCGCCATTGTCGGAACTCTTTTAGACGTGGGTTGGCATAAAATCACCCTCGAACAGTTCGTTGATATACTACATTCTAAGTCGCGACAACAAGCTGGCGAGTCGGTTCCTGGCCATGCCCTCTTTCTCGAAGACGTGCAATATTAATTTAAGTTTTTGAGTTCGTGAGTTTATAAGTCTATAAGGTATTAGATGCACAGCGTGTTTGTTCGTGAGTTTATAAATCCATAAACTATTGGATTCACGGCTTGTTTGTCCGTGAGTTTACAAGCTCATGAAACCACGAGTTCATCAGTTCAACAGCCCAAAAACTTAAAAAATCACGAACTCAGGAACTCAAAAACTCCCCCACAACATAACAAATCCACATGCTTTGGTTACTCTTAGCCTTCCTTTCGGCCAGTCTTCTAGGTTTCTACGATGTCTTTAAGAAACTGTCGTTAAAAGGCAATGCCATTATCCCCGTGTTGTTTCTCAACACCTTCTTCTCATCGCTCATCTTCATTCCATTCATCCTCGGCAGTCGTTTCGGTTGGCTTTCACCAGCCAACATGTTCTACGTGTCGGCCACTAACTTATCCACACATGGTTACATTTTCTTCAAAAGCGTGCTAGTGCTGTCTTCGTGGATATTTGGATACGTGGGTATGAAACACCTTCCGCTAACAATTGTTGGTCCGATAAATGCCACACGCCCCATACTGGTACTCGTTGGGGCAATGCTTGTTTATGGCGAGCAACTCAACCTGCTGCAATGGTTGGGCGTTGCACTGGCCATTTGCTCGTTTTTCCTTTTAAGTAGGAGCGGAAAAAGAGAAGGTATCGACTTCAAACACAACAAGTGGATATACGCCATCGCACTTGCCGCCATACTAGGTGCATGCAGCGGACTATACGATAAATACTTGATGACCCCAACAGCACAAGGCGGATTGGGGCTAGACAAGATGGTTGTACAAAGCTGGTACAACCTGTACCAATGCGGTATGATGGGCATTGTGTTGCTCGTGCTATGGTACCCCAAGCGCAAAACAACCCAACCCTTCCAGTGGAGGTGGGCCATCATGCTGATAAGTCTATTTCTCTGTGCAGCCGATTTTGCTTACTATTACGCTCTTAGCCAGCCACAAGCTATGATTTCCATCGTATCGATGGTAAGAAGAGGCAGTGTTTTGGTATCGTTTATGTTTGGTGCACTCGTCTTTCAAGAGAAAAACCTCAAACGCAAAGCATTCGATTTGTTGCTTGTTCTGTTAGGTATGCTTTGCCTGTACTTCGGTTCTAAAACTTAGTTGTTTGTCTGGCTGTTTTCCATACCCCACGTAAGAGGAAGGCAATATTAACCATTGAATTTGCCAAAATTAAGCAGACAACATCAAAAAACACCGTTAACATTTGGTATATCCAAAAAATATCTATACCTTTGCAATCGATTTCAGAAATGAGGTCAAACATGGTGGCTATAGTTCAGCAGGTTAGAGCGTCAGATTGTGGTTCTGAATGTCGTCGGTTCGAATCCGACTAGCCACCCCTCAACAAACACAACGTTCCTTTCAATTACTGAAAGGAACGTTTTTTTATTAGTCTTCTACCCCATCTTGCTTTGCTATGTCAACCCGGAAAAAATATATAATAAGGGCGTCTTCACTTTTAATCTCTCTATTATTTGGGTGTTGTTTGTTGTCTTTGTGATACCAAAACAAGATAAACGCTCCGCTCATGTACGAAGTACAGAACAAACCAACTCAATGGCTTTTAAACAAACAAAAAACAAACACACCCGTATATATAAACTCATCAAACTATCAACTCAACAACCTACCAACTTATAAACTCACCAACTTATAAATTCAACAATTCGTCAACTTACAAACCACCACTACTCTACTCCACAAAACAAAAACACAAAAATGTTATTTTTATTTTACAAACCTACTCTAATTTTCACTCCGTTCTAGCGAAAAAATAAGCTAAAAAGCAAGTAAATCGTCACCATATCTAGCTTTTCATGTCTTTTGTTTTGTCCATTTTTAGGCACAGAACCTACATTTTGTACCATTTTGCCTTTCTAGTTTGCTTGCAAGCTCGTATTTTCTCAACCCCCAAATACACACTTTTAGCCCCTAAAACCTACTTTTTAATGGCAATTTTGCTCTTTTGGGCCATGTGTTTACTGGTTAAAACAGCCTGTGTTTATACCATTGCAGTGTATTTTTATGCTTAATCGCCTTGCATTTAGCACCATTTTACACTGCGTTTTGCACCAAAACACCTTGCATTTAGCACCAAAACGCACTGCATTTAGCACCAAAACGCA
>ERZ773014.1460-NODE-1460-length-14994-cov-5.887944_pt1 | contig 14994 bp, 22 predicted proteins | sample MGYA00580841_ERZ773014 | MGnify/ENA primary metagenome ERZ773014 (study PRJEB29015, sample SAMEA2737989) | human oral metagenome | biome: human oral; feature: human-associated habitat; material: dental | place: China | collected 2067 ...
GATTTACAGGAGTTTCGTACAATGACTGTCCATTCTCTTTCCTCTTTTTTAGAAAGAGATAAAAACCCAGACCTAGCAGCAGATTAAAGATTGCAAAAGCAATTAAAGTACCTATAATCACTGTTCTACCCATGGCTCTCTACTCCTTTATGTTCTCTCTCAAATCTTATCTTACTCTTTAGTACCCAATTCCCAATCAATAAAACCAGCAAGAAGAAGGGGCCGCCTTCTATCAGCACAATGGGTAAAGCCACTAGAGCAATCATCAAAAAACTAGCTTTCTTTTGACGCCAACTACTGCCCCATTCTCCGTTTATCAGTGCCCCTAAATAGTCGATGTAGTCAGTAAACCAAGTCAATAAGGGATTTTGAAAATCATTGAGCCTTAGGTAAATGAACATAGCAGAATATAGCAAAACATAAAGAATTCCAAGGACTAGAATAATCTTTTGACTAGTTCGAGTAGCCTCTAGAACGATTTTTTCTCTCTTCTTTGGTTTTATTTCCTTGAGACTTGGATTCTTACAAGAGAGTTTTTCAAATCTATAGTCCAGAAATCGGTAGAGATAATATTTTTTTATATCACGCTTCATAAAACCCCCAATCTAGGAAAGACACTCAATTATAAATCATGGTTTAAACATCTAATTTCAAGGAATTTCCTTCCAAATAGACGGCTTTTGACTCAGTGATTTTGATTTTTTGATCTTCTGAAAAGCCAATGGTTTCACCGTCCTTTAAGGTGACATCACTGCCTAAAACATACTGAAGAATAGACAGGAGGAAATAATATAAGTCATCGCTATTCATAGGAGACTCGATAATTTCAATCTCAGTTCTTCCAAACTCTTTCAAACCATAAGTGTAAATACTAGTTTTATCTCCCTGGTTGATAATTCCCATATAAATCCAGAGTTGAAGGGGAAGCATTTCTTCTTTCAAAAGGTCAGTCAGGTCTAGATAAAGATCTTTGGGTAAGAGCAAGGTGGTAGAACCCTGATAAATACCAATAGCTGATTGACTAGTTTTTAAGATAGAGGCATTGACTTTAGTTAATAGGGAATAAGTTTCTACTGGCGAAAGATTGTCAGACAGGATAGAAACAATGGCGTGTTGTGTGTGCTCCTGTGTTTCCTTCTCAACATCCTGCCAGAGGTAAGAATAGGCATACAATTCTTCAAATTCTTGACTTGGGATAGGCAAATCCATTAAAGCCAGCGCAACGAGAGCACCATCAATCACAAAGGTTGCACTAGAATCATCCCCAGAAACTTCAGAAATTTCAAGCGCCCAGTGAGATTTCAATTCCTGAACGACCTGGTCTAAAGAATAGGCCTGCTTGCCTTTGAAGAGGGGCATGGACAAGATCAGTTGTTTTTTCTTCTCTGACTTTTCTTTCTTACTAGTAAATAGATTTTTTAAAAAATTCATAGGACTTCTCCTTTTTTTCATATTAGTTGAGAAGCAAAGCTATCTTGCTCAAAGTGAGTCGTCATACCAAGTTTCCTCATCCTCAAAACCGTAGAATTTCTCATCAAGTAGCCAATTTCCATCCACCAATCTAAGTACAAACTGATGCTTCATTTCTAAAGCTTCTTGATAATGGGTGATGACTCTTGCTTCTTCAGCTTTTGTCATGATAAAATCTACAGAAAAATCATTCGTTTGAACATAGTTATACTCACTTGGGGAGCCATAAGAATTTCGAACTCCTCCTTCCAAGCATTTTTGAGTCACTCGTCCAGTTAGAAGTTGCATTTGCCTCTGAAAATAGTCATCCATAAGATCATTCCACTTGGGATGAACTTGATTTGCTGGGATGGCAAGGGCTTCTTTTTCCTTATCCAGTGCTCTGTTACGCTCAAAAATTTCCTCTTCTAACAAGGTTAAACTTTTGAGTAAATTAAGCAAGGGTGGGATGATTATTTCCACCATGGCTCGATAGTTTTCAGGGGTATTTTTGTAGTTCACTCTCATAATAAGCCTCTTAATCATCCTGGATTAATTGCTTTACTTCTATGTCTGAAAGTTGTCCATCCATGTAGAGTTTCCTAAGTAAATCTTTATCTATGGTAATTTCATAATAGTCAGTCACAAACTCATGAAATCTCTCAAAGCTATCATAAAGGTAAGAGAGCAACCATTCTCCGCCATCCTGATCTTGGTAAGTCTGTTGATGCGCGTGACCATCATACCAGATAAAGAAGGTTGTTTCATCTTTTTGTTCTTCTGAATAAAGTGAGACATACTTTTCATCCAGTCCTTTATAAAAACTATCGATGATATCTTGATTCCACTCGTCAGCAGCAAACTGGCTTAAACTACTTTCATGATCAAAGCCTTTTATAAGGATCAGTTTATCAGTCAAAATCACATCTAAAGAATCACCAGAGCCATTGTCAATAAGATATCGGACTCCATAGTCTTCCTCAGTCTTAATCACGAGTCTGAGCCAATCCTCACTCGGATCTGTCAGATATTCGTCAATGACTAGCAAGGCATCTAAGCGAGTCTTTATCTTGTCCCAATCAATCTTTCTCATCTCTAAAAACCTCCAATTTATCAAGATCACAAGCCCTATAACGAGCTGTTAGATAGCCTGAAAAGCTAATCTGAGGGATATTCCACTCATTAGGCAAATAAATCGAACAATCTACCTGATCACCTAGAGGGGAACTTGCTGAGAAGACATATCTTCCCAAATCCTCATTATTAAGATTTCTTTCAACTTGACTCAATCTGCTAGTATTGAACCAGTCTTTAAACAGTAGCCAGATTTGCTCGGCATCTTCGTTTAATAGGGGGACTTTCAAATTGTAGCTGATTCCGACTCTACATCTTTTTTTGAATCCTGACTCATCAGCCTTACAAACTTTTATGGATCCCTTATCATACTGCCAGTTATCACTATCTAATAGGGGAAATTGAACAGATAGATTGTCTTTAAATCCCTGCATAGTATCAAATAAATCTTTGGAGGCAGCTTCGAATAATTCTAGTTCTTCCATAGTCTTCTCTTTAATTTTCATAGCTAATCACATTTCGATTTAATCTGCATCAACCCAGATATGGTATTTTTGACAATGTAGACATCTAAACAAATAACCACAGATAGGCCCGTCTTTGACCAAGTAGTCTTCTACCTCTTGATATTCTTCACGCGCTTCATAGTCTTCCAAGACTTGCTCAGCGATTCCCATATCCTTCAATTCTCGAGTTCCAACTGTACCCAAGTAAGCACAATAATCTTGGCAACAAGAAAGCCAATATTCTCCCTGCCAACTAGAGTAGCCTGGGGTCTGACAAAAAAGCAGCTGATTCTTTTCTGGATCCAATTCACCCTGCCACTCGGCATCTTGGATAAATTCTGCATCGAATTTTTTAGCTGCTTGACCATTTGCAATACAAAATGGACAAAGGTTCTCTATGTTGTCAATACAATAAGGGATCAAGTCATAATAAATATTGCTTTCTTTCCCACAAGATGGACAAAGCTTGGCTTCTCCTTCAACAAATGAACCTGTAGCTAAAGGGTCTGGATGATAGAGAAAATGTGGCAAAGACTGTAATAGCTTCTGTCTTTGCTTCTTCTCTTCTTTTCTTAGAGGACGAGGAAGAGCAAATCTGTCTCCATGACTCTGACTCATTTCTTGTAATCGGCTCAGTTTCTTTAACTGTTTTCGGTCTGGTTTATCTAAGATTTCGGTCAATAAGCTATAGGCACTAGTGTAGAGACCCAATTGGTCATAGAGGTCAGCTAAGACTTTCTTCGCTTCTAAATCATCAGATTTAGCTAATTCATCAGCCAAATCATAAAGGGCTGCAACACTTGAAGGCTTTCCATCTTTAGCATGGTATTCCCTTGTCCGGGTGATATATTCTTGTAAATATGGATTCATCTGACTACCTTTTCTTACATGGATAAATTCTGATTAACAAATGGTGACGAGGACAATACCATTTAAGCCTAACATTGCTTTATATAAATCTTTCATTTCATCACCTGATTTTAACCTCTTATTGTCAGACAGTTAGTAAATTTCATACACAAGCTCTCTATCAACTTGAAAATATTTGTCGAATTTCACTAAAAGATAAAGGGATCCAGCTGGAGAGACACCGGCATCATAACCTAGAGCAAATTCGCCATAAGAACTACTTTTATCCAAGATTAACTCCCTTAATTCCAGTTCTGTAACTGCTTTATCAGGCCAATTATCATGGATAACCTTTTGAGCTTTTTTATCAAGGTGTTCCAAGTTTCTATATAAACTAGTCATCAAATCATCTGATAATAAGACCAAATCCTGTTCACAGTAACCTGTAAAATAAATATTTATGTCTTTATTTAGATATCGCCCTAGAAAATAGATCCCCGAATCATGTTTTTCCCAGCTTATTCCCTTCCATAATGCCAATAAATCTTCTTTGTTCATTTATTACCTCAAGCAGTTTTATTCTTTTAGGAATGTTTAATAAACTTTCTAACAAATAGTGACCAGGACATTTCCATTGAGCTCCAGAATCTTTTTGTAAAAGTCTTTCATTTTGACAAAGCAGGTTAAAATATCATCCTTGATTTCTTCCTCTTCCTCAAGATAATCCCAAATATCAGGATACAAGTCGGCTTTCTTGCAGGCTTCCATACTAAAGTCTTCCAAGGCTCTGTGCATGTCAAAACTTTCTAGAACTTCTATGATTTCGGCTATCTTATTTTTTTCAGTATAGGCTATGTACTCAGACACTTCTTCTAAAGGAGTCACTCCTAAAACCGCTTCTCTCAAGGGATTGTCATCCAAAAATTCTGAACTACTAAATCCTGTCAAGACAAAGACCAAGGCATCCCACATTTTGTCAATATCTAGTAAGATATCATGACTATCAGCGGAATCCTCTGCAAAATCTAACAAGTCATCTTCTTGATTGGAAAGACCTTTTATTTGATCTAATTCATCGTCTGGTAAATATTGATAATTGGCAATCATTCCCATGATTTTACTCCTTTGAATCAGTTAGTATTATACGGATCTTTCTAGCTCTATTTCCCTAGAAAATGCTATAATGGAGCTAAGAAATTGTTTTATTGAATGTTAAATAGGGGGAAATAGTAATGTTCACTAGTATTGTTTTGGGTTTTTATGCTCTTTTCTTTCTATCCTTGTCCTTTACTATCTATCTCTATATCAGACTTGTAGTTGCGGTCATACAAGGGAAAGATGTCCCAAAATGGATCTATAAACTCGGCCATGCCATTCAAGGTAGAATTCACGTTGACTATGAAGAAATCACAGATGCTAATGCCCTTAAAGAGATTCATTGGTTCTTGCTGATCTATTTAATCGTAAATCTACTGGTATTGGCTGGCTTCTACTATCATGGCAATAGCTTTCCGCAAGCAATTTATGAATGTTTGAAAAAACAATTTTTTATCGTACTTGTTAGTATGGTTTTAAAAAGTATTGGTAAATTTATTGTACTAGCTATAAGAAAAAACTTTCATAACAGTCATGCTTATGCATCAACCAACGCTTTTGTCGGGACAGCCTTTTTAACGAGTTATGTTTTTATGTTTTGCATGATGATGAGTGGTCTTCCAGCTCAACCTGTTCCAGTAACCATTCAAGATACCACTGTCATTATTGGAGAAACCAAGGCTTCCGAGCTTTTGGACCAAGGCTTTACCTTTGGAGATAAAGGCGCAGAGAGCTCCATCACCAATCCCAAAAACGACCACTTCTACTACGGTCAGCTTCTCGAAGTCAAGCGGGATAATCAGTCCTTTGGCTTTATGAGCCTCACTCCTACGGGAAGAGATACTGATCAGCTCAAAAACTGCGTCATCACCTATTACAGAACACCTAAGGATAACAATCAACTAGAAGAAATTTCCATCAATCATGTCAAGCTAGCAAATCTCAAGCTCCAAGATTTTCAAACACGAAAATTAATCAATATCTTTGAAGTCAATCCTGCTGATTATAATGTCTCTGATAAGGATACCAACTTTATCCTAACCATCCAAACAGCAGATTACGACCTCTGGAAAAGATACCGTATTGAATCCAAGTTCAATTCAGATGGTTCGATTGATAGCTATGGTATCAGAGCCCAGCATAGCATGTGGGAATGATTGACCATTTTCCCATTTATCATATAAGCATTAAACTGGAAAAATATCGTCGACAAGTTTATAGGTTTCGATGAAACGAAGGCCAGAAGAGCCTTTATCTCTAGTGATTTCTTCATAAATATCTTCTAAATTTTGGGCTGGTGCTAGCATCCAAAGACTAAAAGGTCTAAGTTTCACCTGTCCAATTTTTTCAATATTATCTAATAATTGCCCTAAATCTTTGTGATTGAACCAGCAATCTGTAACGAGAGCAAACTTTGTATTGTCCATCTTACAGGAGATATGACTGGTCAAAAAATCATCGATGGTGGGCCGTTTTGTTTGTAAGAGGCGCGTGCAAGCCAGATGGTACTCAAGCTTTCTAGGACTCTGATCAACCATAGGTACAAAGACAAGACCATACTCATCTTGGAACTTAACAGCAAGGATATCCCCTTCTTCAAAATAAGGTTTGCGTTTAGTTTTGGTTTTAGGGACCTTTAGAGGTCTAGGATTTTCAGTTTGCAACTGAACTGCAAGTTTTTCCAAGACCTTCTGCCTTTGCTTCAAAGCCTTTGGATCTATTTCCAACCAAAATGGATCAGCCCCTTTTTTGATAAGCTCTAATGTTTTATCTCTGATGTCGTCTGTCAGGTGACCAATCTTCCACAGTGAGTAGGCAAGAGCTGTCCAATAAATTTCTGTAAAAAAGTCTGTTTGACAGTAATCTTTTTCCGCATCGAGAATATCCTTGATGATATTTGCTACATGTTCACCATCTCTATAGCGACCAACCACCTCATTGTAAATGTCATAACCTTGATCACTGTCAATGATTTTAACGCCATCAATAGCCATACTCAACTCCTAATGCTCAATCAACATCTTATTGATAAATCTCAAAACTTATTTAATCTTATGCTTGTTCATTTTCTCTTGGAAAATATCTGTAAGAATTTGTCGCAATTCTTGAGCTTCCTTTTCAGGAAGTTGGCCTTCTTGTTCAGCTACAGCATACAACTCCGGATACTCGAGCGATACTCTCTTAACAGTACGTGTAATGGCATGTTTTCTAACAAAAAATGGAATCCGTTTAATCATATCTTGAGGAATTAATGCGATAATCTTATCGGCAGTTTCCTTATCGTTAAGCTTAGAGAAAGTGAGTCCCTTTTTAATCATCTCTTGTTCTTTTTCTGTAAAATCTTTAATATCCATTGTGTCTCCTTATGAGTATTTTATTTACTTCTATTATATTATTTTTTTAATTGGTCGAATGAAAAATCTCTATAAATCCTCTCTTGCCCAAGAACAGAATCTGTTGTAACAGGTAGTTTTTCCAGCAAATTTTGGATATCAATATCATTGGGAAGAGGATTAAATTCTCCCAGACTATTTTCCTGAAGATGTGCTGCAAAGATAAACTCTCCCTTTTCCCAATCCATAGCACAATCATTGATAACATCCACCGGCGACAGATCCAGTAGTTCTTGCTCTTGCGATATAAAAGTTTCGTAGATAAACTCAAAAATAGCTTCCTTATCAATTTTTACAACTCTTAATGTATATTCATCCATGCTTGCTGTCCTCTAATCATATCAATTTAACTATCATTCGGTTGGTAACTTCTTATCCCACTCTTTAGGCAAATCATCCCCAAAATACTATTTTTAGAGTTGAACCCACTTATCATTATCCATAATAAAGGACTTCGCTAGACCTTCACCTGTATAGTTTTCGTATTTTGTATCTAGATATTTGTAGCAATCTTCCTTGGTTGCAAATTTGATAGCTTGATAAGGCTCCTCAAAGGTTAACTTTTCGACAAAGAGATAACCGTCCTCGCTTGGCACAAGTATGCCGACATGACCGATAAAGAGAGATTGACCATCCAAGTCATCATGAACTACAACAGACAGCATTCGAGCATTTTCATTAAACTTGAATTGAGAAAGGAACTGTTCCATCTTAGCAGCATGCACCTTAACATCTGTCGTTGCTTCGGTCTTGACTCTTGAGAATAAAATATCAAAAGCATCCTTGTCTTCTGCATCAAAGACCTTACCTTTGTCAATGGCATCATTATCGACAAACAAGAGAGAATCATCTTTCTCTAATTTAGGAATTTCGATAGAATTTTTTAATAAACAATAACTGTTAATACGACAGTTGGTACCGACAAAATCACCCTTTTTAGGTGTCCAAAGATTGCTTATCTTTTCAACATCATAGTCTGTTTTGGTAAATGTAGAAAAATCTCCAGTTAAGCCTACTGAACCGACAGTCGCGTTGTAATCATTGACAAGGTTGAAAAATGCATCGGCACTATCTTTATCCAAATGTGCAGCCAAGGCTTTTCGAACTTCTTCTGAACTTTCCTTGCTATTGAGGTTGCTATAGGTTCCTTAACCACCTTAGTAGTTGAACTATTCTGTTTTTCCGTAGATTGGTTTTGGTTTGTACCACAGGCAGCTAAAGTAAAGAAAGCTAAACCACAGCAGCTCATTAATCTGATTTTTTTAGATACTTTCATAAAATGTTTCCTTTTTAACTAAGATTTTTCAGGTCGATTAGCTTCTCTTATATTATAGTTCAAATTTATTTTAAGTCCAAGCATTTTGCTGAATAAAGTAGATTTTAAATCATTAAAAAGGAAGCTGGCACACAGCACGCTCCCTAATAAGTGAAATATCTATGAAATCTTTAATTTTAGCCACCTTTTAGCTGTACCTGTGTATGTGCTATAAGGTCACCTAAATGTCGCTTATCCTTCCTGAAAACCATCATTACAAGTAGGGCAACTGCGAGGAGAGTAGCTAAAAACGAGAGAATAATAGATAAGGAATCAAACTCACTATAGAAACCATGTATCGTGCCCATATGACCTATTTGCCAAGGAAAAAATTTAATGGTGTTTCTAAGCAAGCTAGCTTGCACTGTTTTTTTCTTGTAAACCAATTGAAGTCCTGCTTTCGCCTTCCCGAAACTCCCATTTTTTGTATAATCTAAGAATGTAAAAAGTAGAGTGATTGGCAAAACAGAGGTAAAAAATACAAGACACTGCGACTGAATTTCTGTAAACTCTGGAATACCATTAAAAAAAATAGTGTAAAAAAGCATAGAACCCAAAAACAGAAGTGCTAAATAAGCTAGAATGAAAAGATAATCAAATAGTAATTCAATCATTCTTTTTTTAAACGAAATAGAATTACTTGCTAAAATCTTCATCATCATCGCCTCCTTTATTATCTACTATTCTTTTCAAAAGTTTTATTCTTTCGGTTGAGAATAGACCTCGATATGTTGACCTAGCACCTTGATTTCTACTGGTAGGTCATCAGATTTGTCACCATCAACATCCGTTTCCAACTCAACATCTGAAGAAATTTTAATATGTCGAGCTTTCAGATACTCGATATTGTCATTTACGACAACATCCCCTTTTAATAAATCAGGGATAACTGACAATTTTGTAAGGATTGAGGCATCTTTTAGTATCAAAATATTGGCATAGCCATCCTTGTCTTCATCAAAGATTTTTTTGTCAGCGAAATAATTTGTGAGGAGAACTAAAACATGACTGGCTGGGCCAATGTAATTACCATTATCAGTCTCAACTGTAATGTTAAATGCTTGATCTGTAACCACAGACTTCATGGTATTAATCGCATAGGCGAGCATACCAAACTTTGTTTTATCTTCTATCCCAACGTTGTGGATAGCTTCTGGCAAAGAGCCAATACTAAAGATATAACCAAAATAATTTCCATTTGATTTTCCAATATCAATCTTGTTTGTAGAACTGAAATCAAGCTCGTTAATAGCACTATCAATATCCTGAGAGATTTCTAATAGTTTCGTAATGAGATTTCCAGTTCCCCCTGGGATAATCGCCAGTTTAGGAATATAGTCTTTTTCAGCGATACCGGAAATTACTTCATTGACGGTTCCATCTCCACCAAAAACAAGAACAGCATCATAGTGCTCCTGAGAAGCTTCTTCTGCAAAGTTTGTGGCGTCTTGTGCTTTCTCCGTAATTTTAATTTCCACATCTTCAAAATAGTCTCTAGCTTTATTCTCCAGTTTCACCTTATAATCCAAGGCTTTTTCACCTCCAGATGTTGGATTGATGATTACCATAATTTTTTTCATTTATTGTTCTCCTGTCATTAGATTTTCTTACTTTAACTAACCATCTCAAGTTTGGTCCATATAAATTTTGATCGCTTGGTATTCCTGCTCTTTAGCATAGGCAAACACCTCTGAAGCTCTAATGTAATCAAAGATATTTTCCTCTAAATCTTCATCCCAGATCGATTCATGAAATATTTCATTCTCTTGACATGATTCATAGAAAATATCGAGGTGAACCTGATAAAACTCTTCATCTTCATTTGGAGCTTGCCTTACTAAAGATAGTTGAAACATTGGCTTATCAGATATAGCTGTAAATGTCCCTGTTTCAAATAAAATCATCTCATCCTCAATAGGCTCACGACACAAGTCTTCAAAGATTGCTACCATTTCCTCTAAGGGCATCTTATCGGTGATTCTTTCTCTTAAAAATTCAAGTGATTGCTTCATATTTTTTCTCTTTCTAGATGTTTTCGTTCTTAGAATAATCCTATTAAAAAATTGAATCCCTACACCTTTTATTATACTACATAAACAGAAAAAAACCCTAACCAGCGGGCCCTTACCTTTGTCTCAGTCTAGATCTTTTTGATAATCGGAAAAACCTCTGTAAGGACGTCTATCCCAAAATTAATTCCCTGTACTTGGTAGTGATAGATTGGGGCTAAGCAAAATTTAAAACTCACAGATACAACTTTCTTCTCACATTCTTTAGAAATTCTCACGATTAACTTCTTCAAAATAGTCATCCAGATGATGGTAGATTTGCATATCTTCTTCTGAACCATCTTTCAAAACTGCAAATACCTTCACTTTATCATCATTGACAAATACGAAATTATGTTCACCAAAATAAGCCTGATAACCCTTGTCAACTAAGGTCCAAAGTTCATCTTTTGTTAAACCAAAAATATCTTTTTTTACAAGATAGGTTTTCCCGATTTCCATTTTCATGATAGATATTTCTCCTTAAGAAGCTAGATAGTGCTAGATGTTTCTCTTTACTGCTCAATCCGTCTACTAAAGCAGTGGCATACACTCACAAAGAACTTTGGTTTACTATTGAATATCTTCCATCGCTTCTTTCACATATCCTTCGACATCTTCAATCTCTACAAACAACGGGTCTAAGTGACATAGGAAGTGCCAATCTTCGGTGTCGCGTTTTCTGTAGATAATCGCTTCACCGTCTTCACTTCCGAAAAAGCTTCTGTCGACTTCATACCCTTTGCTTTCTAAGAAAGCTTTTGCCTTGCGGAAGTTTGCTTCTCGTGCTTCGACATATGCTTTCACTTCATCGTTATTCACGACATAAGCATCGATTTTTGTAGCTCCTTCGACCACTTTATCGTTTTTAACGGATAGATTCGAAATTTCTTTCCAAATAATGTCCACGTTTTCTTCAGAATTAAACGAAAACCTAGATAAAGGGACATTGTTGCCGTTGAAGACAATTTCCATATAATCCGGCAATTGTTTGGGTTTCACATACTCCGCTTCAAACCCATCTTCGTTTTCTAAAGTATATCCCGGGATTTGCGCTACAAAGGCTCTTCCCTCTTCTAAAGAATCAAACGCGACTAAATCCTTTTGATAATCACCTTGATACAATTCCAATATAACCATCGATAACCCTCCGTCATTCAGTATCGGTCCGCATAACGCTTATCTATTATTTTATTACAACCGTTTCTTCCCATCGTCTAAGCACCTCTTTCAAAGGCTCATCTAGATAGCTTAAGGCCTTATCCTTAATCCACTCAGGAATTCCATAAGCTGCCTCGGCGATACTTCCTGTGATTGCTGCAAGAGTGTCGCTGTCCCCACCAAGAGAAATCGCATTTCGAATCGCATCTTCAAAATCTGTACTTTCTAGAAAAGCAACGATGGCCTGAGGAACCGTATCCTGACACGTTTCATTGAAACGGTACGTAGGACGGATGTCATCTAGAGATTGAGAAAGGTTATACCCATACTCTTTCTCGATGTATTCCTTTATTCGTCTTTTACACTCTGTAGGATTGCTGTTGATTGGTTGCTCATAATCCCCACAATAACCTCCAAAGTAATAACGACACAGAAAGATCGCATCAGTTGTCGCCATGGCTCCCTTGATACCTTCAGGATGATTATGGGTGACTTCTGCAGAAAGTCGTGCAAGCTCTCTAGTTGATGGCGTCATACCAGTTCTCGCACAAAAACCGCAGTCCATGACCCAAGCACATGGAGAAACACGCATAGCAGATCCATTGCCAAAGCTATTATAAGGGGAGCGGTCATTACTATGAATCCATGCATCAAACCTAGCACCATAACCAGCATCAGGATACATCCTACCATATTTCTTCATGGAATCAATAAAGTCATCCTTCTGTCCACCGTTCATGATTGCTTCTGCCACAGCACAGGTCATCACCGTATCATCTGTGAAAAAGCAGTCATCCCTAAACAAGGGAAAATCCTTCGTTTTAATATTATCCCATTCGTAAACAGAACCAACAATGTCTCCAACTATTGCTCCTAGCATAAGATTCCTCCTTGTAAACTATTGGTTTAGACTGATTTTTCTACTTCCTATACTCGTTTATTCTATCAGCATATTCAGTCAAAAGATTTTTTGAATAAATTTTTTCATTACTTGAATTTCTAACTTCTTTCCAAAGAATAGAAGCTACTTTTAGTTTATTCGAGTAATTGTGACTATTTTCATCTGCACAGAAATCCTTTAGAAATTGATTCCATTGACAAACCGAATGATCATACTTGGCATAATCTGAATTTCCATAATAAACTTTTAGCATATCTTGGATTGTAAAACTCAAATCATTTTCTCTTTTTACTTTTCTCCAAGCTGTCGCCATATCGGCAGTAAATTTAAAGGGTGAAACATCTGTTAAAGTTGAGAAATATTCTCTAAAGTCTGCATTAAAGGAGAATCCGCATTCAAGTAAGGGCGTATTTAAGGTAACGACTTCTACTCGTTTCTTTTTCCTTTTTATTGATGATTTTTTAATCAAATTCCCCTTAAAGTACTGCTCAATAATATCATTTAGTTCTTGTTTTGTACCTCTATTTTCAAGACCTAATAACTTGCATATCTGTGAAAGTTCATCACGATACCAATAGTATTTATTAAACTCATCAAAGGATGAGATTTTTTCAAACTCAGGTCTGCTCTTTATCAATATTTCACCTCCTTCCTCAAAAACAATTTTGGTTTACATCTTAAAAGAGTGAAATTTTACTACCTTTGTACAGAAGAAATAGTCAAGAGTTTAAACTAGATTTTCCATAAGATTAAAAATTTAACTTATATGTTTACTTTTTTATAAATAAACACATATAGGCTTATAGATAAGCTTTAATCAATCTTCTCAAGATCTTTTTGTATATTTTTTCCTTGTCTTATACTATCTGGTTTACCTCTTCGAAGAGCACCTAGCAAATAAGTTAAATAATGATCCAACTCATTGTAGTATATATGACCTACTATATTTTTTTCAACGTAAAACCATTCAATATCATAATCATAATTCTGATTGTTCTGGTTCAGATATTCAAAATAATTCCATCCATCGTCCGTATAAGGTTTTTTGTGAGATTCTGGCTCTGACTCATAAGAGCAAGGAAAACGATTCCGATATTCCTTTGTTAGCCAACTTCTCTCTTTACCGTCTTTTTCTAGAAATTTTTTAAAATTTTCTATCGTTATTGGTATCGCTTTTAAATAGTTTGATATTGGTTCGGAAGATATTAATTTGTTTTCTCTCATTTTATGTCTGAGATATAATATTAGTTCAATTGTTGCTGGATCATCACCGTATTTACCACATTTTACATTATTATCTCTATTTTCTATTACTTTTTTATATAATGGTTCAATCTCTTTCAAACAATCTTTTCCGAAGATTTTTTCAATATATCCTTCAAATACTTTTTCCACATTCTTTTTCTTTTTATTTTCCATATTAACCCTTTACTTTCTTTTTTAGCTAAATAATTGAATGATCAATGTTTTTTATTATCTAAGTCAAAACCAATCTGCCAAAATCCCATATCAAGTATTTTCATTTGAGGATACAGCATATCTGCAACTATAAAATTCTTTTGTACTGAATCTAATTGTTCTATGTTTTTCTCATAAAAATCTACTAGTTGTAAAATAGATTTAATTGGGCTCTTTGTCAACTGTAGTGGATTGACAAAGAGCCTTTTTTCAGTGGTCAAGCTCATACCTTCGTCAAGTTTGTTTCTGCCTTTTCTTCTTGCAAGGCAATAACCCTTTACCCGAGGAGTTGCTCAACTTCCTTAACCTTATCTTTTAGAGTTTGAGACCGACTAGTTAGTATCCTTTATAATATTGAAACTTCTTTCTCCCACCGTCTTAGTACATCCTTTAACGTCTTATCCAGATAGGAATAGGCCTTTTCCTTGATCCAGTCAGGAATACCATATGCCGCCTCGGCTATGCTCCCAGTTATTGCAGCAAGTGTATCACTATCTCCACCAAGGGAAATGGCATTTCTTATAGCATCTTCGAAGTCCGTACTTTCGAGAAAAGCAATAATGGCCTGGGGTACGGTATCCTGACAGGTTTCATTGAAACGATATGTAGGGCGGATTTCATCTAAGGTTTGAGATAAATTGTATCTGTACTCCTGCTCAATATAATCCTTGATCCGCCTTTTGCACTCTATAGGATTGTCATTGATTGGTTGCTCATAATCCCCGCAATAACCTCCAAAGTAATA
>ERZ773014.1461-NODE-1461-length-14992-cov-26.964317_pt1 | contig 14992 bp, 15 predicted proteins | sample MGYA00580841_ERZ773014 | MGnify/ENA primary metagenome ERZ773014 (study PRJEB29015, sample SAMEA2737989) | human oral metagenome | biome: human oral; feature: human-associated habitat; material: dental | place: China | collected 2067 ...
TAGAGAGCGATGTGTCCGCCTAGCGTAGAAAGGAGGTGAGACGCATGGGCAAGAAAGTTCGCCCTGATAAGCTTGAAAAGCTTATCAGGAAAGCTGGGCTCTCCCCTGAGGCCGCCGCCGCGTTGCGTGCGGCCAATGAGGGGGAGGAGGTTTCTGCCAGAGGACATGGCGCACCTGCTCAGGCGCGCATTACGTCTCCACTTGACCAGCAGTGCTAGGCTGGTCACTTGGTCTGGTGCGGTGGTCGCAAACGCGACTGTCGCACCAGACCTATTTCATGTTAAATGTTGTATATCCTTTAATATTTAGTAAGGGCTAGCAGTTTCAATCTTAAATACGCTTTCATTGCTATGAAGGACAATAGATGAGACGCTGCTTATTTTAATATAAGAGTGTATTTTTATAACGTAGCCTATTGATTTTAGATCACAAATATTATTATTTTATAATAAATGTTTCATAATATAGAGTATGAGCAACAATAGACCTTTTGGGAATTTTATGCCGTCAATATCGCTTGACCAGCCTCTTCCGGGAATAGACGATATGCTGGAGGTGTGCCGGCGTCAGAATGGCGATGCTACCGATAGCGCTGACACAGTAAACTTACATGAGCGTTCACGAGAATGGGAAAGCTTACTCGCTATGGCGATTGAAGAAAAGGCTCTGAAAGCGAAAATTGATGCAAAACGCCGCGATAGCGCAGGAAAACGTGCGCTTATCGCGCAGTGGCGCGAATGCAACTATGCACTCTACCAAGCACTCGCAGAGCGCGAGGGCATTAACCCTGAATCAATCGTTTCAAGAAACTCGAAAACAGGCGAGATTACGTATCATACAGAAGCGGATGGCTATATTGCGGTACTGACGGCGCGGCGCAAGCTGTACGATGATATCGTCCGCGAACAAGAAGCGCAAAAAATAACAACGCTGCAGGCACGACGTGAAAGTGTGTCCGTGCGACAACAAAAGTCTGCGAGCAGGCTAGGGCGATGCATAGTTGCAGATACTGCTAATTTGCGTCGCTGGGAGGAATCTGACCACGCTGAGCGCGCTAGCGGCGCATATCTTGAGCGCGATTAATCAATGCTTATGTAATAATTCCGTGGTGGGGGCGGCTGGACTTGAACCAGCGACCAACAGGTTATGAGCCCGCTGCTCTAACCACTGAGCTACGCCCCCGCCCGATGCTATTATAGCTGATTTTGCCCCGTTCGGCTATAATAAAATCATGATATTGCTTATGCGTTCGAAACAATTCATACGCTATATATGGCATCGTTACGCGACGTTTAATACGGGTGTCACGATCGTAGCGGCGTTTGTGGTATTGAGTTGGGCCTGGGGCGCAGCATCGACAATTCAAGCGAATTTTGAAGCGCAAAAGGTCGTTGAAGAGCGGCAGCGCGAGCGCGACGTGTTAGAGCTTGAGGTAGCAACATTGCGCTACCGGCAGAATTATTATCGCAGCGATGAATTCAAAGATTTAGAAGCACGTTCAAAGTTAGGTTTGGCAAGTCCTGGTGAAAAAGTATTAATTTTGCCGCCCAACAGTGAGCGTGCTCGCCAGCAAGACGAGCAAGACCAAAAACTCAAAGCAGCGGCGCCGGCGGAAAAACCCGCGTCCGGGTCGAATTTTCAGCAGTGGATCAATTTTTTGTCAGGTAAAAGCGCCTCGCGGTTGCAAAAGTAGTCGTCGGCGTGTATAATGATGGTTGTATCGCGGGGTGGAGCAGCCTGGTCAGCTCGGTTGGCTCATAACCAACAGGTCGCTGGTTCAAATCCAGCCCCCGCTACCAAAAAAGGCGTTTCAGACTCTGAAAGGTCTTTTTTTGTTTAGAGCTTTTATTGCATAGCATACAAAACATGTACGATTCATCGTATGCAGTTTTTGGCATGCCGCGACCAACTAACTAGTGCGCTAATTTACTCGCAGCGACACGTACGACTTCGCTCCAGCTAAGAAATGCGTGCTGCGTGTCGGCAATATCGCGCGCGGATAATCCGAGCCGAACAGCAAGAGCGAGCTCGTGGATAACTTCGCCCGCATCGGGTGCGACGACGGTGGCGCCCAAGATAGTACCTTTCTTGTCGGCAATAATTTTGGCGAATCCATCGCGGAAATCGCTGGTATTAGCACGCGCGACGATGGTGAGCGGCGCCAAAGCTTTATTGACTTTCAGGTCGCGCTTGATGCAGTCGTCCTCGGTCAGCCCGACTGATGCGACGCTCGGCATCGTGAATGTGACGCGCGGCGTAGCAGTGTAATCTGGTGCGAGCTGGCTTTTGCTAAACATATTGTGCGCTGCAATTTGCGATTCCAACAGGGCAGTATGTGTGTGTTCGGCATGCCCGACGACGTCGCCCGCAGCGTAAATATGCCGAGCGCTCGTTTGTAAATATTCATTTGTTTTTATGCCGGTCGGGTCATACTCAACGTGCGCGTTTTCAAGGCCTAAGTCAACATTTGGCACGCGTCCTGCTGCTACTAAAATTTCCTCAACGCGAATCGTTTTTTCGACGCCGCCGCGCAAAAAGCTAACGCGGTACCCAAGCCCGTCTTTCACGATAGCGACGGTGCGGGTTTGCGTGAGCGCGGTGACGCCCTTATGGTCTTTCAGATAGTGTTCAAGCAGCCTGCCGACCTCCTCTTCCTCTTTCGGCAAGATGCGTGCCGCGATCTCTGCCAAGTACACTTTCGTACCGAAAATCGCCATTAGCTGCGCGATCTCTACGCCAATAGAATCCGCGCCGATAACGTACAAACTTTTTGGCGGGCGGATCGATTCAAGCATTGTGCGCGGCGTCAGATACGAGATGTCGGTCAGCCCTGGAATGTCTGGCGCGATCCAGCGCGAGCCGGTCGCGATCAAAAAATGTCCGGCGCTGATATGCTTGCGATTGATGGAGATTTCGTTTGGCGACAAAAATTGCGCGTGCCCGGCGTACGTATCGATATTATGTGACTCGTAGAATTTACGATTACCAGCGGCGCCAGTGCGCTTGACCGCTAAATCTTTCCAGGCGCGCAAGCTCGGATAATTATAGCTCAACGTGCCGGAACGCAGCCCAAACTTTGTACCGTGCCGCGCTTCGTCGTATAAATGCGCTGCATGCAATAAGGCTTTTGTCGGTATGTCGCTCCAGTTTGGCGAGTCGCCGCCGAAAGTGTCTTCTTCAATGATAGCGACGCGCTTATTGGCGCGCGCTGCGATGGTAGCAGCCGCCGATCCGCCCGCGCCGCTGCCGATAACGATAAGGTCATAATCAAAATGATTTTTTTTAGCCATAAAGCCTCCTACATGATTGTTTTGTGGTGTTTGTATAAATATGCTGCGTCGGGGTGAAGCGGCTTGAGCGCTAGCGCCGCCTGTATGCGTATGTCGGTGGTGGTAATTTCGGGTTTATTTGTACACCAAGCGACGACAGTGTTGCAGATGGTGGTTGCGGCGTCGTGGGCGAGTCCGTCCGGGCTGCCGGTACTAATACAAACGGCGTAAATGCTGGCATATAATTTGCCGGGATCAAACGGTTCGTTCGGCCGCTTGCCTTGGCGTTTGACGACGTCAACGGCGAGGCTGTTCATAGACCCGCCGCCTTTACGGTGACGTCAGCGACTTGATTTGCGTATAGGTAGAATCCGAGTACGATGAGCCCCGTGCCGGCGGCGAACTGCAGAAAGCGTTTATTGCGCTCGCGCCAACGCTGAATGCTACTTAGCGAATGTCCGCTGCCGATGAGAATAGCAACGAGCAATGTGCCGAGCGACGCGACGATTGTATATAATATAATGCCAGCGATCTGCCATTGGAGCGGTAATGCGGCAAGCGAGATTGCCGCAGCGGTAGCGGGTACTGCGATGAATAATAGCTCGGATGCGACGCTTGCCAGCCCAAGGCCATACGCTTCGGTAGCCAGTGAGGCTTGAGCTATGCGCTGCTGTAAAAACCGCGAAAAACCGCGCGGAATCCATAAGCTCGTGCCGTCGCCGCGGCGGTAGTATAATAACCATACAAACACGCCGATGCTTGCGAGCAGAATGGCAATAATCGTCCACGCTTGCGGTGTTGATACGCTGTGGTAGAAGCCGCTTGCGATACAGCCGGCGAGCGATACGGTTAGCAATGTCATCGTCATAACACCGCCCAAAAACCCGCTGGTTAGACGCCGCAGCGTCTTGTTCGGCGCTTTTCGTCCGCGCGCATAGCTTGAAAGTGCTGTAATAATACTGACGCCCAGCTGAAAACTGGCGTGAATAAGCGCAGCGAGCGCGACGACACTGAGGGCGGTTAGGGTATCCATGTTTGTCTTCGTAAATCCTCTCATAATATTATAGCGTAAGCGGTGTAAATATGTAAAGATTTTTTGTAAAACTATTGCGTTTATGGTGAGTTTATGATATTATAAAAGTATTGATACTAATAACAAAAAAGAAAGAAGCAACAGCAACATGAAAATCATCGCCGGCAAATTAGCTAACAATTTTACTAATAATGACGCCACTTGGAATCGTTCGCGCTCGCTTGCTGAGCTGCGCGCATTCGTTGCGGCGCACGATGAAGCGCTTGAGGTTGAGGATTTTGAACTGTAAGCGCTAACTTATTTTATGTAAAATGATTGTATGGCACGCGAAAAACATAGCATATTATTTGCGACAAAAAATTCCGGAAAATTAGCTGAATTCAAAGAATCTTTCAATAAGTTCAGTACCGATTACGAGATAATATCATTTTGTGACCTTGCTTACGACATTCCAGATTGTGACGAAACGGGTGCGACGTTTGAAGAGAATGCGCGCTTGAAGGTTCGTAACGCGCGGCGGCATCTGCGGGGAGCTGATAAAAATTTAATTGTCGTCGGCGATGATTCTGGCATGCGGATATCGTACCTAAATGGAGAGCCGGGCGTCTACACGCGCCGTTGGAATGGAAGCGAGATGACCGACGAAGCCATCATTGCTTATTGCCTTGGCAAGATGCGCGGAGCGAATAATCGCTCGGCAGAATATGTTACGTATTTTGCAGTTTCGACTCCTTATGATGATATAGCGATAATAAGCGGCGATAACCGCGGCGTTATTCTTGAACGCCTGCGGCGCAGTTCGCTGCTACCAGGGCTGCCATTTCGAGCGCTACTTTTCGTGCCGGAATTAAGTCTGATGTTTCATGAAGTTAGAGAACTTTCTGCCGAAAAACGAAAGGGCTACATTCTCGGGCATGAGCAGGCGATACGACAAATCGTTAATTATTTAGATAAATAATAAATAAAAAATTGGCGGGAAATCCGCCGAAAAATTAGTTTGTTAGTTTGGTAGCACTGACTGGGATCGAACCAGTGACCTTAGGCTTATGAGTCCTACGCTCTAACCAACTGAGCTACAGTGCCATAGCGCTACAATTATACCAGACATACGCATGGATTTCTAGCAGTTTCGACGCTGGGCGCGACCGTTTAGTTTAGAACAGCTATAAATTTACTCGCGCTTTACGCTTGTTCTATGACATTTAGCGTATCCGATACCTAGTGCAATTTGAAGCAGAATCTATTTGGCGAAGCGTAAATACTATGAAACTTTGTTAATGTCCTGCTAGATCGACGACCTTGCGCCATATCTTTTTAGCTCTCTTCAAGTTCGCTTCGTACTCCGCCGGTATATGTCCGTGTAGTTTCGTGAGAGAGTTTAGAGGACCTGCCATAAATCCGTTGCGAAGCATTTCGTTTTGAGCGGCATGATAGTCGTCTTTGGTCAAAAGTACTCCTTGTATATGAGCCGAATCAATTGCTCCCTTGTGCTTAATCTCTCCAGTGTTGAGCTTCGTGTGGGATACAACTGGTACTGTGCCATTTGATATGACGTTTCTTAAAGCCTTTCGAGCCGTTATCTCAAGCCAGCGCTCTCCCGTAACCAGTGTTTGCAAGTATGCCTCTAAATATTCGGTATCCGTTTTATTTAATTCAGTGTACGGAAAATTGGCTCCCGCGCCAATGTGAAGCGTAATATCGTATGGACTGGCAATTGTTTCGTCTGACAATAATATTTTTTCCGTACATAATAATAGCGTAGAAGACCCGTATATAGAATGCCTGTGCATATCGCCCCAGCTTGTGAACGCATATTCATCTAAGCCTAGCGATTCATCAAGAGGCAGCGTGTGAGTGAATTTGCCTTCTGGTAAGGTGTTTGCCGGCTTGATGGCGCTGTCTTGAATAGGCTTCAAGTTCTCGGATTCTGTCATGTGGGTGAGCGGAAGCCCGTCTAGCAGCATCTCTTCAATTTTACCGATGGCACGCTCTTCTTTCCTGGTTGTTGGCTGCTGGAGCGCTTCGTAGTTGCGAGCGTTCTCTTCTAAATCGACTTTGTCAAGCAACTTCCAGGACAGGCATGGGAGATAGGCGATATTCTCTGGTGTTGACATGCATAAAATTATACCATGTTTTAATAAAAATGCAATACACTACGGTGGCAGCTATCGGGTGCTGAGTAATAATGCGATACTGCTATGCGCTATACTGGATACGTGAAAGCAAGAAGTAGCGGCAGCCACATTTTAGCGGTGAGTGGCGGCGTTGACTCGGTAGTCATGTTCGACATGGCGCGGCGGCGCTATGGCGCAGCACGGCTGATTGTGGCGCATTTCGACCACGGTATCCGTCCGGAATCGGCGGCGGATGCGCGGTTTGTGGCGGCACTGGCGACGCAATACGGCTGTGTATTTCGGACGCAGCGGGCGGAGCTGGGCGCGCGTGCGGGCGAGGATGCGGCGCGGCGGGCGCGGTATGATTTTTTGTACGCTGCGGCGCGGGATTTCCAGGCTGATATTTGGCTTGCGCACCATCAAGAAGACGTGGTGGAATCGGTGGCAGTGAATCTGACGCGCGGTACGGGCTGGCGCGGGCTGGCGGTGATGGATCGTCCGGGGCTGTATCGCCCGTTGCTGCACATGACGAAGCGGGAAATTTACGCGTACGCATGCCGGTATCGCTTGGAATGGGTTGAAGATGAGAGTAACCAAGAAGATAGTTATTTGCGGAATCGCTTACGTCGCAAAATATCAAAATTGTTATCAAATGACGACCAGGCGCGTATCGTACAGCTGCGCAACAAACAGATTGCCATAAAGCATAAAATGATTGCCGAAACGGCTTCCCTATTGCCGAATACGCGGCAGGCGCGTTATTTTTTGACGCAAATTCCGCGCGCTATCGCCGAAGAGATGGTACGGATCGTCATTGAGCGGGAAACGGGCGTACTGGTGGCGCGCCCGCATGCTGCGCGGGCGCTTGCAGCGATTCAGACGCTACGCATTGGCGCAGTTCACCAGGTGGCGGATGGCGTATATCTGACGATGGCGAAAAAAGGGTTCACGATTGGGCGGCAAGCGTAACGCGTCCGTTCGTTTATAGCTATACGTGATGATAGGCATTTGCTGTCCGAGCATAGTAAAAGCCTATCAAAAATGATATAGTAGAAAGAGTTTTTCTGATTGTTAACCGAAAGGATGAGGGTTTTATGCCGACGAAGAAACCGAAACGTACGACAAGCGTTTCAAATACTATTAGGCTCAGTTTGTTTTGGGCGATCGTTATTCTGGCGGCGCTGGCAATGTGGGCGTTCTTTTCGCCGCACCAGCCGCTGAAAGAGGTGCCAGTGTCGCAGGTGATTAAAGATGCGAACGAAGGTAAATTGGCAAAGATTGAAGGTCGCGGCAACGATCTGAAAATTACTGTTAAAGACCAAGATAAGCCGACGCAAGCATCGTATATCAACGGCGGCGTCGGGACGCTGCTGCGCAACGATACGCTGAACGGCAAGGGTAGGGCGGTGATTTCTGATAGCGCGCCGAGCGACAATACTATGATGTGGAATATCTTGACGCTTGTGACGCCGGTGGTACTGATCGGGGTACTGTTTATGTTTATGATGCGCCAGGCGCAGGGGCAAAATAGTCAAGCGATGAGTTTTGGTAAGAGTAAGGCAAAATTGTACGGACTTGATAAAGAACGCATCAAATTTGAAGACATTGCTGGTAATGATAGTGCAAAGCAAGATTTAGAAGAAGTGGTAGATTTTTTGAAACACCCAAAAAAATACCAGGGATTGGGGGCGAAGATACCAAAAGGCGTGCTGTTGGTCGGTAGTCCAGGTACGGGTAAAACGATGCTGGCGCGCGCGGTTGCGGGCGAGGCGAACGTACCATTTTTCAGTATTTCCGGGTCAGAATTTGTCGAGATGTTTGTGGGCGTCGGCGCGAGTCGTGTACGCGATCTATTTCAAAAAGCGAAAAAGAATTCGCCGGCGATTATTTTTATAGACGAAATTGATGCGGTAGGGCGTAAACGCGGTAGCGGCATGGGCGGCGGTCATGATGAGCGCGAGCAGACGTTGAATCAGATTCTCGTCGAGATGGATGGGTTTGATTCGGATACAAATGTGATTGTTATCGCAGCGACGAACCGCGCTGATGTGCTTGATCCTGCTCTGCTCCGCCCCGGACGTTTTGACCGCCACGTGACGATTAGCTTGCCGGAGCGTAAAGACCGCGAAGCGATTCTGAAAGTTCATTTCAAAAACAAACCGACGGACGATTCGGTTGATTTGGATAAATTAGCGGCAAAAACTGCTGGTTCGAGCGGTGCAGATTTAGCAAATATGGCGAACGAAGCGGCAATTATTGCAGCGCGGCGTGATTCGAAAGTGATTACGAATGATGACTTAACTGAGGCGTTTGAGAAGGTTGCAATCGGTCCGGAGCGTAAAACTAAGGTGATGAACGATCACGAAAAGGAATTAACGGCGTACCACGAAGCGGGGCATGCAATCGTCGGGCATGTGTTGCCGGATAGCGATCCGGTGCACAAAATTACAATTATTCCGCGCGGCGGTACAGGCGGCGTGACGTGGTTTTTGCCGCCGGAAGACAAAAGCTATACAAGTGTGTACGAATACAAAGACATTCTAGCTCGTGCTATGGGCGGTCGTATCGCTGAGAAACTGAAATATGGCGACGATGGTGTGACGACGGGTGCAGGCAGTGATTTGCGCAGTGCAACACAGATTGCGCGCGATATGATCATTGAGCAAGGCATGGGCAGCAAGCTCCGTAATCAAGTTTTCCATGAGGATAACGGCGGGCTGATGTTTGATAAAATGACGCGCGAACGTCCGTACAGCGACGCGACAGCGAATGAAATAGATAAGGAGGTTGAGGCGCTTATCACCGAGGCAGCGCGGCGTGCCGAGCTGGTAATATCGCATAATATGTCGATTCTTGAAAAGCTGAAGGATGCGCTGCTTGAGCACGAAACACTTGAAGAGGATGCGGCGTCGAAATATATGGCGAAAGCAGTACTGCCGAAGGAGGCGGCACTTCACAAGTAGCGGTCATGAGAGGAAAAGGGCGAGTCAGGTCGGTCGTCGCGCGCGCCAACAGCAAATTGTCGGTACAGTGGGCGGCTGCACTGTTGTCTGGCTCGACACTGCTTTCAAGTTTGCTCGGCATATATCGCGAGCGCTTGATCAACGGTATGTACTATGACACTTATAAAGTAGGTGCCGACGCGTACGTAGCGGCGTTTACGATTCCCGATTTCATGTTCTTTATTTTAGTGTCGGGTGCGCTTAGTGTATCGTTTATTCCGGTATTTAATCAGCGTTTAGCAACTGGTAATAAAAAGTCGGCATGGGAATTGAGTTCAAGTTTAGTGAATTTTTTGGCACTTATTACGCTCGTAACAAGCGTGCTGATTATTATATTCGCTGATCCGCTTGTGCGCTACGTTGTTGGTCCGGGATTTGACGAACAAGGGCGCAGCTTGGCGGTGAGCATGATGCGCGTGATTGCAGTGAATCCGTTTTTGTTTGCGGTTGCAACGGTACTGTCAAGTATGCAGCAGGCGATTGGGCGGTTTACTTTTTTGGCGCTTGCGCCGACGATATACAATATTGGTATTGTGGTCGGCGCGCGCTGGTTCACGGGCGGTATCAATATTTTTGGCTGGCAGGTGTTTGAGGGCGGTATCATGGGTGTGGCGCTTGGCGTGGTGCTTGGCGCAATTTTGCAGCTTATTGTGAGCTCGCTTGGATTGATCGGTACAGACTTTGATTATCGCTGGAAAATATCGTGGAAAAATAAGGGATTCCGGCGCGTATTGCGGCTGCTGCCGCCGCGTTCGCTTGACCAGGGGATTGATTATTTTAATAGTATCGTTGAGATAAACTTAGCATCGCGCATGGCGCAAGGGGTGACGCGCGCATACCAGCAGGCGTCAAGTTTGAGCTTAATGCCGGTGAATCTTGTCGGCGTGGCGATTAGCAATGCAGCCTTTCCACGCATGACCGAGCGGCTAGCAGAGGGGCGCCCGGACTTGTTCAAAAAGGAATTGCGTTCAGTGATGCGCTGGATTCTGTGGCTGGCGCTGCCGATTGCGGTGATTACGTATTTTGCGCGCGGTTATGTCGTGGCGTTTGTGAAGAACGGCGGCGATTTATTGATCGCGAATATTCTAGGCGCGCTTGTTATTTCTATTTTGTTTCGTACGATTTACCATATCATGGCGCGCTCATTTTACGCGCAGCAGGATACGAAAACGCCGCTGTATATTTCAGTCGGGACGATTACATTGAATATTATTCTCGCAGTAATCTTTACGTTTGCGTTTGGTTGGGGTGTGTTCGGGCTGGCATGGGCGCAATCAATTGTCGCAGTTGTCGAGGTGATCGTTTTATTTGTAATTTTGTGCCGTCGTATGCCGGGAATTTTTACGCGTGATTTTATACAAGCGGCAATAAAGATGGTTTTGGCAAGCGCTGGCATGGGCGCGATTACATATGCGACGACGCAACTGCTGCAGCTGCAGAGCAGCGACATGAGCTTTATGTCGACCTTCCCGAAGTTTTCGATGATCGTGCTTGTGAGTTTTTGCGTGTATGTTGAGTTGAGTGTGCTACTCAAACTGCGCGAAGCCGATCCAGTGCTTGGGCGGTTATATAAGCTCTTCTTTGGGAGATTGCGCCGGTGAAGTTAGACCGCATTCGTAATTTTTGTATTATCGCGCACATTGACCACGGTAAATCGACGCTCGCCGACCGCATGATGGAGATGACGGGGACGGTAGCGAAGCGCGAGATGAAATCGCAACTGCTGGATAGCATGGAACTAGAGCGCGAGAAAGGGATTACCATAAAGCTGGCGCCGGTGCGGATGAAATATGAGTATCAGCTGGAGCGATCTGATATTTCACACAGCTCGGAGCGGAACAGGACCGCTCAAACAAATTTAGATTGTATGGGCGGTATGTATGATCTTAATCTTATTGATACCCCGGGTCATGTTGATTTTAGCTATGAGGTATCGCGCAGTTTGCAGGCGTGCGAAGGTGCGGTACTAGTGGTTGATGCTAGCCAGGGGATTCAAGCGCAAACGCTTGCGAATGTATATTTGGCGATGGAACAGGATTTGGCGATTATTCCCGTGCTCAATAAAGTTGATTTACCGGCTGCCGACGTGCCGCGCGTGTCTCGGCAAGTGATCAATCTGCTCGGCTGCCGCGAAGATGAGATAATTCAGATTTCGGCGAAGACGGGAAAGAATGTTGACCAGGTTCTTGCGGCGATCGTTAAACGGGTTCCAGCGCCGACGGGCAACACGCATGATAAAACGCGCGCCTTGATTTTTGATAGTTATTATGATGACTACCGCGGGGTGATTCTGTATGTGCGCGTGGTTGATGGGCAAATCAAAAAAGGCGAGGCGATAAAAATGCTCGCGACAAACGCGAATGGCTTAGCACTGGAGGTCGGTCACCTCAGTCCGATGATGACGCCCGACCCGCTGCTTGATACCGGCGAAATTGGTTACATCGTCACCAACCTGAAGACCACGCGCGAAGCGCGGGTGGGTGATACGGTGACATTGAAGAAGTATTTTGATGGCGCGAAATGAAAGAGATAAAAGCTATTCTAGCAAACTTGTCTTGGTTTAAGAATGTATACCAGAGAGTTAGAGATTCTTTAGGAGAAGACGTCCACGGTGTATGGCTACTTCGTCCATGGGTATCAATAGTAGGCTATGTATTGCTATTTATTATCTGTTCACTTGTAGTGACTTATCTCCATGAGAACCACTGGCTTTATGCTTGGCTTCATCCGGCGAACAGCAGCGAGATTATTATTGGAATATTTACGCTCTTGTTTGCACTGTTGCTGCCATTGGCGATAGCGATTATACAGGGCGACAATAATCCTCTTGTCAGACAAACCTTAACGACAACAGTCATGAGATTTGGATGGATGTCAGTTATAGTAGCTATCGTATGTTTTACGCTAGTTGTTCCGGCTAAGATTGTTGATATTCCAATCTTAAAATTAAGAACAACCGCTAGAAGTATGACCATTCCCTTTCTGGCAGTAGGTTTTGCTTTCATGCTTGCAAGCCTCTATCGGTCGGTTCGCTGGTTGAGAGACGAGGCAATGACCAGCGGTCTATTCGGGGAGGTTGTGGACAAAGATACTTACATCAGAAGTTTTGCGTCGTATCGATTTGCTTGCATTGTTCGTGCGCTAGGGAATGCGAAGAAGTCTTATATCTGGCAGATTGTTTGGTCGCAGCAATTTTCTGTGAGTTATGAAGATATTATTCACGAAGCTTTTTTTGATCGAATTGATAAAATAATTGGTAGCAACGACCTGAAACACTATGCATTGATGCTGAGAGAGCTAGAAGCATATCAGAGAAACTTTGAGAAACGTAACCAAAATAGTTATAAGTTTGCTTCAGAAAATCCAAAACGATTTTTCCTGCTATACGATAAAATACATCGAACGAACGAAGCGCATTATCGGAAACGTTCTGAAGCCGGTTTCTCTGTGAGTGACAATGCAATAAAAAGTATTGCGAGCGATTACATCAATCTCCTCGTGAAAAAGCCAGGCACGAATGGAGTTTGGAACTTATTCCAGGCACTGGACGTGTATACACAGGAATTAAATTTAGTAGTGCTACATGACAAAACAAGGGAAGATTGGTTGGTAGAAACATTCCTTGAAGCGCTATTTAATTCTATTAAAGACAGTCACGTACAAGCGTATAGTATAAAAGAACACTTTGGTGAGCGGTCGCCGTGGACTGTAACATACGAGCATCTTTTTAGTGATGGTGAGCGTTATAATCTCAGTTTCTTAGTCATAGAAAAATATTGGGAGTGGCTACAGTCGTCTTTGGAGGACTTAGGTGATCATGATTATTTTTTCAAAAATGACAGTCTTGTCGAAATCATCTTTCCAGAGACTAGTGGGATTGCTATGGGAAAATTATATTGGTTGCTATATCTCGGTCGCAGTAGCGATTATCTAGACCTCTGGATAACTAAACATTGTCCAATTGGTTTCATGTCGTCTGGTCCAATCCTTGAGTATACTAATGATATACAAGAAAGGTCTCGTCAAATTGCAGAGCAAAAAGAAGCAAATACTTTCAAATTATTTTGCCGGTGTTATTATCAGTATATACATTCCCTTGACTTAGAAAATACCATTAACCAAGCAAGATCAAAGGATACAGCGGAGCTGGACGAAGCCCAAAAGGCAAGGCTGGATGATTTCATCATGCTTGCCGAAAAGATAGTCCAAACGCGAGAAGAGTTGTTGAATTAAGCTAAGAACAAGTCTGAGGTGGCGTCATAAATAGAGAAGTAAAACAATGGTTAAGATTTGACTACGTAATTTTGATGAAGCTGTAATATTGTATAATAAAAACGATGCCTCATGAAGTTGTGAAAGGAGTGCTATGTCTGCTGGTATTATCTACGTCATGACCACTGCTGTGTCTGGATTAATTAAGATTGGCAAAGCAAGGACAGAAAAATACGCGGAGCGAATGCGATTTCTTGAGATGAACGGGTACTATAATGTGGTGGGGATGAAGCGATTTTTTGCTATTGAAGTGGTAGATTATAGTGATAAAGAGACATTGCTGCACGAGATTTTTAGTAAACATCGCGTTGGCAGTAGCGAATTATTTGCGCTTGATGCAGATCTGGTTAAGCAGCTTTTATTGTCATTTGACGGACGCGTTGTATATCCGGCTGGCGGCAACAAAGAAAAAGATTTTGACGCCGTTGCACGTGTACGTAAACAGGGCGAACGGTTTAGCTTTTACCGCAAAGGTATCAAAAACGGTGAAAAAATAGCATTTGTGTCTGATGATTCCATTATTGCAACCGTCGTTGACGAGCGTGAAGTAGAGTACGAGAATCAGCGCTGGAAATTATCGCCGCTGACTTACCATATTTTTGAAAAGAAAAACCAATTAAACAATAGTGGTGCTTACCAAGGTGCGGCATATTTTACGTATCATGGTAAGAAGCTGAAAGATATTAAAGATAAGGATTAGCCGCATAAAAACGTTGATTGATTAAGAATGGCGTGACGACAAAAAGCAAATGAAGCACTTCCGAAACTTACACCATACTGTGAAGCTAGGGAGGCAAGTAACTGTTATTTTCCCGCTGATTCCCCTATAATATCTCTGTATGTCACAGCCTATCGTCCAGCCTTTGCCTGGTTACAAAGAAATTCAGCCGTTTGTTTATGCGGGTTTTTTTCCGGTGTCAAATGAGGATTATAATGATCTGAAGGAAGCAATTGAGAAGCTGAGTTTAAGTGATTCGGCATTGCAGTTTGAGCCGGAAAATTCGCCAGTGCTGGGCTATGGTGTGCGGATCGGTTTCCTCGGGCTGCTTCATATGGATATCATTCGCGAGCGGTTGGAGCGCGAGTATAATTTGGATCTCATCGTCACCAACCCCAGTACTGATTATCAAGTCAGCCTGACCAATGGTGAGGAGTTGGACATCAAATCAGCTAGCGAACTGCCCGATCCAGCACAAATTACCGAGGTTCGTGAGCCGTGGATTGATGGTGAGATTGTGGTGCCGCAAGACTACATCGGTGCGGTGATTCAGCTGATTGTCGCCAAGCGCGGCCGGCAGAAAA
>ERZ773014.1463-NODE-1463-length-14987-cov-7.868470_pt1 | contig 14987 bp, 15 predicted proteins | sample MGYA00580841_ERZ773014 | MGnify/ENA primary metagenome ERZ773014 (study PRJEB29015, sample SAMEA2737989) | human oral metagenome | biome: human oral; feature: human-associated habitat; material: dental | place: China | collected 2067 ...
ATTCGCCGTGGCTCGCAATAATGATTCCGATACTCATTATTGTCATTCCTCCTTTTAAAATGTTTGACTTATAGGTTTCCTAAAAAACCTCAGACGTACCTAGTATAAATCGTTTTCATATAAAAATCAACTACTTTTTCGAAAATTGTAAAAGTTTTCAATGAAAATAGGCTTACAAAATGTTAATATATAAATAATTTCAAAAAATATATGAAAATAGCAATAGAAAATTTAATATAAAAATACTGAAAATGAGTGACTTTTATGAAAATAGAATGAAAATAAAAAAGAAAAGATTGCAGAGCAGCAATCCTTCTTTTTATAGGAATAAATTTTGTAAAGCGTGGGCAACTCCGTCTTCTTCGTTTGTCAGAGGAAGTTGTTCGTCTGCATATGGAAGAAGAGCAGGATTGGCGTTTTTCATAGCATACCCCTTGCCTGCAAATGCCAACATTTCGGTGTCATTATGTTCATCACCAAAGGCGATTAAGTCTTTTTTATCACGATTCATCACATTGAGCAAGTACTCTAGAGCAAAGGCTTTGTTTACCCCCTTGGGTGTACATTCGAGGATGTTGAGAGGACCACCCCAGGTATTGATAGCTAGTTGATGCTGATAAAAACGATTCATCTCGTCCGCTAGAGCGTATTTGTCCTCAACCCCTGTTTGCAAGAGAATGCAGTTAGGATTCTTGGTTACTCGTTCGGGTTGGAATTGATTTTCCGGCCGGAAGTTCTCTACGCCAAATAGTTTAGGATCTGCAATTTCTTCATTCGGAGCTGTAATGTAAAATTTCTTACGGTATTCTCCTGCAATAAAGTCGGCCTGGATATCCTCTTTACGTTTGACCATATCTAGGAGATATTTTTTGTCCAAGGTTAAGCATCTTTCGTGCTCCCAAGTCTGTCCTGGTAAATGGGTGAGGGAACCATTAAAGTTAATCATAGGAGTATGTAGCTCTAGTTCGCGGTAGAAGTCTTTTGCCATGCGATACGGACGCCCCGTCGTGATGATGACATGGTGTCCTTTTTCTGAAATTTTTTTGATTGTTTCTTTGGTAAAATCGGAGAGCTTGCTTTCGCTATTAAGCAGGGTTCCGTCCAAATCGACTGCAATAATTTTTTTAGTCATATAAACCTTCCTAGTAGATTCCAGATAAGATGTCTAATATTATATCAAAAAGAAAGAAGAAAAACAGACTCAAAACAAAAAATGAAAATTCCATTTTGTTAAATAATTCAAACAAACATATTGAAAAAGTGAATGATAAATGATATAATACTCATATTGTTCGTAAAAAACAAAAGGAGATTTATGATGGACAAACTATTTAAACTAAAAGAGAACGGAACAGACGTTCGTACAGAAGTTCTCGCTGGTTTAACAACTTTCTTTGCAATGAGTTACATTCTCTTTGTAAACCCACAAATACTTGCGCAGACAGGTATGCCTGCTCAAGGTGTCTTCCTAGCAACGATTATTGGTGCAGTAGCTGGTACCCTGATGATGGCCTTCTATGCGAACCTGCCATACGCTCAAGCACCAGGTATGGGACTCAATGCCTTCTTTACCTTTACAGTCGTATTTGGCCTTGGTTATTCATGGCAAGAGGCCTTGGCTATGGTCTTTATCTGTGGGATTATTTCGCTAATCATTACCTTAACAAATGTTCGTAAAATGATTATTGAATCCATTCCCAATGCGCTTCGTTCGGCTATTTCAGCAGGTATCGGTGTCTTCCTTGCCTATGTAGGGATTAAGAATGCTGGTCTTTTGAAATTCTCTATTGATCCAGGAAGTTATACAGTTGCTGGTGAGGGTGCTGATAAGGCCCAAGCAGCCATTACAGCAAACTCTTCAGCAGTTCCAGGTCTGGTTAGCTTTAATAATCCGGCTGTTTTAGTGGCTATTGCAGGTTTGGCTATTACGATTTTCTTTGTTATTAAGGGCATCAAGGGAGGAATCATTCTTTCTATCTTAACAACGACAGTTCTTGCTATCGCTGTTGGTTTGGTTGATGTATCAAGCATTGATTTTTCTAATAACCATGTAGGTGCAGCCTTTGAAGATTTGAAGACAATCTTTGGTGCAGCACTTGGCTCACAAGGATTGGGTGCTTTAATCTCAGACACTGCTCGTCTACCGGAAACACTTATGGCTATTCTGGCCTTCTCGTTGACAGATATTTTTGATACAATTGGTACCTTGATTGGTACAGGTGAAAAAGTCGGTATCGTAGCGACAAATGGTGAAAATCACCAATCAGATAAGTTAGATAAGGCTTTATACTCCGACTTGATTGGTACTTCAATTGGTGCCATCGCAGGTACTTCAAACGTGACAACCTATGTTGAGTCTGCAGCGGGTATTGGTGCGGGTGGACGTACTGGTTTGACTGCCTTGGTAGTTGCGGTTTGTTTTGCAATTTCAAGTTTCTTTAGTCCACTTTTGGCAATTGTTCCATCAGCTGCGACGGCTCCAATTTTGATTATCGTTGGGATTATGATGCTCGGTAGCTTGAAAAACATCCATTGGGATGATATGGCTGAAGCTGTCCCTGCCTTCTTTACGTCTATCTTCATGGGATTCAGCTACTCTATCACACAAGGGATTGCAGTTGGTTTCTTGACTTATACGTTAACAAAAGTTGTCAAAGGTCAAGCCAAGGATGTGCACGCGATGATTTGGATTTTGGATGCCTTGTTTATCCTTAACTATATCAGTATGGCGCTTTAAATGATATAATAGTAAGAGGGGGGCCCCCCTTTTACTATAAGGAGGTATATCATGAAAGAAAAGACGATCTGGCGAGAGGTTTGGGACAGAGGGAAGTGGATCCTCATCCTTTTAGCAGCTTTTGTCCTATCACAATTTCCTTTAGGGTTATCCGCTTGGTTGACTTCTAGACAATTTCCGCTTTTGCAGTCAGGACTCTTAGTTGGTGCCTTGTCTATTGTCGTTTTGGTGGTATTTATCATTGGTGCGCGGAAAACAAAGCTTGCTACCTTTAATCTATCCTTTTTTAAAGCTAAGGACCTAGCTCGCTTGGTATTGAGTTATCTAGTAATCTTTGCTACTAATTTGTTGGGCTCAGCTTTGCTTCGCATGATGAATGAAACAACGACGAGTAATCAATCAACGCTTAATGGTTTGGTTCAGAATAGTTCCTTGATTTCTACCTTCTTCTTGATTGTATTGGTTGCTCCGATTTGTGAGGAAATTTTGTGTCGTGGGATTATTCCCCAAAAGATCTTCCGTGGAAAAGAAAAACTAGGTTTTATTGTTGGTGCAATCGTCTTTGCCTTGCTCCATACGCCAACCAATCTACCTTCTGTGATTATTTATGGAGGAATGTCAACGGTTTTGACTTGGACAGCCTATAAGACTGAGCGTTTGGAGATGTCCATTTTGCTTCATATGATTCTCAATGGTATTGCATTTTGTTTGTTGGCCTTATTGGTATTGATTAGTAGAAATCTAGGTCTATCATTCTAAACCATTGGCCCGCTTGGAAAAGATGAATACTAAAGTGTCCATCTTTTTTCTTTTTATGGTAAAATAGAGAGATAATATGGTAGAGAACCTTAAGGGAGTAACCGTTATGTCCAATAAAGTCAACCGCGAAAAAACAGCCATTTGTGGAATTATCAATGTGACGCCAGATTCCTTTTCAGATGGTGGTCAGTTTTTTGCTCTTGAGCAGGCACTCCAGCAGGCTCGTAAATTGATAGCAGAAGGAGCGAGCATGCTAGATATCGGTGGAGAATCAACTCGGCCGGCAACTCGGCCGGGCAGTAGCTATGTTGGGATAGAAGAGGAAATCCAGCGTGTTGTTCCAGTGATTAAAGCTATCCGTGAGGAAAGTGATGTTCTCATTTCCATCGATACTTGGAAAAGTCAGGTGGCAGAGACTGCTTTGAAAGCTGGTGCCAATTTGGTCAATGATATCACTGGTCTCATGGGAGATGAGAAAATGGCGGATGTGGTTGCTAAGGCTGGAGCGAAAGTGGTTATCATGTTTAATCCAGTCATGGCTCGACCTCAGCACCCTAGTTCGCTCATATTTCCTCATTTTGGTTTTGGGCAAGCTTTTACAGAGGAAGAGTTAGCTGACTTTGAAAAAATGCCAATCGAAGACTTGATGGAGGCTTTCTTTGAACGAGCACTAGTGAGAGCGAATCAAGCGGGGATAGCAAGAGAAAATATCCTGCTGGATCCAGGGATTGGCTTTGGTTTGACCAAGAAGGAAAATCTGCTCCTTCTACGGGATCTGGATAAACTACACCAGCAAGGCTATCCAATCTTTCTTGGAATTTCGCGTAAGCGATTTGTTATCAATATCCTGGAAGAAAATGGTTTTGAAGTCAATCCTGAGACAGAACTTGGTTTCCGCAATCGGGACACAGCTTCGGCTCATGTGACTAGTATCGCTGCGAGACAGGGTGTAGAAGTAGTGCGCGTGCACGATGTAGCCAGTCACAAGATGGCGGTTGAAATTGCGTCAGCTATTCGATTGGCAGAAGATGCGGAAAATCTAGATTTAAAACAATATAAATAAGATGAACGAAATTCAAAACAATCAATGGATTGCCCACTACCGGACGGACCAACCGCATTTCGGTTTGGAACGAATGGTGGAACTCCTAGCTTTACGAGGCAATCCCCATCTCAAACTTAAGGTCATCCATATCGGAGGGACCAATGGCAAGGGGTCTACCATTGCTTTTTTGAAAAAGATGCTGGAAAAGCTAGGTCTAAGAGTTGGTGTATTCAGCTCGCCCTATCTCATTCATTATACAGACCAGATTAGCATTAATGGGGAATCCATCCCAGAAGCGAGGCTGGAGGCCCTCATGGCAGTTTATCGCTCTTTGCTTGAGGGGGAATCTGCTGACAATTTGCAGGGAACAACCGAGTTTGAGATTATCACAGCTCTAGCTTATGATTACTTTGCCTCAGAGCAAGTAGATGTGGCCATCATGGAAGTCGGTATGGGAGGTCTTTTGGATAGTACCAATGTTTGCCAGCCCATTCTGACAGGAATTACGACTATTGGCTTGGATCATGTAGCCCTGCTTGGTGATACTGTAGAGGCCATAGCAGAACAGAAGGCTGGTATTATCAAACAAGGCATTCCTTTGGTGACAGGTCGCATTGCTCCAGAAGCCTTGGCTATTATTGACCGCATTGCGGAAGGGAAAGATGCGCCGAGACTTACCTATGGAAGTGATTACCAGGTTCGTCATCAAGAAAGCGTGGTAGCGGGTGAAATCTTTGATTATACCAGTTCTGTCAGACAAGGTCGCTTTCAAACAGGCCTGCTCGGTTTGCACCAGATAGAGAATGCGGGGATGGCGCTTGCCCTCCTAGACACTTATTGCCAGGAGACTGGGCGGGAGTTAGCAAGTAATGACTTGGTTGCTCAAGCTTTGAAAGAAACCAGATGGCCAGGGCGTTTGGAGGTCGTGTCTAGTGCTCCCTTGCTGCTTTTGGATGGGGCTCATAATCCCCATGCTATCAAGGCTTTGTTAACTACTTTACAAGAACGCTTTGCGGATTATCATAAGGAAATCCTCTTTACTTGTATCAAAACCAAGGCTTTGGAGGATATGTTGGATTTGCTAGAGACGGTGCCGGATAGTCAACTGACTCTGACTTATTTTGATGATAGTCGGGCGACGGATGAAAGCGTGCTGAAAGAGATAGCCAAGTCTAGAAATCTCAATTACCAAAGTTGGCAGGATTTTCTAGAGCAAAAATTGACAGATAAAAATGAAGAGAAACAAACAGTTAGGATTGTCACGGGTTCTTTGTATTTCTTGAGCCAGGTGAGAGCCTACCTAATGGAGAGGAATAACTAGAGAATGGATACACAAAAGATTGAAGCAGCTGTAAAAATGATTATCGAGGCTGTTGGTGAGGACGCTAACCGCGAGGGCTTACAGGAGACACCTGCTCGTGTAGCCCGTATGTACCAAGAGATTTTTTCAGGTCTTGGCCAGACTGCGGAGGAACATTTGTCAAAATCCTTTGAGATTATCGACGATAATATGGTGGTGGAAAAGGATATCTTTTTCCACACCATGTGTGAACACCACTTCTTGCCCTTCTATGGGAGAGCGCATATTGCCTATATTCCAGATGGCCGTGTGGCAGGTTTGTCCAAGCTAGCTCGTACGGTTGAAGTCTACTCTAAGAAACCACAGATTCAAGAACGGTTGAATATTGAAGTGGCTGATGCCTTGATGGACTATCTAGGGGCTAAGGGAGCCTTTGTTGTTATTGAGGCGGAACATATGTGTATGAGCATGCGTGGTGTCAGAAAACCAGGCACTGCAACCTTAACTACTGTAGCCCGTGGCCTATTTGAGACGGATAAGGACCTCCGAGACCAGGCTTATCGTTTAATGGGACTATAATACTCTTCTAAAATCAAATTCAAACCACGTCAGCTTCCATCTGCAACCTCAAAACAGTGTTTTGAGCAGCCTGCGGCTAGCTTCCTAGTTTGCACTTTGATTTTCATTGAGTATAAAAAGAATCCGCTTTAAGCGGATTTTTCTAGAAAGGACTAGTTATGGATCAGCTAAAGATTAAAGATTTGGAAATATTTGCTTATCATGGACTCTTTCCAAGTGAGAAGGAATTGGGGCAAAAGTTTGTTATTTCCGCACGCTTATCCTATGATATGACCAAGGCAGCGACTGAGTTAGATTTGTCTTCTTCTGTCCACTATGGAGAACTTTGCCAACAGTGGAAGACTTGGTTTCAGGAAAGCACTGAGGATTTGATTGAAACGGTAGCCTACAAACTAGTAGAGCGTACCTTTGAGACCTATCCTCTTGTCCAAGAGATTGAGTTGGAACTAAAAAAACCATGGGCTCCTGTGCATTTGCCATTGGATACCTGCTCGGTGACCATTCACCGTCGTAAGCAACGTGCTTTTATCGCCCTAGGAAGCAATATGGGCGATAAGGAAGCCAATTTGGAACAAGCTATCGACAAACTGCGAGCTCTTGGCATCCATATTCTCAAAGAGTCCAGTGTTTTGACGACGGAGCCTTGGGGTGGTGTGGAACAGGATAGCTTTGCCAATCAGGTGATTGAAGTAGAAACCTGGCTACCAGCACCAGTCTTGTTAGAAACATTATTAGCTATTGAGTCAGAAATGGGACGGGTGAGAGAAGTGCATTGGGGGCCTCGCTTGATTGATTTGGACCTACTCTTTGTGGAGGACCAGATCATTTACACAGACGACCTCATCTTGCCTCATCCCTATATAGCAGAACGCCTCTTTGTTCTTGAGTCGTTAGTGGAAATAGCTCCCCATTTTATCCATCCAATCCTAAAGCAACCAATTCGATACTTGGTTGACCAGTTGGAGCAAGGAAATGCCTAAGCTTTCCGAGACCTATAGTAAGTGGAAGAGTATTGGGGAGGGACTACTTGCTATTGTTTTAGGGCTTCTCTTGATTCGATTTGGACAAGTTATTCCGAGAATGGGATACCAGTTGCTGATGGGTTACTTTTCCTTGTCAGCAGTTTGGCACTTGTTGACTCGCTGGTTTCAGGATAAAAAACGTCGGGAAAATATCTTTGTAACCTTGGGAAAGCTGGCGGTTGCGGCTCTGGTGTTTGACTCTATCATCTTGCAAGACCTTGCCCTCTATCTCCTGGTTTTTATCATTGCGAGCTACCAGCTGTTTACGGGCATCATTAGTCTTGTGACCTGGTCTCTCTATCGAAAAAATGCCATTCATCCTCGGCTCCATCATCTCTTCGATGCTGTGTGGATGATAGGATTCGGTCTTTATAGCATCTCTCCTTTTCACGATGCAGCGAATTTTGAATTGCTCTTGCTTGGATTTTACTTGCTCATGCTAGGAGCCAGTAGCCTCCGGGATGGTTTCTTTTTTGAAAAGATAGAAAACAATCCCAAGCTGAAACGGCGAATGCGAATGACCTTGCCGATCTTTGTGACGGCTCTGATCCCTATCAGTACCTTGCGCAAATTGAATGAGTGGCTGGCAAATCATGAAAGTCAAGAAGGAGAAGTTCATTCAGAAAGAAAAAACGATCAGACGGTTGATCTGGAAATTTTTGTCCATACCTCAGAAACCTCTTTCTTCCTTGCTATGGGACATGTAGATATTTGTTATCAAGGGAAGGTTATTTCCTATGGTTCCTATGATCCTCACTCGGAGCGTTTATTCGGTATGGTTGGAGACGGTGTTTTGTTTAAGGCCAATCGGGAAAAATACATTGAACTCTGCAAGAGGGAAAGTCAGAAGACCTTGTTTGCTTACGGTCTGAGTTTGACGGACCAACAGAAAACAGCTATCCAAGCTCGCCTAGCAGAGATAGAAGACCTGTTAATTCCTTGGGAACCAAGCTCGCAGTTGATGAAAAGAAGAGAGGGTGAGGTCAAGCATACCTACTCCTACCAACTGAAAGAGGAAGCAGATGCGACCCTCTATAAATTCAGCTCATCCGAGTTTAAGACCTACTTTGTTCTCAGTACCAATTGTGTTTTGCTGGCAGACTCTATCGTAGGAAAAGCTGGGACTGATATATTGAGTCCCCAAGGTTTCATTGTGCCAGGGACTTATCAGGATTATCTTGACTTAGAATATACAAAACCAAACGGTCTAGTTGTCAGTCGCTCCATTTATTAGAAAAAGAAAGCTCTAGTTCCTCAGCAGTTTGCGCCGAGAAGCTAGAGCTTTTAAAATAGGTCATTTTCTTCTGGAAGGAGGATGGTTTCCCTGCCGTCAATGTCTAAAACAAGTACCCTAGGAGGGTAAAGCGGATCGAAAGGATGATTGAAATCAAAATCGATCCTAGTCGGAAGGTGCTGGCTAGAAAAATGGAAGGTGATGGCCCCCTTATTGTTGAGCAGTTGAAACTCAAGCTCTTCTTCTAATTCAAAGACATTTTTCAGAAAATGATCGATAATATACCATAAAGAGTCAATGACATCGTCAGGCAGGCTGGTAACGACACCAAAACTAGCGGAACGTCTCTGTGTATTTGTAAAAGCCATGATATCCTCCCCCTTTTTATTTTTTTCTTATCATACAGCAAAACATCTCAAAAATCAAGGAATCCTGCTCGCTTTTTCAAAATGGGAATAAACTGTGAAATTTTTTCAAAGTTTCTCTTAAAAATACTTGAAAGTGTTTACAATAAGTGATAAAATGGAGTAAGCAGATGCATGAAAGCGAAATTTTCAATATAGAAAGGAAACGGAATGAACACAGATGATACAGTGACTATTTATGACGTTGCCCGTGAAGCAGGAGTTTCAATGGCAACAGTTAGCCGTGTCGTTAATGGCAACAAGAATGTTAAAGAGAACACTCGAAAAAAAGTCCTAGAAGTGATTGAACGCTTGGACTATCGTCCAAATGCGGTAGCACGTGGTTTGGCTAGCAAGAAAACAACGACAGTCGGAGTTGTGATTCCTAACATTACCAATGGTTATTTCTCAACGCTTGCTAAGGGGATTGACGACATTGCTGAAATGTACAAGTATAACATTGTCCTAGCAAATAGTGATGAGGATGATGAAAAGGAAGTTTCAGTGGTTAACACTCTCTTTTCAAAACAAGTCGATGGGATTATCTTTATGGGCTATCACCTGACTGAAAAGATTCGTTCAGAGTTTTCTCGCTCACGGACACCGGTTGTTCTTGCTGGTACTGTGGATGTAGAACACCAACTTCCAAGTGTAAATATCGACTACAAACAAGCAACGATTGATGCCGTGAGTTACCTTCTCAAAGAAAATGAGAAAATTGCTTTTGTAAGTGGACCACTCGTCGATGATATCAATGGCAAGGTTCGTTTGATTGGTTACAAGGAAGCGTTGAAAAAAGCTGGACATTCTTATAGCGAGGGCTTGGTCTTCGAATCAAAATATAGCTATGACGATGGCTATGCCTTGGCAGAACGCTTGATTTCATCACAAGCTACAGCCGCAGTTGTAACAGGTGATGAATTGGCAGCAGGTGTCCTAAATGGTTTGGCTGACCATGGTGTATCTGTGCCAGAAGAGTTTGAAATCATTACGACAGATGACTCTCAGATTGCACGATTCACTCGTCCAAACTTGACGACTATTGCCCAACCTCTTTATGACTTAGGTGCTATCAGCATGCGTATGTTGACTAAGATTATGCATAAGGAAGAGTTGGAAGAACGTGAAGTTCTCTTACCTCATGGTTTGACAGAACGCCGCTCTACACGAAAACGTAAATAGAAAAAATCAGGAAATCGTGAGATTTCCTGATTTGCTTTCTAGAGAAGGAGTTATACTCAATGAAAATCAAAGAGCAAACTAGGAAGCTAGTCGCAGGTTGCTCAAAGCACTGCTTTGAGGTTGTAGATGAAACTGACGAAGTCAGCTCAAAACACCGTTTTGAGGTTGTGGATAGAACTGACGAAGTCAGTAACATATATACGGTAAGGCGACGCTGACGTGGTTTGAAGAGATTTTCGAAGAGGATTAGCCTTCCATATAGTCTTTTAAGGCTTGTCCTTTTAGTCCAGCATTAAGGGCAATTAATAATTTGAGGCGAGCTTTTTGAGCGTTGAGTTCTTTGACAAAGAAAATACCAGCTCGTTGCAACTGCACCCCTCCGCCTTGGTAGGCATAGACAGGTTCAGCAATACCATTAAAACAACGTGAGACCAAGGCGACGGGGATTCCTTTTTGCAGGAGATTTTCCAACTTTTGAGCTGTTTCTTTGGGAACATTACCTGCTCCAAAAGCTTGAATGACTAAGCCATCCAGCTGTTCCAAGTCTAACATATCGATCAGCTCGTCTGTCATACCTGCATAGGCTGAGATGATGGGAACCAGACCTTGAATATGTTCGAGATCAAAACGGACACGAGGCTCAGCTGTTTTGAAGTAGAGGATTTCTTGCTTCATGATAAGACCAAGTGGCCCATGTGTTGGAGTTTGAAAGGTGCTGACGTTGGTCGTATGAGTTTTGGTAACATACTTGGCTGCGTGGATCTCGTCGTTCATGACGACCAGAACCCCCTTATCAGCTGACTTGTCATCGCTGGCGACTCGTAAAGCGCTCAGATAGTTGTAAACACCGTCGCTACCGAGTTCGTTGGAACTACGCATAGCTCCTGTTAGAACGATGGGGATGGGTGGGATTTTCATGGTATCAAGGAAGTAAGCTGTTTCTTCTAAGGTATCTGTACCATGTGTGATGACAACACCATCGTAGTTGTCTGCTTCCTCTTTGATTTTATGATAGAGCGCAAGCATATGCTTAGGTTTGATATGGGGACTTGGCAGATTAAAAAAGTCTAGGGCATGAACCTCAATCCCTTCAAGCGGATTGGAAACATGGTTCATGGGATTGTCCTGACTAGTTACAACGGCACCAGTGGCGTCTGCTTGCATGGAAATAGTCCCACCTGTATGTAAAACAAGGATTTTCTTAGGCATGAATTACTCACTCTTTCTGAAATGTGGTATAATCATTGTAACACAAAAGGGGAGAATGGGATAGGATGGAAGTCAAGGCTGTTTTTTTTGATATCGATGGAACGCTAGTCAACGATCGCAAGAGTGTTTTGAAATCCACTAAGGACGCGATTAAGATTGTTAAAGAGCAAGGGGTACTTGTTGGAGTAGCGACAGGACGAGGGCCGTTTTTTGTCAAGGAATTGATGGAAGACTTGGACCTAGACTTTGCAGTGACCTACAATGGCCAATACATTTTTAATAAAGAAAAGGTACTCTTTGCAAGTCCGATTGCTAAGTCAAGCCTGCGTCAACTGATTGCTTATGCTAAAAAGGAGCGTAAAGAAATCGCTCTTGGAACCGAGCATGCCGTTGTTGGTTCGAAAATTATGTCATTTGGTCTCGGATCCTTTTCCCAACTGGTTAGTCGTTTTATCCCGACAGTGCTGACAAGAACCGTTAGCCGCTCTTTTAATCGGATGGTCAGCAAGGCAGTTCCTCAAAAAGAAGACGACCTACTTAACTTGATTAATCAACCCATTTACCAAGTTTTGATGCTGATGACGCCAGAAGAATCTGAGAAGGCAGCAGCTGATTTTCAAGACTTGAAATTGACTCGAAGCAATCCTTTTGCCGCAGATATCATTAACCAAGGAAATTCCAAACTAGAAGGCATTTGTCGGGTCGGGAAAGAATATGGCTTTGCTCTCAACCAAGTCATGGCCTTTGGCGATTCAGATAACGATCTGGAAATGTTAGCAGGTGTCGGTATGTCAGTCGCTATGGGAAATGGCAGTAGCAGTGTCAAAGAAGTTGCCAAGCATATTACGGCAAGTAATCAACAAGATGGTATCCACAAGGCGCTCGAGCACTTTGGTGTTTTGGCTTCAGAAAAAGTGTTTGTCAGTCGAGACTACCACTTTAATAAGGTTAAAACCTTCCACCACATGATGGATGAACGAACTCAAGAAGAGCCACAGGCATGGGATGCTGAAGGTGCAACCCACCGCGCAGACTTTAAAATTGAAGAATTAGTGGAGTTTGTTCGTGCAGCAAGTTCTTCGGAGGAAGAATTTCAAAACTCCCTTGTAAGCATGCATGAGGCGCTTGATAAGGCAGCAGAGAAAGTGGCGAAAAAAACACCTGCGAAGCAAAACCTAGTCGGTCAAGTGGATGCTTTGATTGACACACTGTATTTCACGTACGGTAGTTTTGTTTTGATGGGAGTGGATCCAGAACGCATTTTTGATATTGTCCATGAAGCGAATATGGGAAAGGTCTTCCCTGATGGAAAAGCTCATTTTGACCCAGTTACACACAAGATTTTAAAACCGGATGACTGGGAAGAAAAATATGCTCCAGAACCTGCCATTAAACAGGAGCTACAACGTCAGCTCAAGGCTTATGAGCGACATAAAGAAAGAAACAGAAATAATAAGTAATAAAAAGGAGCTCTAGGCTCCTTTTTTAATAATTATAATGTTTTTTCACTTTCTCTCACGACCAGCAAATCGACTTTTGCATGGCGGAGAATATATTCAGATGAAGACCCGACTAAGAGGCGTTCAAAGGCATTGAGACCTGTGGCACCAACTAAAATCAAGTCAACATTTTCTGCGTCTGGAATCGTCCGAGCGAGGAGAGTTTTGGGATTTCCCATCTCGATGACAATGTGGATATCAGTTAAACCGGCATCTTTTGCACGCTTTTCGTACTCTTTCATCATACTTTCAGCATCGGCTTGGAGTTCTTCGTAAACTTCAGCATCAAAGGTAGATACGCTTTGAAGAGCGCGTGTGTCAATAACATGGACAATGGTGAGCTTGGATTCATTGCGTAGAGCAGTGTAAACACCTTTGACGAAAGCCAAGTCCGCTTCTTTAGAACCATCAATTGCGACCATAACATTTTGGTAACGTTGTGCCATAATGAAACCTCCTGAAATTTTCTTGCTTTTATTGTAACCCTTTTCACTAAAGAAGTAAAGTAAAAATCATATTTTAAACCATATTGTTGGTCATAGACTTAGTGCGTATATAGAAATAAAAGAAAAGAGAATTAGTGAGGATTCTCTTTGTCAATGTTTTTTCTTTTGTTTCCTTGTTTATGGAAGCTTGTCGCAGCGACTTTCTAGTGGTATAATGTTACTATCTCGATGAATTGAGGAAAAAAGATGAAAGAATTTAACAAATCTAGCAAGCTAGAGCATGTTGCTTATGATATCCGTGGTCCTGTTTTAGAAGAAGCCATGCGTATGCGAGCAAATGGAGAAAAGATTTTACGCCTGAATACAGGAAATCCAGCAGAATTTGGCTTTACAGCGCCAGATGAGGTCGTTCATGATTTGATTATGAATGCGCGTGATAGCGAAGGGTACTCTGATTCTAAAGGAATTTTCTCAGCCCGTAAGGCTATCATGCAGTATTGCCAACTGAAGAAATTCCCAAATGTGGATATTGATGATATTTACCTTGGAAATGGTGTCAGTGAGCTGATTGTCATGTCCATGCAAGGGCTTTTGGACAATGAAGATGAGGTCTTGGTACCGATGCCAGACTATCCTCTCTGGACAGCGGCTGTCAGCCTAGCTGGGGGGAATGCCGTTCACTATATCTGTGATGAGGCTGCAGAATGGTACCCTGATATTGACGATATCAAGTCAAAAATCACTTCAAATACCAAGGCTATTATTCTCATCAATCCAAATAATCCGACAGGAGCTCTTTATCCCAAGGAACTCTTGTTAGAGATTATCGAAATTGCACGTCAAAACGACTTGATCATCTTTGCGGATGAAATTTACGACCGTATGGTCATGGATGGTCATGAGCATGTCTCAGTAGCTAGCCTGGCTCCAGATGTCTTCTGTGTCAGCATGAATGGTCTTTCAAAATCTCACCGTATCGCTGGTTTCCGTATAGGATGGATGGTCTTATCAGGACCTAAGACACATGTCAAGGGCTATATTGAAGGTCTTAATATGCTGTCTAACATGCGTCTTTGCTCTAACGTTTTGGCTCAGCAAGTCGTACAAACATCACTAGGTGGGCACCAGTCGGTGGACGAATTACTCCTTCCTGGTGGACGGATCTACGAGCAAAGAAACTTCATTTATAATGCCATTCAAGATATTCCTGGTTTATCTGCTGTCAAACCCAAAGCCGGACTCTATATTTTCCCTAAAATTGACCGCAATATGTATCGCATCGATGATGATGAACAGTTCGTTCTTAATTTCTTGAAACAAGAAAAGGTTCTCTTGGTTCATGGTCGCGGTTTTAACTGGCAAGAACCAGACCATTTCCGTATTGTTTACCTCCCTCGTGTAGATGAGTTAGCACAAATCCAAGAAAAGATGACTCGTTTCTTGAAACAGTATCGTAGATAGGGCTTACATGAGAAAAAGCTGGAAACATTTGCCTAGAGCTATTGACAAAAGTATCAGAATCAGATAGAATAGTAAAGTATGTTTAGTAACTGATCACTTTATAGCCGGCT
>ERZ773014.1467-NODE-1467-length-14958-cov-7.313226_pt1 | contig 14958 bp, 10 predicted proteins | sample MGYA00580841_ERZ773014 | MGnify/ENA primary metagenome ERZ773014 (study PRJEB29015, sample SAMEA2737989) | human oral metagenome | biome: human oral; feature: human-associated habitat; material: dental | place: China | collected 2067 ...
TCTGTGTGAATTTGTCGAAGCTTTGAGAAAGGGTTGCTAGTATGATTGAATTATACGGAGTTTTTTATAAACTAATAACCACAAACTATTATAATTGTTTATGTTGCAACTACTCTGCATTCAGCAGCTCTTTTTGACTTCTTTCTTTAGCAGGAATGCAAAAGTAACTTGTACCAAAGCACTTATACGCCTCTCTCCAGCCTATATCGTCTTCTTCAGAACGCTTGGCATCACAGCTTATTACAAAAAAAACTCCGCTTACGAACTCCGCTTTTTGCAGCATTTTTATAGTGCCATTATCTTCAATATCCTCTACAAATAAATCAGGGCAAAGTATTTTTTCCTGCTCATCTTCATCACAAAACATCAAATCAGTTTCGTAAGACCATGTACTGAAGGGTTTGCTCTTTCCTTTTTTTAGTTTTCCCGACTCATCGATCCATATTTCAAGTATACTCTCTTCATCATCACCCCGTATATCTTCATCCATAAGCTTAAGACTTCCTTCCTCATTTAAGTCGACCTCAAAAAGATAAGCACCCTGAAGGGTCAAAGCAGTACCGCCACGGAGAGTAAGTACAAAATACACCTTGTCTTTTGAATATGCTACCTGCTCGACTGCAGGATATGCCCCCATAATCTCCTCTTTATCTATATCAAAATCTCCCACTTTTTTAAGTTCACCGTTCTCGACAAGTTCAAGTGCCCAAAGTTCTGCATTTTCGTTGTCATCATAAGCATTTTTTAAGAATAATGCATATTTATCCGTCTTACCGGAAGGTATAAAAGAAGCTGAATGCTCATCTTTATCATCTTTAAAACTGTATATCTGCTTATCCTGCTGCCACAATTCTATAAACCATACTCCATCCTTATAATTTTCTACAGCATATACTCCGTTATCGGGATTCATTGCAAGTATATGTCCCTTTGTTATATCTTTTCTGTCACTTCCGTCTGTTTTTATTGAATATATATTTCCGTAATTAGTATCTTCTTTGTCTTCAATCGCCTTCAGATAAAAAGTATCTTTATACAGATATAATTCACCAAAGCCAAAATCATCAAATTCGCTTGCTACCTCTTTTGTGTCAATGTCATAGGAACATATCTGTGCATTTTCCATCTTTTTGGGTATATTTAAGAATTCTCCAAAAAGTGCCGTTTCACCGTCAAGATCCTTAGCATAATTTCTAAAATATACCACATTATCCTTGGCTACAAAGTATCCACCGTTATTTTCTATCTTTCCTTCAGTTTCTGTCCCATCTTCGTTTGCTACCTTTTCTTCATTTTCACTTTTATCCTCAGACTTAGACTTTCTCTTTGTCTTAGCCTGTTTTGTTTCCTCAGTAGCTACATTATCTTCACTTACATTTTCTTTACTGCAAGCAGATAAACAAAGTAATAAAAATACCAAAGCTATAAATAATAATTTTATTTTTTTCATACTCCACCTTTCCTTTACTTAAGTCTGATAAGCGTTTTTATAATCAGCATACTAAACTTAGTATGATAACCATGTAATATTTTTAACTGTAAAACTAAGCGGCTGTCTGTAAATTTTCCTTAGTTTTACAGTTACTCATCTTTTTCAATCTTATTTATTATACAACTTATTGCTCACACTTACGAACTTAAAGCTTTCACCATTCTTTTGAAGTGATATAATAAGGTTAGGGAAAACTCCTCCATAATATGAATAATCCAGATATACAAATGTTACTACATCATCCTTTACATCTACAAGCTCCAAATGATCCACCATCATATGATTGGTATCTCCATGTTGAAGGCAATACACCCCCTTACCGTCAACATATACATCACATTTCACTGTCAATTCTACCGGATAAGCTATATATTTCTTAAAAAATTGATCAAGGCTGTCTTTGCTAAGATATGAAGTATCCAGATCAAAATCGGAAGCTCCCGTTTTAGCAAGTTCTTCTATAACTTTTCCATAATCTATACTTTCATCTGTAAGCTGATAGACGATCTCATACGGTGATATCCTCTTCACATTATCCGGAGAAAATTCACATCTTAACAAACCGTTTACTCCCTTTTCTCCAACAAATTTACAAGCCCTAAGCTCCAGTGAACTTATATCATTATTTCCAAGCAGGCTGTCAAGTCTGTTTTGCATTAATTTTACATTTTGCTTTTCGTATTCATTTAGAGTACTTTCATTAAAGTTATCAGCTTCTATAGTGCCGTTGTACCAGGATTTACTCTCAAAATAAGCTGCCTGTCCTTGATTTTTAAACTTTCTGCCATGCCTTGCATAGACTTCATTTGTTCCTCTTCTTAATTGCCAGATGCTTGCAGCCTCTATCTCGGTATTAGTCAGTATTCTTTTATCACTGTCGGGAAATATATAGCTTGTAGAATCTATATCAGCCGGAGCATAATCAATTTGACCAACATTTTTATCATGATCTACTTTTGAAGAAGAATTTGAAGGAGCAGCAGATGCAATACTTGGGATTTCTTTAGCCTCCTGCACCTCGCTACTTTCATCTTTTTGTTTTTTCTTCTTTTTCTTAGCCTCTTTTTTATCTACATTCTCGCCTTCTTCCGCATCCTCATCATCTTCTTCATCTATAGCTTCTTTTTTTGATTTATTATCATTATCGACTGATTTATTTATAACTCCACAGGCATTTACCTGTAAAACGCATAATACCAAAATAAATAAAGTCAGTATATATTTTATACTTTTTTTCACAATACCCCCCCCGTTCTGCGGATAAACCGCAATACAAATAGCTATGAAAGTATTTTTCAATCTATTCTCCTATAATACTATTTAACACTTATAAATTCAAATCCACCTTCTTTACTTTCAAGTTCCACTATCAGAAAGTTATTATCCTTTTTATAGCCCTTTTTACGACATATAAACCTATATCTGCTCTCTTCCGTCTCAATAAGTTCTACTGATACAATATCAACTTTATTGATATCTTTATACATCACATAATAAACATTCTCGCTTTTTGAATAATTTACACCTGAATCATTCCAATTTATCTCATTCAACCCCACTCCAAAAAGTTTTACAAGGAGCACATCCAAATCTTTACTTTTTATTGCCGCAATATCATTATCAGCATCATAATAACTTATTTTTTCAGCTTCTTTTCTCAGGTTTTCATAATTGATGCTTTCATCATATATCCGGCAGATTATATCTTTTATTAAAATATTTTCCAATGTATTTTGATTAAACTTTGATTTTAATACTCCGTTGGCTCCTTCTTCTCTTAAAAAGTCATACACCCTTAATTCCAACTCTCCTATGTTGATTCCCTCAATAATGCCAATTAATTTTCCCTGCAACAAAGAAACATTATTTTTTTCATACTCATTCAGGAAATCTTCTTCAAAATCCTTTGCTTCAATGCTCCCCTTATACCAACTTTTACCCTCAAAGTATACCCTCTGCCCTGAATTAATAAACTTTCTTCCTCTTCTGGCATATATTTCATTAATACCTCGCCTTAATTGCCAAAGACTCGAATTATCCAGCAGCTCATTATCTATAAGTTTTATATCACTGTTAGGAAATATATATTCTTTCGGGTCAATATCTGCTGCCGCATAATCACTCAAATTGGGATAAAGTGATTTACCTTCACTAAAAGATTTCTTAAAACTATATACAAATACCCTCTCACCTTCTTCTTCTTCTTCATATTTTGAATTTATCTTTTTCTTCTGCCCGGCTTTACTATGTTTTTTAGTTTTCCCTACATATTCTTCATCCTCTTCTTTAACTTTTTTATCAGAGAAAAATACTTCGGTATCATCATTTTCTTTAGGTTGTCGGTCCGTAGCATTGCAAGCACTTAACATACCTATACACAGTAAAACAGATAAGTTTTTTACAATCACTCCTAAACTATAAAATGACACCTTGATTTTTTTCATTTCCAACTCTTTTACAGTTATCTTGTATTCAATAAAGAGTTTTGCAGTTGAATAAAAATACTGTTATTTATTCCAAATTTTTATTTTTATACAAGACATAATTGAACAACAAGACTGCTATATTTTTTACCCCCTTTCTTCTTATATATATATAAATCCTGCATATTGCCTCTTATTGCTTATTTTTATACTATTTTATATAAAAAAGATACTATCTATTGAATAGTCTTTACTTGTTTTTATAAATACTATTCAATGGATAAGGGTAATATATACAAAAAGAAACATATTTATTATACAATATGCATAGAATGTATGTCTCTTTTTGTTTGTAACATTTGTTATGTTTTCAGTATTTGGTTTTTATTCTACTTAAGTTCATCTATTCTTCCACAACGCTTTAAAAGATCCAGATAAAGATTGAGTTCATCTTTTGACTTAATACCCAGTTTTTCATATATATTCCTGTTATGTTTTCTAACCGTATTCATACTTACACAAGCAAGTTCCGGAATTTCCGATATTTCATAACCGTCCATATAATATCTTAATATATTTCTTTCCGATACAGTAAGCCCTTTTGCATTTTCTATAAATTGATCGAATAAGCTTTCTATGTTTGAAGGAGTCTTGATCTCCTCCCTACCATTACCAAGACTTTCAGTACGCTTTACTTTCATAAACTCTATAAGAGCATCTATTTCGGAAATACCTAAGTTGGAAGAGTTACTTAGCATTTCCTCATCTTTTAATTCTTCAAGCCTTTTTACAATGGGATTTACAAAACACCTTGAAATAAAATAGGATAAGGCAAGCATCAAAAGCACAAAGCAACTGATTATTGCAAGCAAAGTCCATCTTTCTCTGTTTGCCTGTTTCTCATAAACAGAATAGGGCATAAGTACTGTTATTGCCCATTTTCTGTTATCATCACTTTTTAACTCGTTTATAAAATGATGTGAACCTATATACTTAGTATCCTTTCCTGTATATATATTGAAATGTTTTTCTTTTTTTATCTTAAGTGTCTCATTATCGTTAATATAAATATTATCAGTCTCTCCTATAAGCCCTGCACTCAAATCCAGTTTATTATCTTCTACAGGCGCAAAAACTGTAACCATATTACCGTAGTTCCCCTCTATCGGAGGATGCCTGTATCTGAATAATATACTGCTTATTTCTACACCGCATGCACCATAGGCTTCTTTATTACTGCCAAAAACAGGTAAACTTAAATAAGCCGCCCTCTCCCAAAGATTACTTAAGTTTCTTCTTCCTATCCATAAGTAGTCTGTTTTTCCTTCTTCGGGAATGGATGAAATCTGCTTTTTATACCACTCCATTTGCTTAATATCAAATTCCATATTCCATCTGTTATGCATCTGAATGTGATACAAGGTTGATACTTCAGAATTTCCCCTGAATAAAAACACCTCATTATTAGGTGAATTACCCCCACTTACATTAGCGAGCCTAAGATATAGACCGCTGCGTGAAGTGATTGCATTTGGCTGATGCGTATTTACTGTAGCATCAAGTATTGTAAATATACCGCTTACCCTCATTATCTTCATCTGATTTTCTAATAAAGGGTAGAGATTTTGCTGTATAGACAATAACTTATCCTGATTATCATTAAGCTCATATATATCATAAGGATAAGAAAGAACCTCATCTTCTAAAGAAGATGCTATCTTATTCGATAGTTGCATACAATTTCCTACAAGGAAGCCGAGTCTTTCTTCTATCTCTCTTACACTATTTTTCAACTGTACTTCTATACTTTGTTTAAATCCCTTTCCGCTTTCAGCAAATGATCCGGCTGTAAATAAGATAACCGCCAATATACAGGTAACCACCGTAACCAACATACAAAGGTATAAAAGCAGCTTTCTTTGCATCGATATACTGTGTTTTCCTGCCGCAGCAACTAATTCAGGAACAGACATTTTCCTTTTACTTTTAGATTCTTTTCTTATTAAACGAAACATGATACTATCCTTTACTTCAATAAGTACCGCTCTAATGATGCACTAGGTATCCAAACTCCTACTATACGGCAATATGTAAAATTTTACTGCATTATTTTTTTTATATTTTCATATGCCTGTGTTATAAACGGTTCCTCACTTACAGTTTCCTGTTCCCCCGTCTTTGAAAGAGCTTTTAAAAACTCCTGCTCCTGTCTTGTAAGCTCCAGTCTTACATTCTTTTCAAAGCGCATCTCTAAATCCAAATATCTTGGTAGTTGAGGAGCTGTATAAAAACTATATGTTTTTTGGGTTTCGGCAAGTGCCTCATATAAACTTCTGTACTTTAGACTTTCCAAGTCTTTAACTTTTTCAGGCAGTAAATCAAACGCCTCTTTTGTTACAGGCATATATCCTACTTTGGTAACAAAATCCACATTTGTATTCGGCTCTGTAAGCCATTTTAAGAAAGTTGCTGCTGCCGCTTCCCTTTTAGGATTTGACTTAATAGTACAAATTCCGGCACCTCTTTGCATTACAAGTTTTTCTCCGCCTTCAAATATAGGTACCGGACGGGCTATAACTTCTATAGGTTCTGAAACATTATTATCATAGGTTACTATATCTTCATAATATAATACACTTGCGGATGAAGCCACGCTCACAACTATCTTTCCCGTACGAAGCGGTTCGGTAGCGTAGCCTTCCCTAAGCCACACACCTCCTGCTATTGAAGCATCCGCATAAGGCTCCCATGCTTTTTTGAAACTCTCTCCAAACTCGATACTTCCGTCTTTATCATCTTCTTTAAAAAACTTATCGCCCATAGACTCTACACCTACCTGAAAATAATTAAAGTGATAGTCATGTACAAAAAAGTTCTTTCCGTCATTAGGAATATCAGGTGTTTGTTCGTCTGTCCATTTATTATAGTCTTTGGACATTTTATATAAGCCTTCCCATGTCTTTAACTCTTCAACATCCGCACCCGTGGCTGCTGAAAATCTATCAAAAATAGTTTTATTTATAAAAAGTATCTCTGTAGACTTTGCAACCGGAAAAACTAAAAGTTTATCATCTATACTTCCCTCACTGATAAACTCAGGTATATAGGCTTTTAGCTCCTTATCATCAAAATAATCATGATAATCTACCAATATATCTTTATCCGGCAATGAGAGCACTGTTTTAGGATAGGCAACAAACATATCCGGAAGCTCCGATGCTCCGGGATCACCCTTTGCTGCTGAAAGTACAGCCTCATGTATAGTATTGGTATTGGAAATTGATGTAACTTGAACATTAATACCCTTCTCCAAACCTACAGTATTATTAAAGTCTTCTATCATGTCATTAAGGGGTGAATCTGTCTGACCTCCGTACACATGCCATATAGTTAATACAATAGGTTCTTTTTTATCATCATTTTTATCACAGGCTGTAAGTAACAAGATTAAACAAATAACAAAAAATAAATAACTTCTTTTACTCATAATCCCCCCATAATTGCAAACAAATACCTCAAAAAGACTAAAAACCTATGTTTATTATAGGTTTTATCTGCTGCTAAAAGTCTTATATATCCGTCTATTGTAGAGAAATTATAACATACTCCTTAATTCTTGTCATCAATTAATAAAAGTCAAGTTAATATTAATTACATTTTGTATTTTTTCACAAGTAAGCTGTTTTATAAAAAAGAGTTGCCATATCAAAAAACATATAATCTATCACAATAATAAACTATATTATTTTAATATGACAACTCTTATATTAAATCATAATTTCACTGCTTTTACAGCTTCCTTCACTGTAATTTCATATATTTTCCTGCACAAACTGTAAGCAAACTATTCGCAAAATTAAATAGTGATTTATTGGATTTTTACAAATACTGATTTTAAGGCTATGCGTCAGATCTTGAAAAACCGTTCTTCATAGCACAGCTTACTTCAAATAATACATTGGCTAAAACTTTATCGGTTTGTTCTTTTGCAATCTTTGCTATCTCTTCATTAGCTTCTTCTTGTAATTTTATCGCCTCGGCATTACTCAGCTTTTCATCCCTTAACTTCTTATCATACTCATGAATCACATGGAAGGCATCTATAGCAAGACTTGCCTGATAACGCTCTATATGTGAAGCACAAAGTGCATACTGTGCATCTGCCAAAGCTCCTACCAATCTGTTAGCCCAGTAGAAGTTTTCCGTACTTACCACATCTGTGGTATTCGCAAAGTATTCAGGAGTCTTATCTATATTAGCATAGAAAGGTACAAATGCATTGAATGCGTTAGAACCCAAAGCGATCCACTCTATAGCACGATACTTTTCAGATACATAAGGACGAAGCTGTGTAAGTTCAAGTACACTGTTACGGTTAATACCTATAGGACGGAACATACCCCTCTTGCTTAAATCTCCATGTTTTCCGTAGCAATTATACTCTGTACCTTGGAAGTATGAAGAAAGTGTATATTTAACATCTTCAACCGTAACCTTCTTTTCAGGTATAAAGCTCCATGGTATATCATCTGAATCCGGACGGTAGTCGGCATCTTCTCCATCCCACTTATAGGTTTTAGGATTAAGATATCTTCCCATAAACCATGCTCTCGGTGTATTATAGGTGTGATCTGCATCAGAATGGCTTCCGAAAACATGTCTTGGATTAAATGTTCCGTCTAATGAAAGATCCAAATGATTATCTCTTATAAAGTCCTTAAGATCTGCCGAACACATGTGATCTTTTTTAGCACCAAAAGCATCTTCCAAATCAAAATTATCTATACCTAATTGGTTTGGCATAACCACATAAGCATCATCCGGAACCCTCTTAGCCATCCAATGATGACCGCCTATTGTCTCAAGCCACCATATTTCATCAAGATCTTGGAAGGCTATACCGTTCATTTCATAAGTTCCGTATTTTTCAAGAAGAGCACCTAATCTTTCAACCCCTTCTCTGGCACTGTGAATATAAGGAAGCACGATAGTTACCATATCTTCCTCTCCTATGCCGCCTACTCGCTCCGGCTTACCGTCTTTTGCCGGTATAAGCTCTACTAAAGGATCTGCTGAAAGCACTCTTTCATTACTTGTAATAGTTTCTGTTGCCGTCATGGAGATATTTTCAGAGTTAATACCTGCCGTATCCCAGATTCCGTCTTTATCAACCGCATTAGGTAAGGCGGTAAACCTGAGCGGATTATCAGGAAGCTCTATCTCCACATGAGAAAGTACTGACTTATAATGTCTTGGCTGATCCTCAGGATGTTTTACAACAAACTTCTTATATGTGAACACACCTGATGGAGAGTCATGATTTCTTGCCACCAATGTTGAACCGTCAAAACTTGCTTTTTTTCCTACTAAAATTGTAGTACATGCCATAATTCTTCCTCCTTGTTTTTCTCTCTGAACTTACAGATGAGATTTTACTTTATTATAGCACTTGTACTAATGGGATTTCTATAGTTTTTAGTGATAATACACAAAAAATACAATATCACAAAGAAAATTATAAATATTTTAAAGCAAGAGGTTTTTATTCAACATTATATATTTCTATACTTTATAGTCGTATTTTAATGACAGTTTAAGTTATGTTTCTTATAACATACTCCTAAATACTTGCATTAAATAAGTAGTTTTTATTTAACATTCCATACTTCTATACTTTATAGTCGTATTTTAATGACAGCTTAAGCCATGTTTCTTATAATATGCTCCTAAATGCTATCATATATTTTTAAGATAAGAATTAATATGGCTTTTTTTCTTCTATATTCTATCTGTATTCTATACTAAGCTTTAAACTACACTCTCTTTTTCCCTACAACAAGTTCCCAAACGCTTGCATGTATTAAAACATAGGTACAAGTAACAATATCTTATCAGATAAATAAATGTGAACTACCCATAGTCTAAAGCCTATGGGCTTCCTGCTTCGCTGACCTCGCAACCTACTATCTCCACAGGCGTTAATTCGGGCAGTCCCTGCCCTATTGTTTTTTCTTATACTACCTTAACCCACCTTCTAAAGCCGGTGGGATTACAGTAGCATTATTTCAAATACCAAAATTACTTTGCTCTGACTGAGTCTACAAGATCAAGTCCGTATGCTCCTATCTGAGAATTTGGAGTGACCTTATCGCCGTCATAAGCTATTCTGAATAAATATCCGTAGCTTTCAAATTCTACAACTTTTTGACCGGCATTACCTATAGCAAGTTCTCCTTCTGTCTCAGCTTCACTGTATACCGGCTCACTTGTAGCAGATACGGCTTTGACGAGATCCTTAACCGGCATATCTTCGGCAAGTCCCCAAGCAGTCTTCATATCGGTCTTTATAGCCTGTGTAAGATAAGCATTCTCATTAGTAGGATCTGCGGCATCCGGATAAAGTACAAATTCCATTGCAGGACTTTCATACTTCAAAACCCTTTTACCCTCTTCTTTTTGGTCTTCCTTAGGCTCTTGCTTAACGGCGATCAGATCCTCATACGAAACGCCTAGAAGATTTCCGACATTATCAAAATTTAATTCCAACTGCTTAACGGATTCATCATAAGCTATAGTTCTTGTTTCTTCCGTAGAGCTTTCCTTATTATCCGCACTTACGCTTTCACCTGCATTTGCAGACTGACTTGCAGTAGTATCCGCTTTATTGGAACACGCAACTACTGATAGTGCCAACGCTGACACCAATCCTATTGTCATAATGTATTTCTTCAGTTTCATATTTTCTCCTTTTATTTACAATCTTAATTCATACTAATACTGCTTATTTCTTACAGCATACACTGTATCTAAGCGAAATAATGATACAAAAGCAGTATAAGTTACTCTAGCATAGTATTTTATAAAATAACATAGCTAAGTTCTTAAATTTTTCTTTAATGATATGAATATTATGCTATACCACTTCATCTATATATACCGGCGCTGCTTTTTCAACACAGGCTCCAAGCTGTGCATCATATTTATCCCCGTAGCCGAATAGATACCCGTTTAAATCCTTTATATCAAGTTCTATAAAATTATGTAAAGCTGCTTCTTTTTCGCTTATCTCTTCTATGATTGAGCCGCTTTTCCACAGCTTCCATCTAAAGCAGGCATTATTTTCTTTTATAATGGCATCTTTTACACTTATATACAAAGTAAGCTCGTCTTGCCCACATGCTTTTTTAATAGAAATATTTTTCATAAACTCTTTTAGATTGACAATACGAGCCATGTAAGCCTCATTCTTTTTAATAAAGGCTTTCCTATAAGCCTTTTCAAGAACAAATGCCCTGACTTCTTTTTTTTCAAGTCCCCAGATAAGTTTATAACCTACAATTTTATCATCTGAATATAAAAGCTCTATAAAACCGTCTTCACTCTTAAGTTCTTCTATAAGCCTGTCTACATAGAAATCATCCCTTATACAGTATAGCTGATAGTTTTTAGAAAAATAATCCATCATGAATTCTGTAAGATTATTTTTATCCTTATTCTCATAAGGCTTAGTGACTATATTCTTCTTTTCATCAATCTCAATCAGATAATAGTCTGATATAAAATTAAAATCAAATGGCTCATAGTAGGCTTTGTTGGCAGGTAACAAAAAAGTAAAGGGCTTTTTTTCACCATACATGGTATTAAGGCTTTTATACAGTAAATTTCTCATAAGCCCCTGTCTTCTGTGTTCTTTTCCTGTAGCCACCGCCACTATATAATCAACCTCATAAGTATTTCCCAAAAAACTTATCAGGTAGGGATTTTGATGCAGCATAGCCCTTATTGTAGAGTTTTCTTCGTCTACAAGTATACGGTTATTCTTTACCTTTTCCTTGTAATAATAGTCGGTAAAGCTTTCACTGTCCTCAAAAAACGCTTCTTTATAAAGCTTTCTGCTCTTATATGCTTCTTCTTTTTCCAAATATCTTATCATAATAAAAAGTCACCCATTACTCTGTTGCTTAAGTCAAGTCCCTTGTCGGTAAGTCTCAAATAAAGATTGTCGTACTTCAAAAGCCCGAATGATATATTTTTTTGTACCTGCTTTTCAAATACATCAATAAGCTCGACACCGAATCTGTCATAAAAGTCGGTAACAAGAACTCCCTTGGCAAGCCTTAGCCCAAGGAACATGAACTCCTCCATCTTTTCTTTGGTACTTAGCTCATGTATATTTTGATAAAGCGGCATAATATCTCTCTTCATATCTATGGCAAGATATTTTTTTATATCTCTTTCGACATTAAACCTTCTGCCATAGACATAACTGCTTGCCCCTATTCCAAAACCAAGATATTCTTCTCCCGTCCAATAACCTATGTTATGTTTGCTTTCATATCCCGGTTTTGAATAATTACTTATCTCGTACCTTTCATAACCGTAGTTTTTTAATATATTTATAGTACTGTGGTACATAGATCTTTCGACTTCTTCCGTAGGTAAAAACTTTCTCCCCTCGGGGCTTCCGTAAATCTTACTAAACTCGGTACCTTCTTCTATTATCAGTGAATAAGCCGATATATGCTCAGGCTTTAACATTACCACCTTCTTGAGCGTAGACTTCCAACTGTCCAAGGTCTGCCAGGGAAGTGCCGACATCAAGTCTATATTGACATTCTTATAGCCGGACTCCCTTATCTTCTCATAACTGTAAAGAAAGTCGGCATAGGTATGCACTCTTCCAAGATGCTGCAATTCTTTATCAACTGTTGATTGTAAGCCTACGCTGATGCGGTTGATACCCGACTGCTTGTAAACTAAAAGCTTATCTATATCCACTGTTCCGGGATTACATTCTATGGTCACCTCTGCTAAGGACTCTACTATAAATGCCTCATATATGGCACTCATAATATTTGATATATATACCGCCTTTATGACTGAAGGTGTACCTCCGCCTATAAATATACTGCTTATTTGATAATCCGAATAATTCTTTGCCTGAACTCTTATTTCTTCTATTAACTTATCTACATACGCCTTATGCAAATCATCTTCCGCACTGAAAGAAAGAAAATCGCAATACAGACATTTCTTCTCACAAAAAGGTATATGCACATATAATTCCAGTTGTTTTCTCATCTTATTACTTATAATTACTACTCTTCATCTAATTTAAGCACACTCATAAATGCCTTTTGCGGTATTTCCACATTGCCTATCTGTCTCATACGCTTCTTGCCCTCTTTTTGCTTTTCCAAAAGCTTTCTCTTTCGGCTTATATCACCTCCGTAGCACTTGGCAAGTACATCCTTCCTCATGGCTTTCACAGTCTCTCTGGCTATTACCTTACCGCCCACTGCCGCCTGTATGGGTATCTCAAATAGATGCCTCGGTATCTCCTCTTTTAACTTTTCGCACATCTTTCTGCCTCTTTCATAGGCAGAATCCGCATGTACTATAAATGACAACGCATCAACTTCCTCTTTATTGATCAGTATATCAAGCTTCTTAAGCACAGAAGTCTCATATCCCTTTATATCATAGTCCAGAGAAGCATACCCTCTTGATCTGCTCTTTAATGCATCAAAGAAATCATATATTATCTCATTAAGCGGCAAATCGTATTTGAGTGTAGCTCTGCTGTCATCTACATAGTGCATACCTATGTAAACTCCTCTCCTTTCCTGACAAAGTGTCATAATAGCTCCTACATACTCCTTACTAAGCATAATTTCAGCCGATACTATAGGCTCTTCCATGTGCTCTATCTCACTGGGATCCGGAAGATTTGAAGGATTGGTAAGCTCTATCATGGTACCGTCTGTTTTATACACCCTGTATACAACACCCGGTGCTGTAGTTACCAAATCAAGGTTGTACTCCCTTTCCAGTCTTTCCTGTATGACCTCCAAGTGTAAAAGCCCTAAAAATCCGCATCTGAAACCAAATCCGAGTGCAAGCGAAGTCTCAGGCTCATAAAAAAGCGAAGCATCATTAAGTTGCAGCTTTTCCAAGGCTTCCCTTAGGTCATTGTACTTTGCACCGTCTGCCGGATACAAACCGCAGTACACCATGGGAGTAACCTTTTTATATCCCGGAAGCGCCTCTTTACACGGATTTGCAGAAAGTGTTACAGTATCTCCCACTCTTGTATCCTTAACATTTTTTATGCTTGCGGTAATATAGCCTACCATACCGGCACTCAAGTAGTCGCAGGGAATAAACCTGCCTGCACCGAAGTATCCCACTTCCACAACCTCTTCAACCGCCTTGGTTGCCATAAGCAGTATTTTATCGCCTTTTTGAACTCTTCCTTCTTTTACTCTTACAAAGATAATGACCCCCTTATAAGAGTCATATATTGAGTCAAACACCAGAGCTTGTAAAGGTGCTTTTTCATCACCCTTTGGAGCCGGTATCTTATGCACTATACTTTCAAGTACATCCTCTATATTGGTTCCCATCTTTGCAGATATCTTGGGTGCATCATGTGCTTCTATTCCTATCACATCCTCAATCTGCTCAGCCACCTTATCCGGGTCAGCACTCGGTAAGTCAACCTTATTGATAACCGGCACGACTTCCAGGTTATTATCAAGTGCCAAATATACATTAGCCATAGTCTGAGCTTCTATGCCCTGTGCCGCATCCACTACCAATATAGCACCGTCACAGGCTGCAAGAGATCTTGATACCTCATAATTAAAGTCTACATGCCCCGGAGTGTCTATAAGGTTAAAGATATATTCATTGCCGTCTTTTGCCCTATATACAGTCCTTACCGCCTGACTCTTAATAGTAATACCTCTTTCTCTTTCAAGATCCATGTTATCAAGAACCTGCGACTGCATTTCCCTGCTGGTAAGCAGTCCGGTCTTTTCTATAATACGATCGGCAAGTGTAGACTTCCCATGATCAATATGTGCTATGATACAAAAATTCCTTATTCTGTCTTGTTCCTGCATAATCTGTTAATCATTTCCTTTTTTTAGGTATTTTACTATAAATATACCATATATGCCAATGAATTTTTAAAAATACTAAATATAATGATTGACCGAGCTCTTTGAGCGAGGGATGCTTATTGCCCTTTAGGGCAAT
>ERZ773014.1468-NODE-1468-length-14956-cov-22.907791_pt1 | contig 14956 bp, 20 predicted proteins | sample MGYA00580841_ERZ773014 | MGnify/ENA primary metagenome ERZ773014 (study PRJEB29015, sample SAMEA2737989) | human oral metagenome | biome: human oral; feature: human-associated habitat; material: dental | place: China | collected 2067 ...
AAAAATTAGCTGAAACAGTAACAAAATCAATGAATATTAGATTGAATGCTATTGTGGCTAGAAATGATTTGTTAAGTGCAAGTGCGACTTTATCAAGCGAGGATAACGACCCTATTAATGTTATGAATGGTGATATAACTTGGGTTATTAAGCTAGGAGTAATTCCAGGCATGAAATCGGCAACATTTAAGAAAAAATATGATGTAGACGCATTGACTGAGTTTGCGAAGAGTCTAGGAAAATAGGAGGAATGAAGAAATGGCTAAAAAGAAACTGCCTTTGGGAATCGTTGACGCTGACCTTTATGTCAATGGTTCAAACGCATTAGAAGGAGTTGGAGTAGTAGAACTTCCAAATGTGGAATCAGCAACAATAACAACTGAACAGTTTGGAATGGCTGCTGAATTTGAAGCACCGCTAATTGGGCATTACAAAAAAATGTCAGCAAAAGTAAAAATGGATAGTATGAACGAAACATTATTAAATTTTAATAATAATGACTCAATCACACTAGAGTGCTTGGGAGCTTTGCAACAGTTAGATAGAATGACGCACTCACCAAAAATAACTGGTGCAGATGCAACATTAAAGGGATTTATTACAAAATTTGATGGTCCAAAAGTTGAAAACGGTAAAAAATTTGAAGGTTCGTTTGATTTGAGTATTACTTATTATAAATTAACGGTAAATGGTAAAACAATCATTGAAATTGATGTATTGAACGGAATTTCAAATGTAAATGGAAGTTTTAACAATATCATAAGACAATTATTAGGACATATTTAGGAGGATAAGAATGATTATAAAATTAACGAAAGAGTATGAATTAGGAAGTAAAAAATATAAAGAAATAGATTTAAAACTGGATAATTTAACAGGAGCAGATTTATTAGAATGTGGAAAAGATTATAAGTCAAGAATGAAATCCAACGCTGAAAACTTTAAAGATTTTGATGACGCTTGGGCTTTGACTGTGGCTGAAAGGGCATCAGGTATTAAATATGGGCATTTAATGACATTAGGCGCTGAAGACTTTTTAAAAGTGGTAAATCAAACTAAGAATTTTTTAGTAAAAGGTTGGGGAACGGACGAAGACAAGGACGAGAAAACTCCAACAGAAGCATAACAGATGACTTTTTAGACTTGATTACAGATTTATTGAGTGGACTTAACTATTTTAAAATGAATATCAGTTATGAAACGCTTATGAAATGTACATTTGATGAGCTGGATTACTGGATAGCAAGGGCTAATAAATTGATTGAGGAAGAAAAGATAAGACAAGAAGAAAGTGAATAAAAAATGGGGATTAGTCATCCCCACCAATGAAAATTGATAAAAATTTAAACAGAACTATAATAAGAGCTACGACTGTAATTACAGGACTTATGGTAAACATAAATGATAGAAATATAAAAAGGAAAAATAATGACGGAATAGATACAACTAGACCAAATAATATTATCAAAGTTATTTCTAGCGGAGTATATTTTTTATCTGATTTATTAATTTTCATAAAAATCACCTCTTTAATATATTATACCATATTTGAGAGAAAAGGAGGAAAATTGTGGCAAAAAATTTGGAACTGAACATAGTTCTGGGTGCAGCAGTAGCCAGTGCTATCAATGGAATGAGCCAAGTTGCGAACGCTTTAAAAAACACGACAAAATCTGTCAAAGAATTTGAAAAACAAATCAAAAGTATGGAGAAAGCACAAAAAGCGTTTCAAAATATGGACAAGGCTCGTGAAGGATTAAATAAAATTAATTCAGAGTATAAAAAGGCTGCTGAACATTTGCAAAAATTGAAAGCTGAATACGAAAGAACTGGAAGCAGTAATAAACAACTGGCTAAGGAAATAGAACAGGCAGAAAAAAATGTTGGAAAATTGAATAAGCAAAAAGAACGACAGCAACATGTGTTTGAAGCCGCAAGAAGTAAGATAGAAGCAGAAGGCGCTAGCCTGTCTAATTATAGAAGCAAGGTTCAGGAAGTTGAAAAAGAAATCGAGAAAATGAACAAACTGAAAGAAGCTCAAAAAAGATATGAAGCTAGGCAAGAAACCGTTGGGAAAATGAAAGACTTTGGGGATAAGCAAATAGCACAAGGTATGGGAGTGGCAGGAGCATTAGCAATTCCTGTAAAGATTGCTCTTGATACTCGAGAAAGTCAAGCTGATTTAAAAAAAATGGTAGACGGTGCTGAAAAATATTATGGAAAACTTAGAGATATTTCAGAAAGATCGTCTTTATCTCAAGCTAAAGTATTTGAAATGGCTGGAGCATTAGCACAGTCAGGAATACAAGAAAAAGATTTAGTAGAATATACTGAACAGGCAAATAAAATAGCTGTTGCATTTGATATAGATGCGGCTGCAGCTGGAAATTTTTTGGCTAAGACAAAAGAACAATTAGGTTTAGGAAAAGAGGAATTGTTTGCATATTCCAATGCTATTAATTATATGTCGGATCATAGTGCTTCACGTGCAGCAGAATTAACTGAAATTTCAGGTAGAGTTGGAGGAATTGCAAAAGGAGCTGGAGTATCGAAATCGGCACTGTTAGGATTATCGGCGACCTTAGTATCTTTTAACAAAACTCCAGAACAGGCTGCAACAGGATTAAAAAATTTCTTTGGAGCTTTGACTAAAGGCAGTGCAACTTCTAAAAAAGCAACAAACGCTTTCAAAAGCATAGGTTTAGATGTTAATAAATTAGCTGCAGATATGCAAAGAGATGGAGAAGGAACTATCTTGAGAGTTCTTCAAAAAATTAAAGAATCAAATCCTGCTCAGCAAGGGGCATTAATTTCTACAATATTTGGAGAAGAAGCGAAGTCATCTGTTCAAGATATGGTAAATAATCTTGATAAAGTTAAGGTAAATTTAAAAGAAGCTAAAAAAGGATTTGGAACGGATGCAGTCAATGTTGAATATAAAAACAGAATGGATACTCCCTTAAATAAAATGTTAGAAGCTAAGAACAAAGTAGTTAATTCAATGGGAGATTTAGGTAATGCTTTAATGCCAACGATTACTGGAGCATTAGAAAAGTTAAGTCCTTTGATAGAAAAAGTTTCTCAATTTATTCAGAAAAATCCACAATTAGCAGCAGGAATTATGAAATCAGTAGCTGGATTCGCAGCATTTAAAATAGGGCTTGGAGGATTAGCAAAGGGATTTGCACCTGTATATAGTGGCATATCAAAAGGAATTTCGATATTTGATAAATTTAAAGCAGCAGGAAGTTTTACAGAAGGATTTAAAACGGCATTTCCGACAATATCTAAAATTGGTAGTGGCTTAAAAAAATTAGGGCAATCTGGTTTAAAAGTAGGAAAAGTACTCGGAAAAGGATTAGTGAAAGGAGTGCAAGCAACAGGAAAAGTCGCAAAAATAGCAGGTAGCGGAATAGTCAAAGGTGCTAAATTTGTTGGAAGCGGTGCTATAAAAGGTACAAAAGCAATTGGTTCAGGAGCAAAGGCTGTTGGTGGAATGGCAGTTCAAGGAGCGGCTAAAGGAATGCAACTCTTGTCAACTGGGGCACAGAAGGCTATGGGAGCAGTTAGAGCAGTTGGAGTAGCTTTGAAAGTTGCTTTTATGGCAAATCCTGTTGGATTTATTATAGCAGCAATAGTTGCTGTTGTTGTGATTTTAGTAGTACTTTATAATAAATGTTCATGGTTCAGGAATGGAGTAAATGCTATTTTTAGAGCACTAGGTTCAGCAATCAAGGCAGTTTGGAACGGAATAAAGGCTGCAGCAATTGCTGTATGGAATGCTATAAAAACAGCTGCAATGGCATTATGAAATGGAATAAAAACTGGAATATCTGGAGTAGGTTCTTTCTTTAAAACAACTTGGGAAGGTATCAAAGGTGCCGCAATCGCTGTGTGGAATGGTATTAAATCAGCATTTGATGCAGTTGTTTCAGGATTAAAAAGTGCAATCAGCGGTGTTGTAAGTTTTTTTACAGATAAATGGAATGGTTTAAAAAATATGGTTTCAAAAGGACTTGGAGCAGTTGGAGGACTTTTAGGAATTGGGAAAAATGCAGTAGGAACTAACTACTGGAGCGGAGGACTTACAACAGTAGCAGAACGTGGAGCTGAATTAATTCAAATACCTGGTAAACCAGCATTTTTAGCAGAACACGAAATGTTATTGAATTTACCTCGTGGTACTCAAATCTTGAATAATCGTGAAACTAGAAATAGTTTTAGAGATAAGATTAGTGGATTAAAAGAGCGAATGTCAGGGCTTAGAAGTAATGAAGGTTCAAGTGGCGGAGATGTTATCAATATTAGCATAACAGTAAATGGGAATGCTGATACAAGTGCAATTGAGAAAGCAGTAATAGAGCATTGGCGAAAGCTAAAAATAAAAAAGAAAGGACGGCATTTGCATAATGGCGAAAGTAAAAGTGTATAAAACAGTTTCGGGCGACACTTGGGACTTGATAGCATATAAGGTTTATGGAAGTGAAGGCTACTATCATGACCTTATAAGAAGTAATTTAGCTTTAATTGACATCGCCGTTTTTGACGCAAATATTCCAATTATTATTCCTGAAATTGCTGAAGAAAGTGATAATGATACAAGTTTACCACCGTGGAAAAGAGGTGAATAGAAGTGGCTTTTGCTAGGAATATAAGAGTAATTGTTATTTTTAATAAAGTTGATATTTCTGATGAGATAGCACATTCTATTTCATCTCTTAACTATACGGACAATTCCAAAAATGCTATAGATGATCTAGAAATAGAACTAGAAAACTTAGATTATAGATGGCTTAAAGAGTGGTATCCTGATGAGAACGCTCAATTGCTTGTTGGAATTCACGAAGAATTGGAAAATGAAACTAATTTTTTGGACTTGGGGACTTTTTATGTGGACGAGCCGACTTTTGAAGACCATAAACTTACTTTAAAGTGCTTGGCTTTACCGCTTGACCAGAATATTAGAGACCAGAAAAACAGTGTTGCTTGGGAGAATATAACTTTGAAAGAGCTTGTTACGCGGATTGCAAATACACACGAAATGAATGCAGAGATTTATGCAGAGAATGTGTTTTTTGAGAGATTAGACCAAAACAAAGAAACTGATTTGGCTTTTATTAATCGAGTTGTTAAAGAAATCGGATTAAATATGAAAGTATCTGACGACAAAATAATTATTTTTGATGATGAAGAAATGGAAAAGAATGATACGATTGAAGTTTTTAATATTAAAGATTATCGAATTAGAAGTTTTAGCTTGAAAAAGAAAAATAAAGAGATTTACGATAAAGTTGAAGTTTCCTATTATGATCCTGACAAGAAAAAAGTTGTTAAGGAAATCATTACAAAAGAGGAACTTGACAAGCGTAATCAAGTTACAACTGAAGAAAAAGAATCTAAAAATAAAGATAATAAGAAAAATAATAAGAAGAGTCAGAAAAAGACTAACCAAAAGTCAGTCAAAAAGGTTAAATCTAAGAAAAAATAAGAGGATAAAATGAAGAAAAGAAAATCAATTAAAGAATCGAAAGAAAAATTGCAAAAGAAAGCAGAAAATAAAAAAACAAGGACTAAAAGAACTAGAACCTTAAAAGTTAAAACCAGGGGGAAAACAGAACCAAAAAAAGTTGCAAAAAAGACCCTGAAAGATAATCTTAAACAAGAGTATCAAATAACTTTAAATGTTGATGGAAGTACTAAATACTTAGCTGGAGCAATAATTGAGCTTGATGAAAGCTGGGGAAAGTTTGAAGGTAAATATGTAATTGACAAGGTAACACACGAGATAAGCGGTGATTATACTTGTGAAATTACAGCAATGAAACTAGGTGCAAGAGAAAATGCAGAAAAAAATGCAATTGCCCAAACCAAAGAAGAACAAAGAAAAAAAGAAGCTGAAAAACAAGCTAAAAAGGCTAATAATAAAAAAGGTGGAAGCGGTAAAAGAACAGGTAAGAAAAGTACTAAGAAACCAAGAAAAAGAGTAAGAGATAAGAAAAACACTAAAAAATCCAGTAAAAAGAAATAGAGTTTTGTAGGACAATGACAATATAAAATTATATACAATTATTGTAATGGTTATTCATTGGGTACTAAGATACATAGAACATAAAAAGAAAGACAAATAAAAAAAGCCCTAGCTGTAAAAGGGCTTAACTGAAAGTCTTATTAATCATTACAATATAAATATATCATATTTTATAAAAATGTCAAGAGAAAAGGACAATGACAACTGAATAATAACTGTAATTTGTAATATTTTACTTTACAATGTCAAAAAAAACTCTAAATTTTTGTTGCACTTTTGCTACTTTTAAGATATAATTTAGTTGTCAAATGATAACAAGAGGAGGGTGGCAATATGGAAAAAATAATAAATGTTGCTCAATATATTTTTAATGAATATAAAAGAGTGACAGGAGAAATTATTGATGAAATGAAATTACAGAAGTTGCTGTATTTTTCCCAAAGGGAAACAATTGCTATTTTAAATGAACCTCTTTTTAATGAGACGTTTGAAGGCTGGAAGTATGGACCTGTATCAAGAGAGGTACGAACTTCTTACACAACAGATGGAATAAACTATGAAACAGAAGACATAAAAAGTGAAAGTAAATACATAATAAACAATGTAATTCAAGAATACGGAGCATTAGCATCGTGGAAGTTAAGTGCATTAACACATAAGGAAATTTCTTGGCTCAATTCTCGAAAAGGGCTTAAAAAAGAAGAAAACGGAAGGATTAAAATTCAAACTGAAGATATAAGAGAAGACGCAAAGAAAGTAAGACCTTATGACTATGTGTGGGATATGTACTATGATGAATTTGACGATTATGAAGCGGTGGTTTGATGGTAGGAAAAATAGTCAGATGTTTAACTCAATATTACGATACAAGATTACATAGAAATTCAATAAAATCAAGACCTGCTTTAGTATTAAGAAGTCCTGAAAATGATGATTATGTAGTTCTTCCTATTTCAACTATTCCAAACAGAATAAATGTAAATCCAGTATATGATATAGAAATAGATCCGTCAAAATTTCCTAAAATAAACTTGACTAGATTATCGTATATTAGGACACATAGAATGGTTTCAATACCAATACAACAGATAGATACAAGTGTTATAATAGGAGATTTGAAATCAGATTACGAAGAACTATTTTTAGAAATAGCGGAAAAAGTAGAGCAGTTTCATAATGAAGTTATGGAAGGGTTGTTAGAATAGCAATTAAAAATATTTAAAATCACAGTTATTAATTTAGCTGTGATTTTTTTATGTAAAAAACAGGACAATGGCAATTGAATAATGACTGTGAAACTAAAATATTTGTTTTTTAAGTTTGGGATAATGGTATAATTAAAATTATTCTTTAATTTCTCTTAGAAATAGTGTATAATATACAAAAAAATTTTAGGAGGAATTTATGACAATATTTATAATTTTGTTTTCAGTATTATTTTTAGTTTTAATATTTCAGGTAATAAAATTACTTTTTCTTGCAATCAAGAAAAAAGAGTTATCAAAAGAAGTGAAAAAGACTTTGATTGTATTTTTATGTAGTTTGTTTGCATTTATTTTAGTAGGGATAACAGTACCCGAAAGTACAAAAAATGCAATAAAAAAAGAAGAAGAGTTAAAAAAGAAAGATAAAGAGGCTAAGGAAGCTAAAAAGAAAGCTGAAAAAGAGAAGAAACGAGCTGAATCGGCTAAGAAAAAAGAAAATAATTGTGTGTTAGGCATATTTTGTGAAGAGGAAGAAAATAAAGTTTCTCAAGATGAGTTGAAATATGAAGTGTTAAAAAATCAACTAGATGGTGAAAATGAAAATGGTAAAAGAGGTTATTTAGCTATATTAGTTAAAGATAATATAAACGAGCCAACGCTAAAAGAAGTTATGATTAAAGCAGCAAAGGATCATATAAAAGATTATGACATATTATATGTTTTTGTTTATGGAGATAAAAAGTTTTGGAAGTTAGATAATGGAGCGACTCATGGTATGTTAATCTACAACAAAAAAGATGGAGTTACAGAAAGTAAATTTGGCGTAAAAAAAGATATACCGACAGATAAAGAAAAAGATATTTATATTGATTATGTTATGCTTTTAAAAACTGCAAAATTATTAAAACCTGATATGACAGAAAAAGAAAAGAGCGAATTAGAAAAAGAAGCTAAGGTACATACAGCTATAAAATACGGGATTTCGCCTGAAAAAATGGAAGATATTTATAGCAAAATAATATTTTCTTATCAAACTTACTAAATTTTATAAAAAAAGTTCTTGACTTTCCGTAACGTATGTTGTATAATAATTACGTTACGGAATAGGAGGATAAAATGAGCAAAAGAATTTTAAAAGTATCATATGGAAAAAGTGGTTCAGGATATGTAAATACAAAATTATCAATTCCTAAAACAATTTTAGATGATATGGGAATTAGCCAAGAAGAAAGAGAGGTGGAATTAGAATACAGCCAAGATAAAAAAGAAATTATCATAAGAAAAGCAAAATAAAAAATCCCCTCTCTCGTAACTAAACGAAAAAGAGGACATATAGTATAATGTATCTCATCAATACTATTATACTATATATTCTCTTAAAAAACAAATATTTTAGGAGGAAAATTTTATGAACAAAATAACATTTTTAGATGTTGAGGAAGTAAGAATTAAATTAGAAGGTGTAAGAAGCTTAATGGTCGCTCTGGAATATGGGATATTTGATAGTTTTGAATCAAAAGAAGTATTTAGAGTTGGATATTCTAATTTAATTGATCAAGTTTCTAACATTCAAAATGAACTGGATATATTGATTGAAAGAGCACAAAATAAAGTTCAAAAAGATTCAGAAAAAGAAACTGCATAAAAATAGTATAATGGAGGAAAAGAATGAAAAATGAATTACAAGTAATTGATGAAAGAGAAATCTTGGGAAAACAGTTTAGAGTGTATGGAGATTTTGAAAATCTATTGTTTTTAGCAAAAGATGTAGCAGAATGGATTGATTATAGTAAAAAATCAAATGGAAGTTATGATGTAAACAGTATGTTGAGAATGGTAGATGAAGATGAAAAGCTGGTGCGGAAAATTTCCGTATCAGGTCAAAACCGTAATATGTGGTTCTTAACAGAAGACGGATTTTACGAAGTCTGTATGCAAAGTACAAAACCTAATGCAAAAATCTTTAAAAAAGAAGTGAAAAAGATTTTGAAGACAATTAGAAAAACAGGAATGTATATGACAGACAATGTATGGGATACAATAACAAACAATCCTGAAAAATTAGGAGAAGTGTTAATCAATTACGGTAAAGTAAAAAGAGAACTTGAACATCTGGAAGAAGAAAATCAGATTCAAAAACAGTTAATAGCAGAGTATAAACCGATAAAAGAGTATGTTGATACAATATTGTCAAGTGAAGATACAATGACAATAACACAGATTGCAGCCGATTATGGACTTAGTGCTTATGAATTGAATAAAACATTGAATGAACAGAGAGTTATAAGAAAAGTCGGCGGACAATGGATATTGTATGCGGAACATATGAATAAAGGGTATACCAAAAGCGAAACAATAACGGTAAAAAGGAAAAACGGAACTGAAAAAGTCGTTCCAAATACAAGATGGACACAAAAAGGAAGATTATTCGTTCATAATTTGTTAGAAACATTAGGAATAAAAGCAAATATGGATAGAGAAAAAGAAGGAGCATAAGATTTAAAAGAAAATCACAGTCATTAATTTGATTGTGATTTTTTTGTTGCAAAAAAACTAATAAGGCAGGTGGTTAAATTGATTGAAACATTAAAAGCAGGAGAAGTAAGTGCGATAGATTCAAAAACTGGAAAAGTAAGAGTGCTATTAAAAGGCGACGACGATAAAACGACGGACTGGCTTAATGTGTTAGTTCCTTACTCTGAAAGTCATAGTGACAATTATACACTCAGTCTAGGTCAAACTGTTTATTGTTTATTCTTTTCAGAAATGCCTGAGCAAGGAGTGGTGCTTGGCTGTCCTATGCGAGGTGCTTCTAGTAGTGAAAGCGAAGTAAAAAGGACCTTTTCTGACGGAGGTAGTTGGACTTATGATGGCAATACATTGACTTTAAATATTGGTAAAATCGTGATTAATGGAGATTTAGAAGTGAGCGGAACGACTACAACTGGTGGAAGTATTAATCTTAACACACATAAACACGATGGTGTTACTGCTGGTGGAGATATGAGTGGAGGTCCGCAATGATAGGAAGTTTTGGAGATGTCATATTTGAAGCGTCAGAAGATCAGATTGTATCGCTTAATAATCAAATAAGTAGGTCATACAAGGCTAAAATATCGGAACATCAAGCAATTTACGGTCCTGGAATGTTAAGATTCCAAGGTAGAGATTTACTAGAAGTTAGTTTTACAATGACTTTGGTATCATCTTTAATACAGCAGACTACTTTGAAAGAAGAACTAGATACAATCAAGCAAATGTTTGAGCTTGGAGAATATGCTAATCTAGTCTTTGGTGGTCAAGTATTTGGAGAATATCCTTTTTTAATAACTGAGCTATCAGAAGAAAGCAGTTATTTTAACAAAGAAGAGGGTGGATTTGATGTTGTTAAGTTGAATATTACGCTTAAAGAGTATATTGAAAATCCTAAGTTGTATAATCAATTAATCGAACAAAGAAAAATACAAAAAAATCAGCAAGTCACTGAAGAGAATCAAGATGACATCGAGAATGAGCAGAAGGAGGCTGTAAATAATGATAACAGTAAATAGCTCTGAAGAAATAAATTATAATCCAAAAAACACTTTAGAAGAAGTAGTTACAAATGTAGGAATGATTTTAAGAGTTTGCAAAGAAGAACAGCCACTCAATCGAGATTTTGCATTTGACAGTGATTTGATTGATAAGAACATTAATGTTGTGCAGAATAGGATTACAAGCCACTTGACTAAAATTATACGAGAATATGAGCCAAGGGCTGTTTTAAGACAAACTAGAATCATTATGAAAGACACATATAATAATGATTTTGATATTGAATTAGGAATTGAGGTGATAAACATTGAGTGAAATATCAAATGAAGAATATGAAATTATAGATGCGGATTCGTGGGAACTTAAAAGAGATATGATTGATAAGTTTCAGGAGCTGAGTGGAAGGCAATTAACTGAATCAAGTCCAGAAACGCTTATCTTTGAAACGGTAGCTTATTTATTTGGATTAAGAGAAGAAAAATACAACGATGAAATGAAACAGAATTATTTAAGATTTGCAAGAAATGAGCGGCTAGATTTGAAAGGAGAATTTTACGGAAATAGAGGTAAAAGACTTGTAGAACAGCCAGCTGTAGCAACATTTAGATTTTATATTACTGATATTCAAGCGACAGACATAATAATTCCAAAAGGGTCAAGGATTCAATACAATGAGTTATATTTTTCGACTGATGAACAATATAAAATAGAAAAAGGCGATTTGTATGTAGATGGAATTGCGACTTGCAACACATCAGGAACTGTTGGAAATGATATTCCAGTCGGACAAATTAACACGATGGTCGACATTTTTCCACATTACGATAAAGTCGAGAACATTACAGCATCAAATAATGGAGCTGAGATAGAGCAAGATGACAATTATAGAGCTAGAATTAGAGAAATCCCTGAATCGTTTACAACAGCTGGGAGTAAAGGGGCTTATGAATTTTGGGCTAAGTCGACAAGTACGAATATTGTTGATGTTGTAGCGTATAGTCCGAGCGCAACAAATGTGGATATTTATGTTTTAACTGATTCTTTAACGCTAACAAATGAGCTAAAAAAGAGAATTGAAGAAATGTTGAATACTGATAATATAAGACCTCTAACGGATAATGTAACAGTAAAACAGGCAATAAAAACATCATACACAATTGATTTTGACTACTACATTGATAAGTCTAATGAAACGCTTGTAAATGTTATTAAGAATAATGTTGAAAAAGCTGTAAAAGATTTTAAAAATTGGCAACAAAATAAAATGGGGAGGGATATTAATCCTGACGAGCTTATAAAATTACTAAAATTAGCTGGAGTAAAAAGAGTTGTGTTAAGAAATCCCGCTTTTAAAGTTTTAGATTTTAATGAGATAGCAGAAAATACAAGTGTTACAAGCAATTATTTAGGAGTTGAAAATATATGATAACTATTGATAATTTGAACTTAACAGATATAGCAGCGAAGTCAACTTTGAATGATAAAACAACACTTTGGATTTATGAATCTATAAATTTTGCTATTAAAAAGAAGCATGATGCGATTAAAAGAAAATTTTTTTTGGAATTATCAGAACTGAATGATGTGGAACTAGACTTTTTAATGTGGGAATATCATGTTGATTACATTGACGCAAATATTTCAAAAGAAACAAAGGTTAAATTAATTAAAAGAGCGGTTTTTTCACATTTTAATAAAGGAACTGTCGGTGGAACGAAAGAAATATGTGAAATATTATTTGACGGAAAAGTTGGAATAACAGAATGGTTTAAATATGGAGGAAAGGCAGGTTATTTTAAACTTAGCACAGATGGAGGAATGTCAAATGACAAAGAGTATAAAAAAATATTAGAAGTGGTAGAACAATATAAAAATATCCGTTCCTGGCTTGATGGAATAAGATTTTTAAGAAAAAAAGAAAGAAAAATTAGTTATGGTTTTGTAAGAAGAAGCAAAATAAAATATTATTTAGCTTCAACTGACATAAATATTCCAAATGATTTGTTAAAAGCAAATTTTGGAATGGTGCATAGAACAAGAATACTAAGAGAAATAAGATAGGAGGAATCATGGCAAAATTTAAAGGATTTATATTAACAGAAAAAGGGAGAGAATTGTTAGCAAAAGGACTGGCAGGAGAAACAATAACATTCACTAAAATGGCGATAGGAGATGGAACTACAGCAACTTCTGAAAGAGAAATGACTGCATTAGTTAATCAAATCACAACATTGCCGCTTTTAAATGTAGATACAAAAGGGAATGGAACTTCTGAAATTAACGCTTTATTGACAAACAAATCGGTAACGACAGGATTTTATATAAGAGAGCTTGGGATATTTGCTCACGGAAATGATAATGTTGAAATACTTTATGCTTACAACACTTCAGCAAATGCGGACTATTTGCCACCTTTTTCAGCAAACAATGTAGTTGAAATAGAGTATATAGACACAATAATCGTGGATCAAGTGGAAAATATTACCGCTACTATCGACCCAGCTGTATCGTATATAACAAAAAAATATGCAGAAGATAATTTTTTAACATTGAAAGACAAGATGAAAATGTTGGGACTAGAATTTGGTGGAAACATACAGGACATCGGGAATAAAACAAAAGGTAAATTTTATTATGACAGTGTAACAAAATTTTACTACGAATGTATAGAAGACAACAGTCTGACTTACAATGACAGCGGAAAATTTAGAGCGATATCAAATAAACCAATTTCGGACAAATTGGAAAATTTATACGAAATTAAAGAGCATATTTTTACTGCGCCGAACTTGACATATGCTAAAGTAATAAAAATTGGGAAAATAGCGGTTCTAAGTGTAGACAGTGCTTCTTATTTCGATAATAAAAACAACAAGGATACATTGTTACAATTACCTGCAGAATTTGCTCCGGTTACATTTTTAAATATTTCAGCAAATAGTCTTGAAGGAAGTTTCACAAATTTTATTCTTGATGAAACTGGAAAATTGACTTTCAAACGGAACGATAAAAAAAATGGATCTTATTTATTCACAGTTACATATATTTGTAAATAATTAGAGTTAAAAAAATTAAATAAATTTATGAATTTGTTCAGAATTTTGGAAAATATTTAACAATTTTATTGACTTTGTGTATATTTTAGATTTTAGTAATTTAATAAAAAATGTATGTAAGCATAAACTAAAATTACCCTAAAGTCTTTAAAAATCAGTATTTGTATTTTTAAATTTCGTACAAATTCGTAAGTTAGCACAGAATAAAAATTATAAAAAATAAAGAAATGGAGTGATAAAAATGACAGTAGTTTACATTTATTTAATCGCAACAATGGAGTGCATAGCACAGCCAGTTACGACTGGAGTTGATAAATTTAAGGAAAATCCAAACTTGTTTTATCCTGACTGGAATGAAGAAACTATGAAGTTTTCAACATCGCTGCTTTCAAATCCAGTTTTGGACAAAAAAACTGGGGAACTTAGAGAAATGGCAGAGGTAGAAAAAATAAAAGCTGGGAAAAGAGTTTTAGACGACGGAAGTTATTTGGATGAAGTTAATGAAACAATCGTAACTATTGCAAAACCAAATGACTGGAGCGTATGGGATAAAGACTCTCACACTTGGAAAGTTGACAACGATTTGTTAAATAAAAAATTAAAAGAGTTAAGGGAAAAAGCATTAAAAGACTTAGCAGAAACAAAATCAAGCTTTTTGAACCAGCCGCTTGAAATCGAAAAAGATAGCAAAAAATACACATTTGAGAATAATGAAAGAAACAGAAACAGTTTGTCTCTTAAAATGTCATTGATGTGGACTTTAGAACAAGATAAGATTGAGAAAGTAAAAGTTTTGAACGATAAAGGATTAGTTGAATTTATCAAATTGAATCAAGCTGAATTAAAGGGTTTGGCTAAAAAGATTCAAGATATTATTGAGATTGCAGATGTAGCAGAACAAATGGCAGTAGCGGGAATCAATAGATACACTATTGAACAGATGTTAGAGCTTAATGTAAGTGATTTTTTTCAAAATTAATTAAAAGGAGTGATAGAAATGGACAGATTTGAAAAAATATTTGATTATTTGCTGAAAGTCGAAGGCGGATACTCAAATGATAAATATGACGCTGGAGGAAAAACAAAATATGGAATTATAGAATCAGAAGCTAGAAAATATGGATACAAAGGTG
>ERZ773014.1469-NODE-1469-length-14956-cov-12.038588_pt1 | contig 14956 bp, 14 predicted proteins | sample MGYA00580841_ERZ773014 | MGnify/ENA primary metagenome ERZ773014 (study PRJEB29015, sample SAMEA2737989) | human oral metagenome | biome: human oral; feature: human-associated habitat; material: dental | place: China | collected 2067 ...
AGCAGGAGTTCCCGGACTTTGTGATCCGCGAGGGCGTAGTCGTCGCCATCTATCCAGGCGCTACGGCCGAAGAGATAGAGGAACAGGTGGCCCGTCCGCTCGAGGAGTTCCTGATGACCTATAAAGAGGTCAAGCGCAGCAAGACCGTCTCCACGTCGCAAAACGGGATGTGCATCGTCAAGGTCGAGCTGAACGATTATGTGAACAACAAGGATGAAGTCTGGTCGAAGATCAAGCACGGGCTGACACAGTTCAAAATGCAACTGCCGTCGGGCGTGCTGGCCGTCGTTGCGCAGGACGACTTCGGCGACACCTCGGCGTTGCTGATCGCTGTAGAGTCCGACTCGCGCTCGTACAGCGAACTCAAGACCTACGTCGACGAACTCTCCGCGCGTCTGCGCCGCCTGCCCTCGGTGACCAACATCAAGGTCTACGGCGAGCAGCAGGAGCAGATCACGCTCTACTTAGACCGCGACAAGCTCTCGGCTTACGGCATTGGCGACAAGGTGCTGACCACCTCGCTCTTCTCGCAGGGGTTGACCCTCTCGGGCGGACACGTAGAGAACGGCCAGATCGACGCGCCGATCCATATCGTTTCGCCGCTGATTTCCCGAGTCAGGAAATGGGTCTAACCTTCGGGAGAGGCCATTTCCCGAGTCAGGAAAGGGCGCCATCGATCGAATGACTACCCCACCCCAATCACTCACATTACTCTACGCATCAATCATTCAAAAGGAGGACCATAGACATGGAAAAGCAATTAGTCACCCTGGCCATTCATACGTATGAAAAGGCCCAAATCCTCAAGACGCTGCTCGAGGCTGAAGGCATCGAGGCGTACATCCACAACGTGAATCAGATCCAGCCCGTCATCTCGGCCGGTGTGCGTGTGCGGATCAACGAGAAAGACCTGCCGCACGCCCTACGCATCATCGAGGACACGCAGTGGCTGAGCGAGGCGACCGACGAGCAGGGCGCCGACGAGAACGCTCCCAGGAAGGTGCTTATCCCCATCGACTTCTCGGACTACTCCATCAAGGCCTGCGAGACGGGCATCCGTCACGCCGCCCGCATTGACGCCGAAGTCATGCTCCTGCACGCCTACTTCAGCGCCTACATCCCCTCGGCACTACCCTTCGCCACGCGCGATCCGATCGTGACCGGAACGGCCGGCAACGAGTCCATCCACGCCGTCTATAAGCGCGTCCAGACCGACATCGAAAACATGTGCACGCTGATCAATCGCAAGATGGAAAGCGGCGAGTGGCCCCGGGTGAAGTACAACTACATCCTCAAGGAAGGCGTGCCCGAAGAAGAGATTCTGGAGTACGCCAAGGAGTATCGCCCGACGCTCATGGTGATGGGTACGCGCGGCAAGAACCAGAAGAATATCGACCTGATCGGTAGCGTCACGGGCGAAGTGATCGAGCAGACCCAGACGCCGCTCTTGGCCATCCCGGAGCATGTGCCCTACAGCGATCTCAGCGAGTGTCGCCGCGTAGCCTTCGCCACGTCGTTCAACAAGCGCGACATTGAAGCCTTCGGGCGCTTCGTCACCATCTTCAAGGAATACCCCGTGCAGATCGAGCTGTTCAACATCTCCACCAGTCGCAACGAGTGGAACGAGATCCGTCTGGCCGGCATGGACGAGTACCTCACCAAGCAACATCCGGGCCTCAACATCGGGCACACCGTCTTGCGCGACGGCGACTTGCTCGACTCCATCCAGACGTTCGTCGAGGAGAAGCGCATCGACATGATCGCCTTCAGCACCTACCGTCGCAGCATGATCACACGCATCTTCAACCCCAGCATAGCCCGCAAGATGATCTTCCACGGCAACACCCCCCTGCTGGTGATTCCTATTTGATAACCGCATCGCAACATGGCATCTAAGAGCAAATCATCCGTCCTGTTGATCTACACCGGGGGCACCATCGGTATGGTGGAAAACCCCGAGACGGGCGCGCTGGAGCCCTTCAACTTCCGGCACATTCAGGAGCACATCCCCGAGCTGAAGCGGCTGGGGCATAAGACGGCGAGCATCTCCTTCGATCCGCCGATGGATTCGTCCGACATCGGCCCCGACTCCTGGGCCAAGATCGTCCGCCTCATTGCCGACAACTACGACGCCTACGACGGCTTCGTCGTCCTGCACGGCACGGACACGATGGCCTTCACCGCCTCAGCCCTCAGCTTCATGCTCGAGAACTTGAATAAGCCCGTCATCCTGACCGGGTCGCAACTGCCGATCAACATGCTGCGGACGGACGGCAAGGAGAACCTCATCACCGCCGTCGAGATAGCCGCCGCGAAGGATGGGTCGGGCAAGCCCGTCGTGCCTGAAGTCTGCATCTTCTTCGAGAACCAGCTCATGCGCGGCAACCGCACCTCGAAGATCAATGCCGACGACTTCAACGCCTTCCACTCCTTCAACTATCCGCCTCTGGCACGCGCTGGCGTCACGATCCGCTACGACGAGAAGCTCATCTATCGGCCGCAGCTTGTCCGCCCACTCAAGCCGCACTACGCGTGCGACAAAAACGTGGTTATCCTCAAGCTCTTCCCCGGCATCACCGAGGCCGTCGTCTCGTCCGTGCTGCACACACCCGGCCTGCGCGGCGTCGTGCTCGAGACCTTCGGCAGCGGCAACGCCCCGACCGACGAGTGGTTCCTCAAGCAGTTTCGCGAGGCCACGGAGCGCGGCATCGTCGTGGTCAACGTCACGCAGTGCACCGGTGGCTGCGTCGAGATGCACCGCTACGAGGTGGGCCGTAAACTGTTGGAGTGTGGCGTGCTGAGCGGCTTCGATAGCACCTCGGAGTGTGCCGTGGCCAAGCTCATGTTCCTGCTCGGGCAGGAGCTGACGCCGAAGGAGATTCGGGAGCATATGCAATGCTCGTTGATTGGTGAGGTGACGCTATGAACCCGATCCTGATCGTACTGCCGATACTCACCCTACTGATGTTCGACCTCGGGCTGACGCTCCAGCCCGCTGACTTTCTGCTCTTCCGCCGGCGGCCGCGCGCTGTGGCCGTCGGATTGGTGGGGCAGATTGTCGTTTTACCGGCCGTGGCTTTCGCGCTGGGCATGGCCTTCGCGCTGCCGCCCGTCTTCTTCGTCGGACTGGTACTTATCGCTTGCTCGCCCGGTGGCAGCTCGTCGAATATCTTTTCCAAGTTAGCCGGTGGCGACGTGGCCCTGTCCGTCACGCTCACGGCTTTGAGTAGCGTCATCACGCTCCTGACCATTCCGCCCATCATGCAGTTGGCCGTCGGAGTCTCCGGTGCCGAAGCCTCGGACATCCACCTGCCCGTCGGCCGACTCTTCGTGCAAAACCTACTGCTGATGCTGCTTCCCATAGCGGTGGGTGTCTTCGTGCGCCTCCGTTTCGCACGCGCCGCTGCGGCCATCGACCGTGTGCTGTCGCGTGTGGCCTTCCCCGCGCTCATCCTCCTGGCCGTCCTCTTTTTTATTCAACACCGGGCCACGATCATGGAGCACTTCACGGGCCTCGGCGCATGCATTACGGCGATGATCCTCACGGCCATCTTGGCCGGTGCCGCCCTCTCGCGGCTGATGCACCTTGAGCGTCGCGAGACACGCACGATCGTCATCGAAGTCGGCATGCAGAACGCTGCGCAAGCCATCGCCGTCGCCTCCAGCCCCCTCATCTTCCATAACGACATCATGGCCATCCCCGCCATCCTCTATGCCCTGCTGATGAACATCATCCTGCTCATCTATGTCGCGGCGGTGAAGCGGAGGGGGTAATGGTCTATACGGGGGAGTAGGCGATGATGATGCGGGTACGACGCATATCGTTTTCGTATTGAAACTCGCCAGAAAGAGCCAAAACAAGTGTTGTATGGGCGTTAAAAAGACGATCAAGGTTCGCAACAGGTATTGTTGAGGCATCAAAAAGCGCAAATGATAGCCGCGCAGAAACTGTTTTGGCATCAAAAAGCGCAAATGATAGCCGCGCAGAAGCTGTATTGGGGTTGAAAAGCCCAAATGATAGCCGCGCAGAATCTGTTTTGGCATCGAAAGGCCCAAATGATAGCCGCGCAGAAACTGTTTTGGGGTTGGAAAGCGCAAATGATAGCCGCGCAGAAACTGTTTTGGCATCGAAAAGCGTAAATGATAGCCGCGCAGAATCTGTTTTGGCATCGAAAAGCCCAAATGATAGCCGCGCAGAAGCTGTTTTGGCATCGAAAAGCCCAAATGATAGCCGCGCAGAAGCTGTTTTGGCATTAAAAAGCGCCGATAATAGCCGTGCATAAGCTGTTTTGGGGTTGAAAAGGCTATCCAAGTATCGAAACAGGTGTTGTTTTGGGGGGTATAATCGCTAAAAGGGTAGAAAACAGGACGCGTCGCGGCTTCCCTACCACGATTGCGGTATTTTGGAGGTATGGGTGAAGGGATACTTTTGCGCCCGCTAAAAATGATTCGAGTATAAATTCACTCCATTAGAACAATGAAAGAGAACAAGCCAAACTTGCTCACAGCGGCCCTTGAAGCGGCCGCATCGGCCCAGAAGCTGGGCATCAATCTGATTCGCGTCGCGATCCTCATCATCTTCGTTTGGATCGGCGGACTGAAATTCTGGAACTATGAGGCTGAGGGAATCGTGCCCTTCGTGGCCAACAGCCCCTTCATGAACTTCTTCTACACCAAAAGTGCGCCTGAGTACAAGCAATACAAGCTCAAGGAGGGCGAGCTGGACGAGGCTAAGCACCAGTGGCACGTGGAGAACAATACGTACGGCTTCTCGCACGGGCTGGGTATTCTGATCATGTCGATCGGCATCCTGACTTTCCTCGGCATCTTCTGCCCGAAGATCGGTGCGGTGGGCGCTACGCTGGCCATCATTATGACGATCGGCACCCTGTCGTTCCTCGTCACCACGCCCGAGGTATGGGTGCCCGACTTGGGCAGTGGCGAACACGGCTTTCCGTTGCTGACGGGCGCGGGACGACTCGTGATCAAGGACACGGCCATCCTGGCCGGTGCCATCGTGGTGCTCTCCGACTGCGCGCGACGGATCCTGAGAAAACGTGAGGAGTAAGAAGTTGCAACGGTGATGAAGGGAAATCTGCGTGACCTCGTCCTTGCCGCCGCGTGCCTCTGGGGGTGCGCGGCGTGCAGCGATGACGTGGCCGACCGTCTGAAGGGCAAGTGGCAACTGCAGACGGTGGAGGCCGACGGCGCGACGCAGCGTGTGGACACGGTGTGGTACAACTTCCAGTCCGAGTCGCTCTTCATGTACCAGATTTACCAGCCCGCCACGGGGCGCTACGTCTATACGTATGGCTACAAGACGCAGCCGGACGACCGTACGCTCCGCTTGCAGTTGGCCAACTATACGCTCCGGGTGGAGCAGTTTCTGCCCTTCACCGACTGGTCGTCGAGGGTGCGCACCTTCCGCGTCGTGCACGTGGACAGTCGCCGTTTGCAGCTCGAAAGCGACGGCAGACAGTACAGCTTCCTGAAGTTTTAGAGTTTAGAGGGTAGTTCCTGGTACATGCAGTATCCAATCTCCAATCTCTACCCTCTACCCTCTACCCTCTACCCTCTACCCTCTACCCTCTACCCTCTACCCTCTAAAACTCTAATCAAACGTCAGATTGAACTCCTCTTTGAGTCGGGCCAGGGCCGGGTTGACTTCGAGGAGGAGGTCGTACTTTTCCTTTGAGGTATAGGCCAGACGCTTCTCGTTCGTCTCGTCGATGCGGACGGTGAAGCGGACGCGGCCGTTCTTCAGTTGCCCACGCAGGGACTGGAGGATGGCCGCGTTGTTTTGCAGCAAGACCTCCCGCTGGCCGGGGTTGTGGACGACGATCTCGAACGTGTCGTCGCCTTTCAGCACGGGCCGACAGTTGATCATCGTGTGCTTCAGGTTGACGCGGCTGCCTACGGTCTCGATGTAGGCGTCCCAGGCGCGGGTGAGGTCGTCCGCGGTGAAGGGCTGATTATCCTGCGGCACCTTCTCGGCGTTGGCGGAAGCATCTGTTTTCGCCCGATTGCGTTGGGTCAAGAGTCCGGTCAGGGACGTGTTGGCCGGGCCGCGGGGGATGGTGCGTGTGGGGGTAGGAGCGGGGGGCGTGGCCGTCGTCGGTGCGGCTACGGAGGGCGTCGGCTGAGGGGCGGCCGTGGCGACGGGATAGTCGTCAATGAGCCGCAGCAGACGGAACCTCAGTCGCTTTTTTTTTTAGCCTCCGCGATCGTCGTTTCGGGCGCGTCGCGGAGTTGGCAGAGCTGGATGAGCGTCAGCTCGAGCAGGAGTCGTTTGTTGCGACTCTCGCGGTAATGCAGGTCGCATTCGTTGGCCAGGTCGATGGCCTGATAGAGCCACGCGTCGGAGCATCGGGCGGCCATCGTGCGGTATTGCTCGCGGATGCTGGCGCCGATCTCGAGGAGCACCAGGGTGCGCTCGTCGCGACAGACGAGCAAGTCGCGGAAGTGGGAGGCCAGGCCGGTGACGATATGTTGGCCGTCGAAGCCTTTCTCCAGAATCTCGTTGAGGATGAGCAGCGCGGTGCGGATGTCGCCCGTGAGCATGGCGTCGGTGAGGCGGAAATAGTAGTCGTAATCGAGCACGTTGAGGTTCTCGATCACGGCCTTGTAGGTCACGTTGCCCCCGGTGTAGCTGACGGCTTGATCGAAGATGGAGAGGGCGTCGCGCATGCCGCCGTCGGCTTTCTGGGCGATGACGTTGAGGGCCTCGGCCTCGGCCTGGACGCCCTCTTTCTGGGCCACGTATTGCAGGTGGCGGACGACGTCGGCGACGGAGATGCGGGCGAAGTCGTAGACCTGACAGCGGGAGAGGATCGTGGGGAGGATCTTGTGCTTCTCCGTGGTGGCGAGGATGAAGATGGCGTAGTGTGGCGGCTCCTCGAGGGTCTTGAGGAAGGCGTTGAAGGCGGCTTGGCTGAGCATGTGCACCTCGTCGATGATGTAGACCTTGTATCGCCCCACTTGCGGCGGGATGCGCACCTGCTCGATGAGGGAGCGGATGTCGTCGACGGAGTTGTTCGAGGCCGCGTCGAGCTCGTGGATGTTGAGCGAGCGCTGCTCGTTGAAGGAGCGACACGATTCGCACGTGTTGCAGGCCTCGCCCTCGGGGGTGAGGTTCATGCAATTGATGGTCTTGGCGAAGATGCGTGCGCAGGACGTCTTGCCGACGCCGCGCGGGCCGCAGAAGAGGTAGGCGTGAGCCAGCTTATTGTTCTTGATCGCGTTCTTGAGCGTGGTGGTCAGTGCGGCCTGCCCCACGACGCTGTCGAATGTAGCGGGGCGATACTTGCGCGCCGATACGATGTATTCATCCGTCTTTTCCATTGCGGGGCAAAAGTAGGCGAGTGGGCCGGATTACCGGATTGGGGTGCGTTTCCTCGGTGGAAATGGGCTGTAATTCCCGATTTGGGCGTGTTGCTCAGAAGAAACTTGGGCGTAATTCCCGATTTGGGCGTGTTGCTTGGAAGAAACACAGGGCAACCGCATCAAATCAAAACCACGCGTCTGAGAGATCTCTGTACCCCTACGGAGATCTCCCGGACTGGTGGTTTTGATCTCCGTACCCCTACGGAGATCTCTCGGACAAGTGTTTTTGATCTCCGTACCCCTACGGAGATCTATCGGACTGGTGGTTTTGATTTGATGCGGTTGCCCTAGGAAGAAACAGGCTGTAATTCTCGATTTGGGCGTGTTGCTTGGAAGAAACAGGCTGGATTTCCGGATTACGGCAGATTTCCCCAGAAGAAACGAGGCGTAATCCGAACGGACGGGAGGGTTTCGGCTTGACTTCTGAGCTTTCGGGGTCTTGGGGATCCTCGCGATCCCCATACTTTTGCGCCCACTCTCTGAATCCACACTTATTTTATGTCAGACAGAACATCACAGATCATCCGCAAGCTCTCCCGCGTCAATACTTACGTGGTGGTCGTTGTCTTTTTCCTCTTCATCACCTTCGTGGTGGGCGACAGCAACCTCTACAAGCGATATACGTACGACGAAAAGATCCGCCGCCTGGAGCGCGAGATCCGGCATTACAAGAAGGAGATCGAAACCGACCGCAAGAAGCTGGACGACATCCGCACCAATCGCGAGGGGCTGGAGCGCTACGCCCGCGAGGAGTTTTACATGAAGCGCGCAAACGAGGACGTATTTATTATCGAAGACTGAATGGACCGAACACGCACACTCATCTTTATGCTCTCCGGCCTGCTGGTTGTCGCCGGGGCTGCGCTGTATATCACGCATTGGACATACGCCCCGTGGCTCTTTGCTGTGGGTGCGGCAGGCGTGACGGTGGGCTATCTGACTGGCGTACGCCGCGACGATCTCGACTTTCGCCGCCGTCGGCTCACCCGCTGGAACGTCTTCGCGGGGCTGGCCCTGGTCGTAGCCTCCGTCTTTATGTTTCGCGGGCGGATGGAGTGGGTGGCCCTCTCGCTTATCTCCGCCTTGATCCAGCTTTACACCTCGTTTGTGCCCGTGGATAAGGGGAAGAAATAACCAGAGCAACCGCGCAAAGGTGGGCCACGCGCTTACCTTTGCGCCCGGGACAGTCGGCCGGTCTGTCGCTCGTGGAGCCGTGTTGAAATACCGGCTACGGGATGTGCTCAGAAATGGATGAAGTGCAAGGCGTCCGAGACCGAAGGCAAGGGAGTGTGCTAAGGCACATGACCGCAGCCTGAGAGTCGAAGGCAACGCAGCAATTCGCCATTTATGACGCATCCCCCGAGAGGAAAGTCCGGGCAACACAGGGCACCATCCTTCTTAACGGGAAGCTGTCGGCGACGGCAGAGCAAGCGTAACAGAAAAGAACCGCCGGGCGCATGGCGCTCGGTAAGGGTGAAAAGGCGAGGTAAGAGCTCACCGCCCCCGTCGGAATACGGGGGGACAGTACGCCTGATGGGTTGTAAGGTCATGTATACCGGCGCATCAAGGGCTGCCCGCCCAATGCCGGGGGGTAGACTGCACAGAGCCTGTCGGCAACGGCAAGGCCAAGATAAATGACAGACGCACCGCCGCTCCCCGCGGTGGCGTACAGAACCCGGCTTATAGGCCGACTGTCCCTTTTTTATTTCCCCCGAATCAATTCGCACGCACCGCAGTTCCATAACCCTCCCCCTCATCCCACCTATGTCCGAAAAGAAAGAAGAGAAGAAGCCCTCGATTGTGGATCGTGCCGTCCGATGGGTGACGGACGCCATCCGCTTCGTCACGTACGACATCTGGCGCATCACCGACAGCGATGTCAGCGGTCCGCGCCGCGTCTATATCTACGTCGCCAAGACGCTCATCCTGGCCATCCGTGGCTATCAGCGCAACGACCTCCAGACGCGTGCCTCGGCGCTGACCTATAGCACACTCCTTTCCGTCGTGCCCATGCTGGCCGTCGTGGTGGGTATCGCCAGCGGGTTCGGCGTCAAGGATATGATCGAAGAGAGCCTCTACGACTCCTTTCCCTCCCAGTCGGCCCAGATCGCGCGCGGCTTCGACTTTGCCCAGAACTACCTCTCCCTGACTCGCGGCGGCGTTTTCCTCGGCATCGGCCTCGTGCTGCTGCTCTACACCGTCTTTAGCCTCATCTCCACCGTGGAGCACACCTTCAACAGCATCTGGCAGGTGGAAAAAGATCGCACGTGGCAGCGTAAGGTCACGGCCTATTCGGCTATGATCATCATCCTGCCCGTATTGATGACCATCTCCAGCGGTCTCTCCCTCTTCCTTTCCACCCTGCGCCGCGCCCTGCTCAGCCCCTACATCTTCCTCACGCCTATCGCTGACACCACACTGAGCCTCGTGCCCTACACCATCATCATCCTCTTTTTCACCCTACTTTACCTCCTGGCGCCCAACACGCGTGTGCGCTTCCTCAACGCCCTCGTGGCCGGTACCCTCGTGGGCTGTGCCTTTCAGATCTTCCAATACCTCTATATCAACGGTCAGATCTGGGTCAGTAAATACAACGCCATCTACGGCAGCTTTGCCGCCCTGCCGCTGCTCATGCTCTGGCTGCAACTCTCGTGGGTCATCTGCCTCTTTGGTGCCGAGCTGGTTCACGCCTCGCAGAACGTCCGCCTCTTCAGCTTCGAGCCCGACGTGCGGAAAGTCAGCCGTCGCTACCGCGACTTCCTCGCCCTCCTCATCACCTCGGTTGTCGCCAAGCGTTTCGAGCGTTGCGAGAAGCCCTACACAGCCGACGACCTCTCCGACCTCTGTCACATCCCGCCCAGCCTCACCGCCCAAACGCTCGCCCAGCTCACCGAGCTGGAGATTCTGGCCTCCGTCCGCTTCGAGGGCGACAACGCCCGCACGGTGCGCTATCAGCCTGCCTTCGCCATCGGCCACCTCAGCGTAGGGCTCATCCTCCGACGGATCGACGAGCATGGGTCGGAAAACTTCCCCGTAGACATCGCCGCCGCCTATCGTACCCAATGGGAGGCCCTCCTCCGCACGCGCCGCGACCTGCTCGCCGCCGGCGACGCGGTGTTGGTGAAGGATCTGTGAAGCGAAAGTCTAAAAATGAAAAGCCGGGTACATGATTGGGATTCCCCCTCACATGTGCCCGGCTGTTTTGTTTTCAGCTTTCAGCTTTTCAGATCTCTCCGATCTCCCCGATAAAGAGGATCACGCCCGTGCTCTTCTCACGAATGACGAAGAGGAAGGGCCGATCGACAGTGAACACTTGCATAGGCGATTCGCCGGTGGGCAATACGTCAACGCTCGTGACGGCCGCAGCCTCGGTGCCCTCTTCGTCCACCTGCACAAAGGTTTTGTGGATCACCTTGGAGATGTACAAGCCAGTGACGTCAGCAATGCCGGAGAGGTCAGCCAGCTCAGGATTGAACGGGAGCTTCATCCCCATATCCGGCAAGATGTGTTCGTGCATTGGGTATTCGCACTCGGCCTTGAAGCGCGGCAGCTTGACGATTCCATATGCTTCAGCAAGACTTTCCATTGCCTTGGCCCACGTCTGTCCGTCGAGTGCGGCCATGGCGTCGCGCGTAGTCTTTCCGTCTTTGGGCAGCATGATGACCATGCTGAAAGCGTGATTGCCATAGTCCATTTCCAAGTAATCGCAGACGTCGCTCGAGGCGCAGCGGAAGGTGTCCTTGAGGTTCATCATCTGCACTTGCTGCGTCGAGCCGTCGGCCCGCTGGAAGATCATGCTGCGAGTGTTTTTCTTCTCGAAGCGAGTAGTCCACGCGCCCTTGAAATAGACGGCGTTGATGAGATACATGAAGGTCGTGGGATCCACCCGCTTCACGATCTCCTTGATCTTGTTGTTCGTCTTGCGGGCGCACCATCCGTTGATAGTAGCCGTGGCCGATGGCGAAGAGAAGTCTAAGGCCTGCACTTCGGCGTCGTAATACGTGCGGTTGGCCTCGAGGAAGGGCGCCTTGACGGTTGCCCCTTGGCGGTACCAGATGGCGTTGGCGATGCCGATCGTCGTCTTGGGGTCAGCCCGGAGCAGGGCCTCGCGGAGCTCGCGGCTGTAGGCGTTGATGTCGGCCGTCGAGTAACCCGACTCGCGGAGGGCGGCGCGCATCTCGTCGGCCGTAGCGCCGACGGCGCCATTGAGTGTCATGTTCAGCGCCATGCTGACGCTAAGCGGTGAGATAAACACGTTCGCGTCCGTCGAATGCTTCCTGACGGCGCGGAGCAGATCGAAGGTGAAGGCGTTGTCACGCGCCACCTTCTCGGCCTTCTTCAGTTCGACGGGGACGACTGGCGTGATGTGTCGCGTCGTGTCTTCCGTTATTCCCGGCGTTGGCTTTGGCTTCGGCTCAGGGATCGGTTCGTCGCCGTCCGACTTACATCCGGCGGTGACCAGCAGGGCGAGTAGCCCTGCGTAGAGGAATAACTTTTTCATAGAGCAATGTGTATTTGGAATGAAACATAGCGTGTGTGGAATCATTGGATCTCTCCGATCTCCCCGATAAAGAGGATCACGCCCGTGCTCTTCTCGCGAATGACGAAGAGGAAGGGGCGATCGACGATGAAGTCTTTGTATTGATGCGGGTCGGAGGATCCGACCATATCGTTGATGGTCACGGCGGCCGCCTCTGCCCCATACTCGTTCACGTCGATGAACGTCTTATGGATGATGGTCGAGATGAACAGCGGTGCATTGGTGATACCGGAGAAGTTAGCCGCGTTGGAGAACGGTAGCCGCATACCGAGGTCGGGCAGGATGCCCTCCTGCAGCTGGTAGTCGCACTCCGCTTTGAAGCGCGGCAGGATTAATGCGATCGCCTTCGGACTCATGCGCTTTATCGTGGCCTCCCACCGATTACTGTTCATCGCCGTAATCATGTCGCGCGTCGTCCGACCCCCATCGGGCAGCATGACGACCATACTGAAGGCATCGTTGCCGAAATTCATTTCGAGGTATTGCCCCAGTTCGTCTTCGGCATAATTGAAGACATAGGCTTGCCACATCATCTGTGCACGCTGTGTCGAGCCGTCGGCTCGGTGGAAGCCAGCTTCCTCAGTGAAAGTCTTCTTGAAGGGATAATGCCACGCGCCCTTGAAATAGACGGCGTTGATGAGATACATGAAGGTCGTGGGATCCACCCGCTTCACGATCTCCTTGATCTTGTTGTTCGTCTTGCGGGCGCACCATCCGTTGATAGTAGCCGTGGCCGATGGCGAAGAGAAGTCTAAGGCCTGCACTTCGGCGTCGTAATACGTGCGGTTGGCCTCGAGGAAGGGCGCCTTGACGGTTGCCCCTTGGCGGTACCAGATGGCGTTGGCGATGCCGATCGTCGTCTTGGGGTCAGCCCGGAGCAGGGCCTCGCGGAGCTCGCGGCTGTAGGCGTTGATGTCGGCCGTCGAGTAACCCGACTCGCGGAGGGCGGCGCGCATCTCGTCGGCCGTAGCGCCGACGGCGCCATTGAGCGTCATGTTCAGCGCCATGCTGACGCTAAGGGGCGAGATGAACACGTTCGCGTCCGTCGAATGCTTCCTAACGGCGCGGAACAGGTCGAAAGTGAAGGCGTTGTCACGCGCCACCTTCTCGGCCTTCTTCAGTTCGACGGGGATGACTGGTGTGATGTGTCGCGTCGTGTCCACCGTTGTCCCCGGCGTTGTTCCCGGCGTTGTTCCCGGCGTTGGCGTCGGCTTTGGCTTCGGCTCAGGGATCGGTTCGTTGCCGTCCGACTTACATCCGGCGGCGACCAGCAGGGCGAGTAGCCCTGCGTAGAGGAATAACTTTTTCATAGAGCAATACGTATTTGAAATGAGACATAGCGTGTGTGGAATGATGTGCAGAGTGAGGGAATCTATGGGGGGCTTTGCCCCTGATCCCCCCACCTCCTTTTCTTCCCTTGATGGAAGAAAAGGAGGCAAAAGAAGATCAAGGCGTCAGGGACGCCGGCCAACTCGGGGGCTACTTCAGATTTCCCCGATTTCTCCGATAAAGAGGATGGCGCCTGTGCTTCGCTCGCAGATGGCGAAGACGAAGGGGCGATCGACGCGGAAGAGGACGGGCTCTTTCTTGTCAACGGGCAGGGACATGAGCACCATCTCTACGCTTGTGACGGCCGCAGCCTCGGTGCCACTTTCCGTCACCTCGACAAACGTCTTATGGACGACGCCCGAGATGCGCAGCGGCTGCGTAGCGATGCCCGAGAAGTCAGCCTGCGGCGAGAAGGCAGCCTTCATGCCCATCCCGGGCAGGACGCCTTTGGCCAAGTCGTACGTGCATTCGGCGCGGAAGCGCGGCAGGTAAAGCTGCACCTCCTCGTTATTCATCTGACGCATCTGCTTCCAACGCTCACCGTCGAGCGAGGCCAGCACGTCGCGTGTCGTCTTTCCCTCTTGGGGCAGCATGACGACCATGCCGAAGGCCCCATTGCCGTAGCTCATTTCAAGGAAGCGGCAGACGTCGTTCGTGCCGTAGCGATAGTCGCCTTGGCGGTACATCATCTGCACCTTCTCGGTCGATCCGTCGGCCTTGTGAAACTCGGCTGGCTTGGTGTTCTTCTTATCGAACGTCCTGGCCCAGGTGCCCTTGAAATAGACCGCATTGATGAGGTAGAGGAAGGCGTCGGAGGGGATGCGGTCGACGATCTGCGGAATACGTTTGCGAGTCTGCCGCGCGCACCAGTCATTGATCACCTTCGGCGACCGGGGCGAGGCGAAGTCCAGCGGGCGCACCTCGGCGCCGTAATACGTGCGGTTAGCGTTCGTGAATGCAGTGCGGAGCGTCTCGCCCTGGCGGTACCAGATGGAGTTGGCGATGCCGATCGTTGTCTGCGGGTCGGCCTTGAGTAGGGCCTCGCGCAGTCGCTTGCTGTAGGCATTGATGTCGGCCTGCGAATAGCCCGATTCGTGCAGTGCGGTGCGCATCTCATCGGCCGTAGTGCCGGCGGCGCCACCCAGCGTCATGTTCAGCGCCATGCTGACGCTAAGGGGCGAGATGAAGACGTTCGCCTTGTCCGTGTGCTTCCTGACGGCCCGGAGCAGGTCGAAGGTGAAGGCGTTGTCGTCGGCCACCTTCTCCGGATGCTCTAATCGGATAGGCTCGGCCGGCGTGGCAGCCGTCATCCCGTCTATACGTTGTTTCTCTCTCTTCGTGGCGCAGGCGCCAACGACAGCGGCCGACAGCAGGGTCAGCCCGGCAATCATCATTTGTTTCTTCATTTTATAATCGTGTTGGTATGACATATCGTGCGTACGCTTTGAAGGACGTCCATCCGCCCCTATATGCTGCATGGATGTGGTAAAATGAGTGGTGGAGGGCAGCATGGAGCGGCATTCCCTTCCTGCGGCAGAAAGCCGCGCATCGTGGACCGTCCTTTTTTTGCGACATAAACATCGCTCGATAGAAAACACCCTTCCCGCGGCGGGAAGGCGTTTTTCGAGATTTTCCCCCCTTTTCCCGTGGCGGGAAACCGATCTCCAGCAAATTTTACCGCCTTCCCGCCGCACGAAACCGTTT
>ERZ773014.1470-NODE-1470-length-14945-cov-7.180994_pt1 | contig 14945 bp, 8 predicted proteins | sample MGYA00580841_ERZ773014 | MGnify/ENA primary metagenome ERZ773014 (study PRJEB29015, sample SAMEA2737989) | human oral metagenome | biome: human oral; feature: human-associated habitat; material: dental | place: China | collected 2067 ...
GTTTGGAGCAGGTGCAGGCCTTGCAGCCCAACGATTCGCTTCCGCAGGTGCGCGACACGGTGCTGATGGCGCGCAGTGTGGTGGCCAATGTGGCGCTGTGGCCGCTGTTCAACAAGCAGGTGGATGTCAGTGAACTGGCGTTGCACGACGTGACGCTCAACACCGTGCACTTCATTCGTCAAGCTCGCGTGCAGGGACATTTCGACCGGTTGGTGGTCAGGGCGCGCGGCATCGATTTAGCGCGGCAAAATGTCGTGGTGAATGCGGCGTTGCTGAAGGGCGCGAAGGTGGATGTGGCGCTCAACGACACGGCCAAGGAGGATACAACGAAGAGTCGGAACTTTTGGAAAATCAAGGTGCACGACCTGCGCATTTTGCAGTCCGACGTGCTGGTGCACATGCCGGGCGACAGCATGCGCGTGGGCGTGCGGTTGGGCGAGGTGACGGCTCGTGGTGGCGATTTCGATTTAGATAAAGCGCGCTACACGGTGCAACGTTTTGATTGGCGTGGCGGGCAGTTGTCCTATTTGCGGCCCTTTGCGCCGGCCGTCAAGGGCTTTGACTATCAGCATGTGCGGCTCACGGCGGTGGGGCTCGGCATCGATTCGTTGTCGTTTGCCGCTCCCCGTTTGTCGCTCAGCGTGCGTCATGCGGCATTCCGAGAGCAGAGTGGCTTGCAGGTGACGCAGCTTCGTGGGCATGTGCAGCTCGATGGCGAGCAACTCCGTTTGCCCGATTTGTGGCTTAAGTTAGGTGCTTCGCAACTGCAAGCGCAACTCGCATTTCCGTTTAACACCTTTGCGGCGCAACAGCCCGGACGCATGATGCTGAAGGGGGAGGGGGCTGTCAGCAAGCGCGATTTGCAACCTTTTGCAGCCTATTTCCCCAAGCATGTGTGGCGGGCTGTTCCGTCGCAGCCGTTGCATTTCGCGCTCGATGCCGTGGGCAATTTACGCCATGTTGCGTTACGCAGGATGTCGATCCGCATGTCGCCCCATTTTGCCTTGCAGACTTCTGGGCAACTCTATCATGTTGCTTCGCCAGAGAAGTTGCGTGCCGATGTGCGTCTGAAGCTCAACACCTATCAGCTCAATTCGTTGCTCGTGAAATTCAATCCTCAGCTTGCGCGCAACGTTTCGCTTCCTGATGGCATGGTCTTGCAGGGCAACGTGTCGGTGCGCGCTTCGCGCTATGCCTCGCAGTTCATACTTCGCAGCGGCTTGGGTAGCCTCCGTGGCAACGTGGCGTTTGATGTTCGGCGGCAGGCCTATCGTGCCAATCTGATGGCGCTTCGCTTCCCCGTTCAAGACTTCGTTCGCCAAAAAGGGTTCCACGCTTTCACGGGCGATGTGGTGGCTGCGGGAGCCGGATTTGATATGCTTTCGCCGCGCACGCATTTGAAAGCCAAGGCACATGTCGTTGACTTCAGATACGACCGCTACCGGCTTAATCGTTTGGCTGCCGATGTGGTGCTCGAAAAGGGTAGGGCGCATGCCGTTCTCAACAGTCAGAATGCGTTGGCCAAAGGTCGTGTTCAGCTTGATGCGTTGGTCACCCCACGCGATTTCAAAGGCACTGTTTCGGCCGATTTGGCTGCCGTCGATCTCTACCATCTTGGCTTTTTCAAAATGCCTTTCTCAACGTCTCTTTGTGCGCATGTCGATGTAACGTCGAACTTTAAGAACCGGCATTTGGTGCAAGGCGTTGTGAGCGACATTATCCTCGTTGACAATCAAAAGATTTATCGGCCGGGCGACATTAGTTTGGACATTCGTTCGCTGCCGAGTTCTACGCATGTCGTGATGAACAGCGGCGATTTCCGTTTGGCTTTAGATGGTCAGAGCCATTACGAACGGCTGTTGGCGCAGGCACAAGGTGTTGTGGGCGAGTTGCAGCGCCAATTTAAGAAGCGAATCATTAGTCAAGTGGCCTTGCGTGAGCGCCTGCCCAATGCCACACTCGTGTTGCAGACGGGGCGGGACAACTTCTTTGTTCATTTGCTCAACAAGTATGGCTATCAGTTTGCGCGTGCCAATATCAATATGGTTTCGTCGCGTGAAACGGGGCTCAACGGCGATGTGCATATCGATTCGCTCATTGTCGATAGCATGCAGTTCGATACTGCTAAAGTGCATTTTCAATCGGATCATGACGAGTTTACTTATCATGCTGAGGTGATCAATAATAAACATAATCCGCAGTATGTTTTCCGTGGTGTGGTCGATGGGCAGCTGAATGCGCGCGGCACCTTCATTCGTCCGCGGGTTTATGATGCGCAAAACCGATTGGGAATAGATGTGTCGCTGAATGCCGAGATGGAGCCACATGGATTGCGCTTCAGTTTGCAGCATGGTGCGCCCGTCTTGGGCTATAAAACTTTTTCGGTGAACGATAGCAATTATGTGTTCTTGGGGAATGATCGGCGTGTTTCGGCCAATTTGAAGTTGCAATCGAAGGATGGCATGGGTGTGCAAGTCTATACGAACGATGATAATCATGATGTGTTGCAAGACCTCACCGTCTCGTTGCAGAATTTCAATCTCCATGGCCTGTTGTCGGTGCTTCCTTATGCGCCCGATGTCTCGGGAATTATGAATGGTGACTACCATATCATCCAAACGAAGCACGAACTTTCGGTATCTTCGGATATGACGATTGATAAACTCGTTTATCAACATTGTGCCATGGGTGACATCGGTGCAGAGTTTGTGTATATGCCTTCTGACGATGGTACGCATTCAATTGACGGAACACTTACGCAAAATGGGCGTGAGATTGCTACGTTGAGTGGATCTTATCACGCACGTGGGGGGGGTGCTTTGGATGCGCAATGCAATTTAGAGCGGCTTCCGTTGAGCATTGTAAATGGTTTTATTCCTAAGCAAATCGTAGGCTTTAAAGGCTTTGCTGAAGGACGGGTTAGCGTGAAAGGAACGCTGAATAAGCCTAAAGTACAGGGCGAAGTTTATCTTGATTCGGCCTATTTGGTGAGCCAGCCTTATGGTGTTGAATTACGTTTTGATAACGACCCTGTGACCATTACAAATAGTCGGTTATTGTTGGAGAACTTCCAAATGTATGCCCATAACGACAGCCCATTGGTGATGGCGGGCTATGTTGATTTCTCTAATCCGTCGAATATGAACATGAACGTGCGCATGCAGGCTTCTAATTTCTTGGTGATAGATGCCAAGGAGAGTACGCAGTCGGAGGCCTATGGCAAAGCGTTTGTGAATATTATAGGTTCGTTGAGTGGTCCGTTGGATAATCTTTCGATGCGTGGTAAAGTAGATGTGTTGGGTGCATCTGATTTAATCTATGTGCTGCGCGATTCGCCCATTAGCACGGATGACAAGTTAGAAGGGTTGGTGAAATTCACTGATTTTACGGACAACAAGGCGCAAGTGGTAAAGCGTCCGGAGCTAAATGGGTTTAATATGGATGTGGTGTTGGGTGTTGACGAAGCGGCTCATGTACTTTGCGCGCTCAACTCCGATAAGTCAAACTATCTTGATTTAACGGGTGGCGGCACCTTGCGCATGCAATATAATGCAGTGGACAATCTTAGGTTGCGTGGGCGTTATACGTTGAATAACGGCGAAATGAAATATTCTTTGCCCGTGATTCCGTTGAAGACTTTCACCATCCACGATGGCAGTTACGTGGAATTCAATGGCGATCCTATGAATCCGCGACTCAATATCACGGCTACTGAAGCCATGAAAGCCACGGTTTCGAGCAGTGGTGGCGTGGGTCGCAGTGTCGATTTTGACTGCGGTGTGAAATTGACGAAAACATTAAAAGATATGGGATTGGCCTTTATCATTGATGCACCTGAAGATTTGGAAGTGCAAAACCAACTGAATACAATGGGGACAGAAGCACGAGGAAAAGTGGCGGTGACGATGTTGACCACGGGCATGTATCTTGTAGATGGTAACACGCGCGGCTTCTCAATGAACTCTGCGCTCAGCTCGTTCTTGCAAAGTCAGATTAATGGTATTGCGGGTAATGCTTTGCGCACCTTAGATTTGAGCTTTGGCATGGATAACACCACGGATGCGACCGGCCGACAGCACACCGACTATTCATTTAAATTTGCCAAGCGCTTTTGGAATAATCGCTTGCGTATCATTGTGGGCGGAAAGGTTTCCACGGGTAGCAATGTCCCCAATCAGAATGAAAACATCTTTAGCAATGTGTCGTTTGAATATCGTTTGAATGAGGCTTCTACGCAGTATTTGCGTCTGTTCTACGACCGTGATAGTTATGATTGGCTCGAAGGCAATACGGGCATTTATGGTGCAGGTTTCATTTGGCGGCGCAAGTTGTCGCATTTCAGCGATCTGTTGCGTTTTAAAGAGCCCAAGGAAGAAATTCCTGCTTTGCAAAATCAGTTAAAACAAAATGAAAAAGGAAAGAATGAGAAATAAGAAAGCAAACATCGTAGTAGTCTTGGTGAGCTTGCTTTTCGTGGGTTGTTCCACGACAAAGTATATTCCCGAGGGCGACCAACTGTATGTAGGATTGGATAAAATCAAATATGTAGCTCAGCAGCGTGACGACCATTTCATGGCTACGCGCGATGAATTGGAAGCGGCATTGGCTTGTGCACCCAATGGAGCGTTGTTAGGCAGTTCTTATTATCGCACACCTTTTCCTTATTCGCTCTGGATTTGGAATGCTTTTTCCACCTCCACAAGCCCATTAGGAAAATGGGTTGCGAAATCGTTTGGAAAACGACCCGTGCTGATGAGTTGGGTCAATCCTGCGCTACGTGCATCAGTGGGGCAGTTGGTGCTTCAATCGCATGGCTATTTTCGGGGGACTGTACAATATGAAACACTTACGCAAAGCAATCCAAAGCAAGCAAAAATAGGCTATCAAATCAACTTCGGACCACTCTTCACCTTGGACAGCATTTCCTATGAAAATTTTCCTGCTTCGGCCGACAGTTTATTGGCCGCAACTCGCACGGCGAGGAAAATCAAGCGTGGCGATGCTTTTGATGCAAGTGCACTCGAGGCCGAACGCACGCGCATTAGCAATCTTTTTCGCAACAATGGCTACTACTATTATCAACCGGGCTATGCCTCTTATTTGGCCGATACATTGCGTGTTCCAACGAAAGTGCAGTTGAAGTTTCAGTTAGCTGATTCTATTCCAGCCCGAGCTTTGCGCAAATGGTATATTGGCCGTGTCGATTTGAATTTGCGTAAGCAGTTTATGGAGCCCCTCAGCAATACGATGGAGGTGAAGAAAATACAGGTGCATTTCAATGGCAAACGTTCGCCCATTCGTCCGCGCATTATTCTCCACGATTTGCAGTTGCGCCCCAATGAGGTGTTTAGCTATGACAAGTACATGGAATCGTCCGACAAGATTTCGAGCAATGGTTTGTTTAGCTTTGTCGATTTCCAATTCACGCCACGCGACTCCACGGCGCAGTGTGACACATTGGACTTGGCATTGAATTGTCTATTCGACAAGAAATACGATGTGTATGTCGAGACCAACTATTCCGGTCGCACGAGTGGTCGCATGGGACCTGGGCTGATTTTGGGCTTTACCAAGCGCAATGCCTTTCGGGGTGGCGAGAAGTTGGATATTAATCTCAAGGGGTCTTATGAATGGCAGACGGGGCATACACCGAGTGGCGCATCCGATCGCACTCACACTTATGAATATGGTGGCGATGCTTCGTTAGAGATACCACGTTTCATTTTCCCGGGTATGTTGCATCATCGCCATTTCTACACTGTGCCTACCACCTTGCTCAAGGCTTCGTCAGTGGTGGTTCGTCGCGGAGGCTATTTCAAGCGCCACATTGTTTCGGGCGAGCTCACCTATACCTTTCAAACCTCAGCCACCTCGATGCACCAATGGACACCACTAAGCATTGAATATGCCTATATGTCGTCGCGCACGCCGCAGTTTGTCTCCTTGCTGGCCTCCACGCCCTATTTGCAGGTGTCTATGCGCGACCAGTTCATCCCGAGGTTCCGCTACAGCTATCTCTACACCAGCCCGAAACAGCTCTATAACCCCATTTGGTTTCAGGTGACGGCGAGTGAGGCTGGCAATATGCTGTCGTTGGGTTATATGGTGGCTGGCAAGGGCTGGAGCACCAAAGACAAAGAAATGTTTAAGAACCCTTATGCACAGTTTCTGAAGCTCGAGGCTGAGTATCGGAAAACCTGGCGCGTGGCCGACAAATCTCAGCTGGTGGCACATGTTGGCGCAGGCATCATTTGGTCGTATGGCAATTCGTCGGGCGCACCTTGGAGCGAGCAGTTCTATGTGGGAGGCGCCAACAGTGTGCGCGCTTTCACCACACGCAGCGTGGGGCCTGGTTCTTTTTTGCCCACCAGTGCCACCGTCTCTTATTTAGACCAGACGGGCGACCTCAAGTTGTTGGGCAATTTAGAATATCGGCCGCGGTTGTTTGGCAAGCTCTATGGAGCCGTGTTCCTCGATGCTGGCAACGTGTGGATTTTGCACGAAGATGTCCATCGTCCCGGAGGCAAGTTTAAATTGCAGAACGCATTGCGCGAGTTGGCTTTAGGCACGGGCATAGGTCTGCGCTACGACCTCGACTTCTTCGTGTTGCGCATTGATTGGGGCGTGGGACTGCACGTGCCTTTCAAGAATGGTTTCTACAACATCAGCCATTTCCGTGATGCCCAGAGCTTGCATTTTGCCATTGGTTTGCCCTTCTAATTGCAGTTGCCGAGAAGAAAATAAAGCAAACAGGCGGTTGTTCTCGGCAAAAAGCCGTACATTTGCGTCAATATTAAAACTTTTCAATATCATCAAATGAAACCAACATTATTACTTTTAGCTGCAGGCATGGGCAGCCGTTACGGCGGGCTCAAGCAGCTCGATGGTTTAGGTCCTAACGGTGAAACCATCATGGATTATTCTATTTACGATGCCATTCAGGCAGGATTTGGCAAGATTGTGTTCGTCATTCGCAAAGACTTTGAAGACGAGTTTCGTCAAAAGGTGTTGTCGAAATATGAAGGGCATATTCCTGCCGAATTGGTTTTTCAAAGCATTGATGCATTGCCCGAAGGTTTCCGTGTTCCCGAAGGTCGCGAGAAACCCTGGGGCACCAACCATGCCGTGCTCATGGCCAAGGATGTGATTAAAGAGCCTTTCTGCGTCATCAACTGCGACGATTTCTACAACCGAGACAGCTTCATGGTGATGGGCAAATTCCTCAGTTCATTGCCCGAGGGCAGCCGCAACCGCTATGCCATGGTGGGTTTCCGCGTGGGCAACACGTTGAGCGACAATGGCACTGTGGCACGTGGTGTGTGTGCAACCGACGCGCAGGGCAATCTCACAACGGTTGTGGAGCGCACCGAGGTTGAACGCCACGGCACAACCATCGAATATAAAGACGAGCAAGGCCAATGGGTGGGCATTGCCGACAACACGCCCGTTTCGATGAACGTGTGGGGCTTCACACCCGACTATTTCGACCATAGCGAAGCCGATTTCAAAGCATTCCTTGCCGATGCGAAGAACATGCAAAACCTCAAGTCGGAATATTTCATTCCTCTGATGGTCAACAAGCTCATTGTCGATGGCACAGCCACAGTGAAGGTGCTCGACACCACCAGCAAATGGTTTGGCGTGACTTATGCGGCCGATCGTCCCGGCGTAGTGGCCAAGATTGCGCAGTTGGTGAAAGAAGGCGTTTATCCACAGCGTTTGTTCTAACCCGCTGGAGACAAACCAACATCAAAAAGCAGGCACCCATCACGGGATGCCTGCTTTTTTTATTTGCGCATTACTGCTTGGGGCGTTCCTGCAAACATAACGACGGTTTTTTCTGCGCCGCAGGGTTCGCGCGTCAAAAAATAATGGATTTTTTCTGCGCCGCAGGGTTGCACGTCCAAAAATAATGGATTTTTTCTGCGCCGCAGGGTTGCACGTCAAAAAACGGTGGCCCGTTTTCTGCGCCGCAGGGTTGCAAGTCAAGAAACGGTGGCCCGTTTTCTGCGCCGCAGGGTTGCACGTCAAAAAACGATGGCCGTTTTCTGCCAACGGAGGCTAACAGGGGAAAAATCGTGCGGTTTCACGGCTTCCTCCAACATATTTTCATTCGCAACCGCTTTGCAATTCGGCAAAAATACCTACCTTTGCATAGCAAAATAGAAAACTTCAATTGATTTAATGGACGATTATCATTCGGAAACTTATGGTTCATAGGCGTGAAGTTTAGCGCAACGCAGCTAATCTCCACACCTTAACATCGCAAAAGGAGATTAACTGAAATGAGAACTTTTTGGAACATCAATCAGAACTTAACGCCACAAAAAGAGTGGCAGCCAAATTGCTGGATTCAGGTGACGTGCCCCACGGACGAGGACCAGGAATATTTGGAGCAGGAATTCCACATCCCCGATTATTTCCTGTCGGACATCAGCGATACCGATGAGCGGGCGCGTTATGAATATGACGACGGCTGGATGCTCATCATTCTGCGCATCCCCTATGTAAAGGAAGTGAGGTCGCGCACCCCCTACACCACCGTGCCGCTGGGCATCATCCACAAGAAGGATGTCACCATCACGGTGTGCTATTTCGAAACCAACATGATGATTGATTTCGTGAGCTATCAGCAAAAGCGCCGCGAGGGTTTCATCGATTATGTCGACCTCATCTTCCGGCTCTTCCTCTCGAGCGCCGTGTGGTATCTGAAACGATTGAAGCAGATTAATAACCTCATCGAAAAAGCCAAACACAACTTAGACCAAGAGGTGAACAACGAAAGCCTCATCGGGCTGAGCCGGCTGCAAGACTCGCTCACCTACTTCATCACTTCGATTCGCGGAAACGAAACGCTGCTGCAAAAGCTGAAGTTCAAACTGCAAGTGGACGAGCTCGATGCCGACCTCATCGAAGACGTGGGCATTGAGATGACGCAGGCACGCGAAACCACCAACATCTATTCCGACATCTTGGAATCGACGATGGAGACCTATTCGAGCATCATCAACAACAACATGAACACCGTGATGCGTACGCTGACCTCGGTGAGCATCATCATGATGTTTCCCACGCTCATCTCGAGCCTCTTTGGCATGAACCTCATCAACGGCATGGAGACCAGCTCGTGGGGGTTCATCATCGCCATCATCATCTCGGTGATTGTTTCGGGGGCTTCGTGGTGGTTGCTGCGCCGAAAACGACTGATATAAAGTGTAAAAATCGTGCACCACAACCGAAAAAAGGATGATATTATTAGGCACTTACAGTTTTTTTATATAAGTTTGCATGGTATTTCTGATTGCGTCATGCAATGAAAAACGAAGATCATAAACTAAAACAGTGAAACGATGAATGCTCAAGAGAATGTTAAGGTGAACGAGTCAACGGCCGAACAACAACCGCAAGAAGTGAATGCTGCGCCACAAACGCAGGAGGAAACAGCAAAACGGACTTATCACAGCAAAGCTGAAGTGGTTGAAAGACTCAAAGAAATTGTGGGAAACCACGAAAATCCCACAAAGGAAGAAATCGATCAACTCAAAACAACGTTCTACAAAATGCACGTGGCCGAACGTGAAGCGCAGCAGCGTGACTATCTTGAACAGGGCGGCGATCCCGAGAAATACGTCTTCGTGCCCGATGAGTTGGAAGAGGTTTTCAAGGCCGAAATGAGTGTGATCAAGGAACGGCGCACACAGCTCTTCCTGCAACAGGAGGCCGAAAAGCAGGAAAATCTTCAGAAAAAACTCCATATCATTGAGCGCATCAAAGAAATGGGCGCCTCGCCCGAAGAGGCCAATAAGAATTATAACGAACTGAAAAAGCTGCAACAAGAATGGAAGGAAATCAAAGCCGTTCCTGCTGAGAAGGCAAACGAATTGTGGCGCAACTATCAACTGCATGTCGAATGCTTCTACGACCAATTAAACTTAAATCGTGAGGCACGCGAATATGATTTCAAAAAGAATTTAGAAAAGAAAACGCATCTTTGCGAAGCAGCCGAGAAGTTGGCCGAAGAAAAAGACGTCGTCAGTGCTTTCCACCAATTACAGGAACTCCATCAGCAATATCGCGAGACAGGCCCTGTTGCAAAAGATATTCGCGAAGAGATTTGGGCACGATTCAAAGCAGCATCGACAGCCATCAACAGACGCTATCAGCAACATTTTGAAGAGCTTCGCGCGAAAGAAGAAGAGAATCTGCAACGCAAGACAGCCCTTTGCGAACAAGTAGAGGCCATTGCAAAGGTCGAAAACAAGACACCTTCCGAATGGGAAAAGCAGACGAAAGCCATCATTGCGCTGCAGGCTGATTGGAAGAAGATTGGCTTCGCACCACAGAAAATGAACGTAAAAATCTTCGAGCGTTTCCGTGCTGCCTGCGATGTTTTCTTCAGTCAGAAGGCCGCTTTCTTCAAGAACTTAAAGCAGCAAGCCCACGAAAACATTGCCAAGAAAAAGGCTCTCATCGAACAAGTGGTAGCCTTGCAAGACAGCACCGAATGGCAAAAAACCACACAGAAAATCATCGCCCTGCAAAAAGAATGGAAGACCATCGGCACCGTGCCCAAGAAAGTGGGTGACGAATTGTGGAAAGATTTCCAGACGGCTTGCAACAAATTCTTCGAAGCGCGCCACGCTGCACACGCCGATGTGCATAGCGACGAGCGCGAAAACCTGAAGCAAAAGAAGGCCATCATCACGCAACTCAAAGCCTTGTTGGACGATGCCGGCGAAGGATTGCACGAAAAGGTGCAGGCGCTGATCGAGCAATATAACAAGGTGGGCCACGTGCCGTTTAAAGAAAAGGACAAGCTCTATCAGCAATACCACGAGGTAATCAACAAGCTCTATGATGGCTTGCACGTTGAAATCGCCAAAAAGCATCTCGACAATTTCAAAACCAACCTGCAAGACATGGCGAAACGCGGCAGCGAAACACTCGACAATGAACGCGGGAAACTGCTCCGCCGCTATGAAAATTTAAAGCAAGAGATCATCACCTACGAAAACAATTTGGGCTTTCTCAACAGCAGCAGCCGCAAAGGAAACAGCCTCATTGAAGAGATGAATCGCAAAGTGCAACGCCTGAAAGACGAGATGGAACTCACCAAACAAAAGATAAAGGCCATCGACAAAGAAAATCAATAGTTGCGCCTGCAACGCTAAGGCGCCTTCACACACAGCTGACCACTCGGGGCGAAGATGCAACTCCACATCTCCGCCCCGTTTTCTTTCGCCGCTTTCTACCGCCAACTCTTCCCCACGCGCCCTCCATTCACAACAAATCCAACCCATTCTTTTCGACAAGAAGCTGCACATTTCGGCTGAAAAAGCAGTAACTTTGTGCACGAAAAGATAAAAAGATTGTAAAACATTCAACGGATATGAGAGCAAACATACGGAGAAATCTCCTGCACAGAATAGTGATTGTGGGTGGCGGATTAGGCGGCCTCAAGATGGCCATGAGCCTAAGAAACAAAGGCTATCAGGTGGTTTTAATCGACAAAAACAACTACAACCAGTTTCCACCCCTCATCTATCAAGTCGCCTCGTCGGGCATCGAGCCCAGCAACGTGTCGTTCCCCTTTCGCCGCATTTTCCAAGGCTGCGAAAACTTTTTCTTCCGCATGGGCGAAGTGTTGGCCATCGACGAGCAGGAAAAAGCCATCAAAACAACCTTCGGCACGGTGCACTACAACGACCTCGTCTTGGCGGCCGGTGCAACGACCAACTTCTTTGGCAATGCGCATTTCGAGCACAACACCCTGCCGATGAAGACGGTCGACGACGCCATTCATCTGCGCAACACGATTTTAGAACGTTTAGAAGCTGCCGAAACCGAAGACAACCCCGAACGCCGGCAAGCGCTCATGAACATTGTCATCGTAGGCGGCGGACCATCGGGCGTGGAAATTGCAGGTGCATTGGCCGAGATGAAACGCACCATTCTCCCACGCGACTACGCCGATTTAGATGCCTCAAAGATGCACATCTACCTCATCAATGCGGGCGACAGGCTACTCTCCGCCATGGACAAAACCTCGTCGGCCAAAGCCGAAAAAGGACTCGAAGAGCTCGGGGTCGAAATCATGAGCGGTTGCATGGCGCTTGATTATGCCAACGGCCAACTGCTTTTGAAAGACCACGCGCCCATCGCTTCTGAGACGGTGATTTGGGTGAGCGGCATCAAAGCCAACACCATCGAGGGCATCCCCGCCACAAGCATCGGACGTAGTGGCCGCATCGTCGTCGACCGCTTCAACCGCGTGAAAGGCATGACCGACGTTTATGCCATTGGCGACCAATGTCTGATAGAAGGCGACGCGGCCTATCCCCACGGCCATCCGCAATTAGCACAAGTAGCCATTCAGCAGGCGGCCAACGTGGCCTATAATCTCGAACGACAGCAAGATGGCAAACCCATGCGTCCCTTCAACTACAATAACCTCGGCGTCATGGCCACCATTGGCCGCAAAAAGGCCGTGGTCGAAATCGGCAAATTAAAGTTCGGAGGGTTCTTTGCCTGGCTGCTTTGGCTCGTTGTCCATCTACGCTCCATCTTGGGCGTGCGCAACAAAACCATCGTCCTGCTGAATTGGATGTGGAGCTATCTCAACTACAAACAAAGTCTGCGCCTCATCTTCAAGCCCAAGGAAAAGCAACAAGAAGACCTTGCACAATAAGCACCCTCCCAAACACACACATCGGGGGCGGGAATGCATCGCGCACTCCCGCCCCCATAACTCAAAATAAAAAAAGTGTGTGTATCGTTATGATTTTATCGTCACCGCTCGGCGCGGAAACAATATTTGTGCTGTTTTATCGTCGCCGCTCGGCGCGGAAACAATATTTTTACCAATTTATCGTCACCGCTCGGCGCGGAAACAATATTTTTGCCAATTTATCGTCGCCGTGCAGCGCGGGAACAATATTTTTGCGTTTCAGTGCTTGCAGCGTTATTGCGAGCATTAAAATTTTTATTTCCACCTTTGCAGAATGGCGATGTGTGTTGGAATGATAGGGGCGGTTGCCTATGTGCCCGCCCCTACGTCTTCGCAGCGGCGTTTCCATACCTAATTGACACCTTTTCTAATCGGAAAATGGAAGGCCTATCGTTTTGTTCCAAGAACGTTGTTAGTATTTGATGAACGGACGGACGAAGTTATCCGGCCGATTCTTTGTATAAGCACTCAAACGAATAAAATCAGCCGTACAACCACAGTTAACAGCAGAATGCTGGTTGTATTCCTGTGATGTCCAACACCACTCACCCAGTGTGGGCGAACCACCTGCTTGCACGAATACTACTCTGTAGATTTTGCCGTTCCAGTCTTTGGTATAGTCACCCCAAGAACCTGTAACAGAGCTCTTATCGAACTTTCCAATGGCGCTATAGGCATCAAGGAATTCTCCCAAGCTGGGCAGATACCATTGTCCGAGGCCCGAAGTCGGTACGCCCGGATTGTAATGTGCGGCCTGATAGAATGCCGGATAGTTGTTGGCATTGGCCTTGATGGTCGAATGGTCGTAGCTTTGATTGGCATGATAGGTCAATTCCCAGCCCCAAATCACGCCTTTATGGTCGTCCAGATTCTCGCTATGGGCGACATTATCCCATTGCGAAGCACTCGGTCCCCATGCACAACCACCAATGCTATGTAGCGCCATGGCACGTTGTCCTATCGTACAAGCCCCTACGGGCGTCTTCCCCGCTTTTCTTCCCACTGCCAACGTACTGACACTTCCATCTTGGAAGAGATAGTTGTAGCTATAAAACAGTTTGATTTTCACCTTATAGGATTCATTCCGCATCAGAGCTGAGCGAGGGAAGCCACTAAGCGGAAGACTCTTTCCTACAAGAGACTTTCCATAAAGCGAACCCGAGGTAAAGTTGATTTTAGGATTTGAAGATGTATGCACACCATTAAAGAAACTACAGAGGAAATATCCGTAATCTGATGTTGAAGTGTAGGTATAGTTGGCGGCTTCGGTTGTAGCGTTGGGGAAGCTAAATTCAGGAGAAGTCACGGCACCTCCACTCGACACATAGTTCGACATCAGGTCATCATAACTGAATGACGTTACGCCATTGTCGGCACTTGCCGTGGCTTTGATGCCCATGATGTCCCAATAGGTAGTCAGCTCGAAACGCATACGGACAGCCTGATGTTTCATCTCGAAATTCACACGATAGTGGTTACCAGTAATCGTTTCTGTCTTATAACCGAAAAGTGCTCCGGCGGCATCGGCTTGTTGAATCGAATAATTGAATAAGCCATCGTCGCTCACTTTGTCATTGAAGCAGAAGAATGTATAGGTTCCAGGCGGAAGCTCTATCTCGTGCTGCGTGCCCGGGTCGGGAGTAAAGGTCTTCGCAGCTCCGGTGCCGCTCACAGTGCCTCGCAATGTGCCACCGACACGACCGACTCCCGACTTGAAAGCCGTAATCGTATAGTGTTGGTTGCTGATGTCGGTAGCACGTGTGGCCTTGCGCGCAGCCTCTTTCTGTTCACGTTCGATGCTCACTTCGGCTTCAATGCCATTGCCCAAATCTACGGTCTGCGTTCTCGGTAGAACTTCAGCAGCCCGCGTCTCCACTTCCGTTTCCTCACCATAGGGCTCTTCTGTCAGCGTGAACTGCGCCGCACTCATCACTATCTTGTCACCGTTCTTCTCGTCGGTCTCATCTTTATTGCTACATGCCACGAACACCATCGCGCCCGCAAGGCAGAGCAAGGGGATTATCTGTCTCATCTTTAAACTTTAATGTTTGAACATTGAACTTTATAATTAGCACGATATTAGCCTGCAAGTCAGCACTCTCTTCCTTCAGAGAGCTGGTGGAGGCATTTCTTATATATCGAATTCTCCGCTGTTTACGTCTTCCTCTCCTTCCCATTCTTCCTCCGTCGAACCAGGAACCTTCGGCTGCACACTCGT
>ERZ773014.1471-NODE-1471-length-14944-cov-10.171469_pt1 | contig 14944 bp, 12 predicted proteins | sample MGYA00580841_ERZ773014 | MGnify/ENA primary metagenome ERZ773014 (study PRJEB29015, sample SAMEA2737989) | human oral metagenome | biome: human oral; feature: human-associated habitat; material: dental | place: China | collected 2067 ...
CTAACGAAAAGCGGGCGAAAAAGATGCGTCAAGATGGTTGTGCCGAATTTATCAGCGTTTCCTTAGTTTACGACAGGTACAACGGGCGGAGGCTGTGTAAAGGGCACTGCCGAGAATCCGCGTACATCTCCGCCTTTCTGCCAGACGCTCGAATCCATTCCGCAAAGCATTTTTGCATCCGACCCGTCTGTTCATGTGAGGATATACGGCGGTTTTTTTGCGTTTTTGACCAGTGGTGTGATGGTACGCTTCGCACCGAGTTCGCTATCCCGCCAGATACACCGACACCGCCCGCGCGGAAAGAGATATCTCCGCCGCTGACGGAGGAATTCCAGAGGGAGAGTGTATTGTCTCGCGTGACGGCAATCTCCTCCTGTGTCTCTGCGCCCTCCGCACCATAGGAAATACGGATGTCTGCACCGATGCTGAGATTGATATGGTCTGCGCTCAGTTCACTGTCCTTGATCAGGCAGATCGCACCACTCATGCTCCGAACCTTCTGCGCACGGATGAAGGTATTTGACAGGTAGAGCGGTGTGGTCGAGCACAGATGATACGCCCCCGCACGCTCCTCGGATTCCCCGACGCGGATCTGAACACGTGATGCCGTGATCCCGCTGTTTTGCATGGTCATCTTCGACGCATCGATCTCCACGTCCGTTCCATCAATGCGCGCCCCGTCCGTACTGAGTCCACCGCCACAGATGATCGTCAGCGGATGTGTCCCGACCTGCGTGATTTTTCCGCGCAGCAGGGCCGCTTTGTCCGCCGGCACACGATTGATAATCGCGCCGTTCAGCGTATCGAAATGCAGCTCATCCACCGCCGCGAGATCGAACTCCGTCCAGTCAATGACACTGTCCTCCGTCGCTTTGATTGTCGCGCCACTCGTCACCGCCGAAAGGCTTCCCTGATCAACGGTGACATTCCCCTACGCAAGTGTGCCGCCCGACGGCATCGCCCACGCCACACCCGTAAGCACCGCCGTAATCAACGCCGTAAGTATCCCCATCCGCAGCATCTCTTGTTTCATCGTATTCAGCTCCTTTTCCCTACACGAAAGCATCATAACAACATTCTCTTATTTCTCTATACAATCAGTAAAATCCTTTCGAAGTCACTGTATTTATCCGCGTTTTCCCATTTGTTTGTGCCCTCAGTTCACAACGTTCTCGGGCTTCCCCTCGATAAACGACTTCACATTGTCCGCCGTCGTCTGCATGATGCGCTCACGCGCCTCCTTCGTCGCCCACGAGATATGCGGCGTAATGATGCAGTTCGGCGCATTGAGGAGCGGATTGTCCGCCTTGATCGGCTCGGTCGACACCACATCGAGCGCAGCACACGCAACCTTGCCGCTCGCGAGCGCCGCGGCGAGATCCGCCTCCGCGATGAGCTGCCCGCGTCCGTTGTTGACGAGGATGACACCATCCTTCATCTTCGCGATATTCGCCGCGTTGATGATCCCCTCCGTCTCGGGCGTGAGCGGGCAGTGGAGAAAGATAAAGTCCGCTTCGCGCAGCAGCGCATCGAACGGCACATAGTCGGCGAGTGCCCGCCCCTCCGCGCGCTCCGTACGGCTGTAAGCGAGGACGCGGACATTCATTGCGCGCAGGATGCGGGCGACCGCCTGACCGATGCGTCCGAATCCGATGATACCCGCTGTCTTGCCGCTGACCTCGATCAGCGGGCGCTGCCAATAACAGAAGTCGATGCTCCGCGTCCAGTCGCCCGCGTGCACGGAGCGATCATGAAGCCCGACCTGCGAACACGCCTCAAGGAGGAGAGCTATAGCATACTGCGCGACGTTGTCTGTACCATAGACAGGCACATTCATGACGGGAATATTCTTTTTGCGTGCATATACCGTATCTACAATATTGTAGCCCGTCGCGAGTACGGCAATCGCCTTGAGGTTTGGACAAGCATCGATGACCGCAGGCGTGAGCGGCGTCTTGTTCGTCACGGCGATCTCCGCATCGCCAATGCGCTCCGCAATCAGCGGCGACTCCGTGAGTGCCGTGCGGTCATAAACCGTCACCGCGCCCAGCGCCTCCAGCGGCGCCCAGCTGATGTCGCCCGGGTTCTCCGCATACCCATCAAGCACAACAATCTTCATGGCATTTTCTCCTCAACTGTACTTTGAATCAATCCTTTTATCGCTTTTTATTTTACACGAATAATCCTACATTGGAAAGGCGTAAATATGTCCCTTCCACCGCTTCGCGAGCTTCCTCCCGTACGGGGGAGGCATCGGGATCAAGATGTAATTGAGAATTGACAAGCACCGTCATATTATCTATTATCATGCACAGCGAATAAAGGAGAAGCAGCATGACGCGCGAAACACCACAGCATGGCGAGATCTGGCGGCACTTCAAAGGGAACCTCTACCGCATTGAGACCGTGGCGGAGCACACGGAAACGGGCGAAATGCTCGTCATCTATCAGGCACTCTACGGGACATACGGCATCTACGCGCGCCCGCTCGCGATGTTCCTGAGCGAGGTGGACCGCATGAAATACCCCGGTGCCGCACAGAGGTATCGGTTTGAGCGAATCAATACGGCGCACGACTCATAACGCCGTGTGTATTTTACCCGCGCCCGACAGCAGGTATGCGCCACTTTATCGCGAATTACACCAAATCATACAGATACGAGCATGACAGGAATCATGCCAAGGAAGAACTGAACTGATTGAGAATGGAGAAAAATCTATGGATCAGGCAACACTGACGCTCATCGTCCTCGCCGCTGCGGCGGTGCTCTTTGCGACCGAGGTCATTCCGCTCGCCGTCACGGCAATGAGTGCGGCAATCGTCCTCGGGCTCCTCGGTGTGCTGACGCCGACACAAGTCTTTGCCGGGCTGTCGAACCCCACCGTCGTCCTCTTTGCGGGCATGTTCATCATCGGCGCAGCGATGTTCCAGACGGGACTCGCACAGCAGATCGGCATCGCCGTCGTCAGGCGCTCGGGCACGAACGAGCGCGCGCTGATGGCCGCCCTCATGCTCATCACAATCATCCTCTCGTCGGTCTCCTCGAACACGGCGACCGTTGCGTGTCTGATGCCCGTCGTCATCCAGATCTGCCGCACGGCACAGATCCCCGTCTCGCCGCAGCTTATGGCGCTCGCCATCGCCGCGAACGTCGGCGGCACGATCACGATGATCGGCACGCCGCCAAACATCCTCATGAGTGCGACCCTTGAGACGGCGCATCTGCGCCCCTTTGGCTTCTTTGAATTCGCATGGATCGGCATCCCGCTCTCCCTTATGGGCATGATCTACATGCTCACGATCGGCCGCCATCTCTGTCCGCGTCACCTCGCACTGGAGAGTGCCTCCGAGGAGTCGGAGGCGGAGAAAAGCGATCCGCGCAAAATGGTCATCTGCGCCGTCATCCTCATCGCCGTCGTCCTCGCCATGGTGCTCGAAAAGAGCATCGGCGTCGACATGGAGACCATCGCCATCATCGGCGCACTCGCCTGTGTCCTGACGGGCTGCCTGACAGAAAAGCAGGCGTATCGCGGCATCGACTGGACAACGATCTTCCTCTTTGCAGGGATGCTCCCGCTCGCCAATGCCATGGAGAGCAGCGGCGCGGGGCAGCTCATCGCGAATGTTGTCGTCGGGCTCATGGGCGATGCCCCCTCGCCGATGCTCATCATCACGGCGATGTTCATCCTCTCGTGCGGGCTGACCCAGTTCATGTCCAACACGGCGGCGGCGGCACTCCTCGCCCCCATCGCCATCTCCATCGCGCAGACCATCGGCGCGGAGCCGTACCCGATCGTTATGGCCATCGGCATCGCCGCCTCCTGCGCGTTCACCACACCGGTCGCGACCCCGCCGAACACGCTCGTCCTTGCCGCGGGACAGTTCCGCTTCATGGACTACGTCAAAATTGGCCTTCCGCTCGTCCTCCTTTCCCTCATCGTCTGCGTCGTCATCATCCCCCTCGTCTGGCCGTTCTGACACGCCAAAATTGCATAGAAAAAGCTGCCTCATGAACGATCTCCTTGACCTGACCCCCAAAAGTTAGATTTCTCAAGTCTGCCTTTGGGGGGAGCGGATCATCTTCGTGCGGCAGTTTTTCTGCGGTTCTCTATTCATCCTTCAGCAGCCGCACATGCTTTGCCCCGTCCTCGACGGTGACGCGCGTGTGGACGCCGTACATCGCCGTGATGTTCTCCTCGGTCAGCACCTCCTGCGCCCGACCATGCGCAAATACATGCGCATCCCGCAGCATGAGGATGGTATCACAAAAGAGCGAGGCGAGGTTAAGATCGTGGATGGTCATGAGCACGGCGATGTTTTCCTGTTTTGCGATCTCTGTGATGAGACGCAGGATAAAGAGCTGATGGTAGAGATCCAGGCTAGCGGTCGGCTCGTCGAGGATGATGAGCCCCGTTTCCTGCGCGAGTGCACGCGCGATAAAGACGCGCTGCCGCTCGCCGCCGCTCATCTCACGAATATCACGAAAGGCAAAATCCGTGAGTCCCATACGCTCAATCACATCAAAGGCGATGCGCTCATCCTTCGCACGGTAGCGAGAGCCCGCGTAGGGCAGCCGTCCCATGAGCACTGCCTGCAGCGTCGTTATGCCGAATGCTGCACTCGTATACTGCGGCACGTAGGCAATACGCTTTGCGATTTCTCTCGCAGGCAGTGCAGCAATATCTGTACTATCTATGTACACTGTACCTGATACAAGCGGCAAAAGATGTGCAATGCATTTGATCAGTGTTGTCTTGCCCGTCCCGTTGGGGCCGAGCAGCCCGAGCACCTCGCCTGGAGCAACGCTGAGCGATACGTCATCCAGAATTTGCCGCCCCGCCCGATAGGCAAAGGAGATGTGTTCCGCACGCAGGCGCATGACGGCACTCATGACAGCAACCTCCCCCGACGCAGGATCAGATGGATAAAGAGCGGCACGCCGAAGAATGAAATGACAATGCCCACGGGAATCGTTACGGGGTAGAGAATCAGCTTGCCGACCGTATCCGACACGAGGAGAAGCGCCGCCCCAAGCACCGCCGTGAACGGCAGGTAAAAGCGGTGATCCGTCCCGATCAGAAACCGTGCCATGTGCGGTGCGATCAGCCCCACGAAACCGATCACCCCCGTAAAGCTGATGATCGTCGCCGTCATGAGCACCGCGACCAGCCCCGCAATCGTCCTGAGGCGCGCAGGGTTCACCCCGAGACTGCGCGCCGTCTCATCGTCGCTCACCGCCATCACATTCAGCGGCAGCGCGTAAAAGAGCGCGGCGGCGAGCCCGAGCGCCACGATGACACCGCCGATGGCGACATACTCCCATGAGGCGCGGTGCAGTGAGCCGAACGTCCACTGGATGACCGCCGCGAGCTTGTGCTCCTGCGCAAAGAACTCCAGCGTCGCCGTCAGCGCACTGAAAAAATAGTTCAGCGCAATACCAACGAGCACGATCGTCGTCGGACTCAGTCCCGAGCGCTGTGCAATGCCGTAGACAATGAGCCCACAGGCGCACGAGAGCAGGAACGCCGACGTGATGATGCCGAGGTCGCTGTCGAGCGCCGTTCCCGCCGCGAGCACGATACAGAGTGAGGTCCCAAGTGCCGCCGCCGAAGAAATGCCGAGTGTAAAGGGACTGACGAGATAGTTGCGCGTCACGGACTGCATGAGAGCCCCCGCGAGCGCAAGCCCAGCACCGGCGATGATGGCGAGCAGCACGCGCGGCAGGCGCAGCAGCAGGATGATCTTGTTTATCGCCGCATCCGCCCCGCCGTCGAGCGTCCCGTCAAAATAGCGCGTCACGGCGTCCACCGTCTGAAAGAGCGCCGCATCCTTCATCCCAAGCGTGCTAAAGAGATAGGCCGCGATGAGCGTCAGCACCACGCCCGCCGCGATCACGAGAACGCTGCGCCGCGTACTCGCATGATATTCCTGTTCCAGCATAAAGACCTACTCCCCCGACAGTGGGAAGGCAGGATAGGTATGCCCCGCGATATAGGGGAGATGCTGATATTTCTCCAGCCAGACCTTGAACACGTCCTCCGGATGCAGATCCGGCAGTTGCTCTGGGTAGAGGAACTTCGCGATATACATCGTCCCGACGAGCTTTGACGCACCGCCGTGCACATAGTGCGAGAGCAGGAGAATGCGGTCGTTCTTCACCGCGTCGATCGTATCCCAGCCCTCGCGCGACTTCAGTTCATTCATGATGCGCGCCTCATCCTCCGGCGTCGGCGGGATATAGGAGGAGTTCACCTTCGGCTCGGACACCTTCACGATGTAGGCAGGGTTGCGCTCGATGACTGCCTCCGGATTCACCTGCACATTCTTCGCATCATCAAAGATATTGTGCGCGCCGGAGTACTCCACCATGTCAAAGAAATAGTCCCCCGGCACCGTCGTCTTGCCCTCCGTGCGGTACTCGAAATAGAGATCCTTCTTCGGCACATCGGCGGTCTGCCGCTTGATATAGTCGAGCTTTTCTGTAAAGAAGTCCGAAAGCTCCGCCGCCTCCCTCTCCTTGCCGAAGAGTTTGCCGATCAGCGTACAGTTGTCCTGGAACTCACGCGTATAGTAGGCATCCGCGACAATGACGGCAATGCCGAATTTCGACAGTTTTTCTTCCGCATCCTCCCAGCCTCCGTTGCCCGTCAGGATGAGCGCCTGCGGCTGCAGTTCGATGATCTTTTCATAGTTCAGATTGCCCTGATTCGCACCGATCACCTGATCCTGCTTGAACTTCCCCTTGAAGCCCGCCTCATCGTTAAAGATGTAGTTATCGACGCCGACCACTGTGTCGATCGCGCCGACCGCGTTGATGAGCTCGGCATTGTAGGCATTCGAGACGACGACGCGCGTCAGCGGGTGGGGTACGGTGACCTCACGTCCGATGCTGTCCGTGACCGTGATTGTGTCCGCGTCCTGCTTTTGCTCTGCCGTCTCCTTCCCGCAGCCTGTGAGGATGAACAGGAGGAAGACGAGGAAACCGCATAAGAGTATATTATTCTTCATTGTCTCTCCTTTAATAAGAAAGCTGCGCTAGGGAAGCACGAATAAATTCAACGCGACGCTAAGCAGCCCCCTGATTTTCCTTCTCCTTCACTGCTTACGCAGTTTTCTTCCCCCGCACGAAGGGGAAGCCTGGGAGCGTCCAATCAGATATCCATCTGCATCGAGAATACAAGGCTGCGCGGCAGGCCCTGAATCGCATAGTTGTATGTCGGGCGTGACATCCAGTACTGTTTGTCAAGAACATTGTATGCCGTAAGGTTGAATGTCGTCGGCACCGTACCAATCTTCGTTTTATACGTCACACCGAGATCGACCGTCACATAAGCAGGCACCTCAAGCTGCCTTGATGCATTTGCATAGATCGGAGCCTTGCCCGAATAGACCATACGCATAAACGCCGAAGTCTTTGCATCTGCTGTGTACTCAGCGGCAAGCATGGCGCTCCAATTCGCAACACCTGCGACATCTTTTCCATTATACGCCATATTTGTCTGCTGCTCCGTTACGAGGTGCATGAGCCCCCCTGTCAGCGTCCACTTCGGCGCAATCCGTCCACTGACCCCCAGCTCAACGCCATTCAGTTCATTCTTTCCCTCCATGACTGACGTCGGAAGAGGATCGCTGCCGTATGTCACATCGATCGACCGATCCTGCTCGATCCGGAAGAGACTCAGCCCTGCGCTGATCCCGTACTTTTGATATTTCACACCGATCTCATTCTGCTTTGTCTTCGCAGGTGTGAGTACTGCCCCCGTGTTCATGCGGCCGCTGCCCACGACCGAGCCTTTGTCAAAGCTTTCGGAGTGATTCGCATAGAGACTGATATCCTTTGTGGGCTTGTAGACGATACCGTAGGTCGGCGAATTCGCGCTGCTGTGTTTCGTCCCAGTTGCCGCGCCCGTTGCCTTATCATAGCTCGTCACATCCACACTATGATGATGGATGCCGAGCAGGACAGATGCCTTGCCGTATTCCAGCGTATCTGTCACCGAGAGCCCCGCGTAGCGCGTCACCGCCGTCTTGATCGGCCCGGTCACAGCGGAGTACGGATAATTCTGTGTGAACCCCGTAATCCCGTCTGCGAGATTGCCCGTCACAACGCCGAACGGAGGAAACGTAAGCGAACCATTGACACGATAGCCCCAATACGCACGATACCAGTTACGGTCAGCGGCGAACACAACATCATTCTTTACCCGCCCGATGTGGAATGTCCCCTGCACGCCAAGCTGCACATAGGAATTGCGCAGAGCAAATTTCTCCGCACTCAGCGTATTCCGGAAATGCCCCGCCTCGTCAAGCATATAGAGACGGCTTGCCGAGGTCTGCACGTAGCCGCTCCCAAGATTGTAGCTGTGTCCTGCATTGAGAAACGCCTTCCAGTTCTCATTGATCTTCTGCTCATGATTCAACACGGCAGACCATGTAGAAACCGTAATCTGCTGCCCCGGAAAGCTGTAGTTACGTCTGCCGCTCGGCGGATTCGGAAGACGGGTTCCGGTATATGCATTCGCCCCCGTTCCATCAAAGGCGAAGTAACGCTGACCGCCCTCATCCTTCGTGTAGCGATATCCCGCAAAAAGATTCGTCGTACTCGCTGTCCCCTTATGATCGACATTGATGTAGAAGTCACGCGTTGTAAGTTTCTCGTGCTCAACCGCTGTCTTTCCCTGGATGTTCTCCGCGTTCACGCGCACGCCCCACTGCTCGTTCTTGCCGAAACGCTTGCCGATGTCAAACGCCTCGCCGAGTGCCCCGCGCGCATTGATCGTCTGCTTGTAGGTGATGCGTTCCTTGCCGTACTCTGCCTTTTTCGTGGTGAGATTGACCGAGCCGCCTGCAGACTCCGAATTCGTCGTCCCATGAATCCCGATCGCGGGGCCCGAGACCACCTCGATGCTCTCCACGAAATTCGCAGGCATATTGGTCTGCGAGAAGAGCCCCGGCACACCATTGACCTTAAACTGATAGGCATTCATCTGAAAACCGCGGATGGAATAGTCATTATACATCGTGCTTGTACTCGTTCGCACAGACGGCGACATGAGCAGTGCATTCGGCAGTGGGTTCGCACCGTCGTCAAACTGCGTAATTGCCTTCTGCGTGATATTCGTCGTCGCGAACGGCACGTCCATCGTGTTCTTTGACCCGAGGAAACCGACCGACCCGCGCCGCGTCACGAACGTCCCCTTCCCATCACGCCGTGCCGCCGTCACGACCGTCTCACCGAGGCTGTTCTGATCCTCCTGCACAGCAGGATCTGCCGCCGCACTCTCCTGCTCCTCTGTCTCCGCTTGTGCATCACTCTCCTGCGCTGCCGCAGGACACGTCCATGCCGCACCCAACGCCGCCATTATGACTGCAAGTGCCAAATTCCGTTTTGTCATTTCCATTCCCCCAAAATCACACAGATGCCCGTGTACGCCCGCAAAAAAAGCCGTCCTGATAAGACGGCTGCCATTTTCACACGAAAAAAGCCTGCCGTCCTGTCCATCGCAGGATGCAGAGGAGTGCCGCTCAAGAAAGCGCTCCGGCGTACGAGATTCGGTAGGTCTTCCGGCTCTGCTTCATCGTTGCCCTGCCTTCCCGGTTTCCCAGTGACATCATAGGGCATCCTCAGCATTACGGCGGCGGGACCGCATCGGCATTGCACCGATTTCCCTGTTACGCCCCGTAGGGCACCGAACCTGCTTATTTATATTTGCTATCGCAGTATAGCGCAATGTTATCGTACTGTCAATTCCTTTTCTGTTTTCTGATCGTATAGCAGATATAAGGGAACCATGAACAGCGCTGCTTTCTTCCTATAATATTCAGAAACGTCAAAAATGGATGACCAGACGAAAATATTGTGGTATACTGTGAGCAAAGCAAAGTGCCGACCGTGTTCTTTCGTTGTCGATTTTTAAGGAGAATTGCCCATGAAACGCGAAGAAGTCGCCCACCATCTCGAAACCTTTGACCCCGAGATCTACAACCTTTTGGAGGAAGAGCGCCAGCGTCAGCGCTACACACTCTCGCTGATGCCGAACATGAACGCCATGTCGCCGTTCGCGAAGTACCTTGAGGGCAGTATTCTGACCAACAGCTTCTTTGACCGCAGCGACGAGACACCGACCGGCGGTCTCCATCTCGACGCGATCGTACGGGAACGTGCGAAGCAGCTCTTTCACAGCGACCATGCCATCGTCCGTCTCGGCAACATCGTCGCCGCCTCGCGCGTCGTCTTTCAGGCACTGCTTGCAGAGGGCGACATGGTGCTCTCGCTCAATCTGCGCAAAAAGGATCACGTCGCAGGGCTCTCCTACCGGTTTGAAAACTACGGCATCGAGCCGGGCACGCAGGAGATCGACTGGGGTGCCGTACGGGAACAGGCAGAGCGCGTAAAGCCGCGCCTCATCATCTTCTCCCCGGTCAGCTTCCCGCGGACAATCGACTATCAGATTCTTTACGAGATCGCACAGACCGTCGATGCGTACCTCTGGGTCGACATCAGCCAGAGCGTCGGGCTGGTCGCGTCAAAGCTCGTCCCTTCCCCCGTCCCGCTCGCCGATGTCGTCACCTTCTCCACGCGCGACTCCCTGCGCGGCCCCGACGGCGCCATCGTCCTTACGAAGACAGACCTCGCCGCACGTATGGATGCCGCCGTCATCAACACGGGGCATGAAGCGCTGCACATGAACCACCTTGCCGCGCTCGGCGTCGTCCTGCGCGAGGCGGGCAGTGAGCGCTACGCCAGCTACGCTGCACAGGTCGTGCAGAACGCTCAGGTGCTCGCGCGCACCCTCGCCGACCACGGTGCATCCGTCCTCTGCGGCGGCACGGATACCCACCTTGTCCTTGCCTCCGCTGCCGCCGGTATCGACATCAATGCAGCAGTGAAAGCAATCTCTCAGATGGGCATGCGTGTCAAGCTCGACACCGTCCCCACCATGAACTCCGGGCTCTTCCTGCACGCCCTGCGCCTCTCGACCTCGAATCCGACAACACGCGGCCTGCTCGAGGAAGATATCGCCTACATCGGCTCTCTGCTTGCAAAGCCGCTCACCACGGTTCTCACCTCCGAACAGATCGAGGCAACGCGCAAGGAAATCGTTGCCCTCGTCAAAGATGCCCCCCTCTTCGACGATGAGTGGATGGGGGATTCTGAGAACTGAGTATAGCAGCCTTATCCGTAACATTTGGCAAAGAGATCAAAAAAGACGCCCACGAAGGCGTCTTTTCTTATGGAACAATTCTTTGAACGTGCCACTGGCGATGCCGTTCGGCGTCCCCTGCGGCGTATGTTGACACGGGATTTACCGCCTCAAAGAATCTCTGTGCGGATATAGCCCTCGCGCACGCCGGAGTCGCTGTACGTGATATCTTCAGCAGCGAAGGTGTCAGCGAGGACACGGGCGATAATCATGCCGGGGACGATGTTGTGGAGACGGTCGGGTGCGGCACGCAGCAGGAGAGCGGTGTCGCGCTCCGCCAGCGGGCGGCCGCTGCCAAGCATCGCAATCATCGGCGGGAGTTCTGCCGCGGTGATCCTGCGCGGCGGTTCCGTGGGAGCAAGGAGGGCATGGAGACGAGCCGCACTGCCGAGCACGCCGCCCAGCCCCACAAGATGCGGCGCACACAGGGCACACACGGCAGGCGTCTCTGCGAGGATATCACGCACATCCGCCTCGATCGCCGCACACTCGGCCGGCGTTGGAAAGAGTCCCGTCACATGGGTGCGCCGCAGGGCAAGTGAACCGAGCGGCAGACTCCACCGCTCCTGCATCGCGCGCCCCATGAAGGAGACGATCTCCGTACTGCCGCCGCCGATATCCGCCATGATGCCGTCCGTATAGGGGATGCTCGCCGCCGCCCCGCAAAAGGCATACGCCGCCTCCTCTGTCCCGGAGATCACGCGGACGCGGACACCTGTACGCCGCTCGATCTCCGCGAGCACCGCACTGCGGTTGGCCGCCCTGCGCAGCGCTGCCGTCGCGAAGGCATGGACGCGCGCAATCCCAAGTGCATCGATGAGATCCACGAATCCGCCGAGGATCTTCGCCAGCATCTCGACTCCGTCACGCGTGAGACGGCCATCCTCAAGGCAGCCCGCCAACCCAACCGTATGCTTTCGCTTCATGAGCATCTCAAACCCGCCGTCCGCGATCTGATAGACCGCCATACGGATGGTGTTCGAGCCGATGTCGATGACTGCATGCAGCATCAGAACTACCTCTTCAGTCCGCTGCCGGGCACAGGAACAACAACACGATAGTTGTCGGGCATCCCATTCGCAAAGAACGTCTGCGCCCCCGCAAGTGCCGCCGCCGCCGTCAGCTCTGCATAGATGCCGCGCTGCCCGAGAGCCTTTGACGCCGTGAGGATCGCACCGTCCTCGATCGCAACGGCATCGCCCTGACTGCTTCGCAGGACCCAAAGGATCTCCTCCATGCGCGGCGGCGCCTCCACGCGGATCGTCTCCGCGATCGTGTGCCGATACGGTGTATGCGGCAGATGGTGGAGTGCCTCCACAACAGGCGCACACTTCGTGCTCTGCACACCGATAAAATGCGGCAGGCGGCCGATCTCCTCGAACCCCTGATAGAGCCCGAGAAGCATTGTCCCGTTGCCGATGGGGACAAAGATGTAGTCGGGCACCGTATCGCCGAGCTGCTGATAGATCTCATACGCCATGCTCTTCACCCCGTCGATGAAGAGGGGATTGTAGATATGAGAGGCATAGTAGGCATCACCAAGCTCCTCCTGTGCCATCTCCATGGTCTGCGCACGTCCATTCGGCACGCGTACAATGTCTGCGCTGTATGCAGTAATCTGCTTGATCCGCTCCGCGGAGACATCATCGGGGACATAGACACGGCATGCAATGCCCGCCGCCGCCGCGTACGCCGCAACCGCCGCCCCGGCGTTGCCTGCCGAGTCGACAACCACATGGTCAATGCCAATATGCGCCAGCTCCCCGATGAGACGCTTTGCGCCGCGATCCTTGAATGATCCGGTGGGCTGGCGATCCTCCATCTTGAAGTAAAACCGCTGACCGTCGATCATGCGCGGCAGGAGCGGTGTCGGCAATTCACCGAGCGTTACCCCCGCATGGACATCCTCTGCGTCCATCGCGCTCTGGTACAGGCGAAACAGACCGCCGCACTCACACTGAAAGGCATGCGTTGCAACGGGATACTCCTTTTTGCATTGCTCACAGAAAAAGTGCATTGTGATCCTCCTATTTCTTCTCCGCGGCAGGGGCGCCCGCTGCATATATCGGCGGGTCAACGTCCTCGGTCAGCGCGTGCGTCCCGAGCATCGTTGTCAGCGTCTCGCGCGTAAATCCATACGTGGACGCCGAGAAATCCTGCCGTGGATCATAGCGGTTGTTCGGTGCGCCGAGGAGCCCGCAGACCGTATCGTACATCATATCGTTGGTGAAGTACGCGTCCTGCCGTGCGGCCAATGTCGCCGTACGGCGCGGCATCGCAGCGCGGTACTCCGGTGAGAGGTAGATGAACATCGGAATGTGCACCATGTCGAACTTGAACACATCGGGGTTATGCGAGATCTGCAGATCCTCCCCGTGATCGGAGAAATAGATCATCGCGCGCAGATTCAGATTCTTTTCCGCATAGGCAAAGATCTCCGACAGAATATGATCGGTATAGAGAATGCTGTTCGCATAGGACGGCGCACTCGTCGCCGCCGAGTCTCCCGGTGCCGACGTGAACTTCGCCCATGTGTCGGGATAGCGGTTGTTGTAGTAGATATGGCTGCCCATCAGATGCAGCACAACGAAATTATTCGCTTTTGGGTCAATACGCGTCAGATATGGGAGGAGGCTCTCGTCATACTTCGTTGTAAAATTGTAAGAGTCATCTGTCCACTCTGCCTCATCGGCCGTCTTTGCGACCATCGTAATCGCACTGTCAAACTGCCCATAGCGCCCCTGATTGCTGAACCAGTAGGTCTTGTAGCCGATTTTCTTTGCCACATCGAGAATCGATGCCGACTCATAGAACTCCTTGTCATTGTACTGACTCTTCTCCGTCAGCGCACGCTCCAGCACGGGAACGGTCTGCGTCCATGCCGAGTAGACATTCTGATAGACCAGGAAACCGTCCCGCCCCGTCATGCTCTCCAGCCACGGCGTATTCTCATACGGGAAGCCCGGCGTATAGGCATGCATATAGTCACGCGATGCCGATTCGCCGATGACAAAGATCACCGTCCCCGGAGCGCGCGCAGCAAGCGTATTCTCCAGATCGATGATGAGCGACTCATAGCGTTCGCCCTGATTCAGTCCATACGACTGCGTTTCTTCGACATACGATGTCACGTCTTCGTATAGGCCTGCAATCGAGCACTGCGGAATGAGGACGAAGAGAACCCCTGCCGCGGCCACCATGACCGCGACGAGTGCCCCCATACGCGAGCCCTCCGCACTCGGATAGATGCGGCGTGCGAGCACAAGGTGGCTGCGGTAGAGGAGATAGGTGAAGAGGAGGAGCAGCAGTACCACGCCGAGCGCGGGCACCGTCCCCACCGTCGACTCAATGTAGTCCCCCGCCTCGTGCCAGTTTGTCAGATAGATCGCCATCAGTGAGGCGGGGCTGAGCGCGTGCCAGACCGTCAGATAGTAAGCGATCTGCGTCAGGGGGATAAGTGCCATGAGAAAGCCGAGCACGGCGAGCAGCGCCGCTGTAAGGCGTTTGTGTCCCAGATGAAAGAGTACGCCTCCAAGGGCAGCGAGTACGAAGATATTTGCCGTTCCGATCAGGAAATCAAAAAAAATGAGCGAGCGATACCAATCCCGCGCATACGTCCATGTGTAGAGAAGAGGAAATGTGAGACACCAGAGCAACCCCGGCACCATCGCCCCGAGCATGCCACGCGAGAAGAGCGGAACGCCCGTCCCGTACTGCATGAGCATGAGAACCGCAAGGA
>ERZ773014.1472-NODE-1472-length-14941-cov-298.407564_pt1 | contig 14941 bp, 18 predicted proteins | sample MGYA00580841_ERZ773014 | MGnify/ENA primary metagenome ERZ773014 (study PRJEB29015, sample SAMEA2737989) | human oral metagenome | biome: human oral; feature: human-associated habitat; material: dental | place: China | collected 2067 ...
GAGCACAAATATAATATTAACATATATTTTATACTATTACAATACTTTTTATGATATTTTTGGTTTTTAACAATTATATATTTAGTATCTGTGTATTATTTTGTTATACTGGCTAGGTGAAAAGAAAACAGAATAACTTACTAGGTATCTTTAGGTTTTCTATATTTTTAACCGTTATTTTGGCGGGAGTTACTTTTTGGCAACTTGGCTGGCAGGGGCTGTGGTTATTTTTTGTTTTGTTAATTCTAGAGGTAACGTTTAGCTTTGATAATGCTGTGGTAAATAGCCGTACTCTCGCCTCTATGAGTTTGATTTGGCAGAGAATATTTTTAACTGTGGGGATTTTTATAGCGGTTTTTGCTGTGAGATTTTTATTGCCTATTGTAATAGTTATGTTTGCGAGTGGGCTTAATTTTGGTGAGGTTGTAAGTATGGCGCTTAACAACCCTGAGCGTTATGGTCATGTTTTGCATAATGCCTCGCCTATGATTAACGCTTTTGGCGGTATCTTTCTATTAATGATAGGTTTAAGCTATTTTGTTGATTACAATAAACAAATTCATTGGGTTCGCGGTGTTGAACCTTGGCTGGCGCGTGCTGGCAAATTTGAAAATTTTAGAGCTTGTTTAATTCTTCTTGTAATGGTGGTTTTATATTTTACAGTTGAAGAAAAATATAAAGCGATGATTTTAATATCAAGCGTTTTAGGTACTTTGCTGCATATTGGACTTGAACTATTTGGATCATTATTTGGTAGTCATTCATCTAAAGATATTAAACTAAAAACTGGTTGGGCTGCTTTTGCTGCATTTTTGTATTTGGAAGTACTCGATGCTAGCTTTAGTTTTGATGGCGTAATAGGTGCTTTTGCAATTACTAGTAGCGTTATTTTGATTACGTCTGGATTAAGTGCAGGCGCGATTTGGGTTCGTTCTTTAACTATTTATTTGATGCGCTCTGGTACACTTAGTAAATATAGGTATTTAGAGCATGGTGCGCATTGGGCTATTGTGGCACTTGGTATAATGATGCTCTTTAAACTATTTCATGTTGAGCTTCCAGAATGGATCACTGGTAGTCTTGGCTTGGCATTTATTATTTTAGCAATTGGTAGTAGTGTTATAGAGGCGCGTCATGCTAAAAATACTAAGAATTTACAATCAAGCTAAATCGGTCTTGGCTTGGCATTTAGCACAAATTCCATATAATTCTACGGTATGTTGTTTTAGAATGTAACCTTTTTGGTTAGATATTTCCTGTAGACTTTCTTCAATTTTATGACTGCTAATTAATTCTGACTTTTTACAAATCATACATGTTATATGGTGATGATGAGGCTGAAATTTATCAGAAAGTTCTACTAATGGCGTCCAGCCTCGTAAAATTATATTTGTAATATGTAGTTCGTTAAAAAGATTTAAAGTACGGTAGATACTTGCTCTGTTAGCCTTTTTGCGGCGCTTGGATATTTCTGCAGCTCTTAAGGGCTTTTTGGCGTTTAATAGAATCATAAATACTTCAAGCCGAGGCTCCGTTAAACTAAGCTTTGCTTCCTTTAAAATATTTTTAAACAAGATTATTTCATTATTCACTGATTTATTATAGTATATTTTGCAATTTTGTCGCAAAAATTATTAAAAATGCAACTAATTTGTAAAAAATAACTACGCCACTATAATTAACAAATATGAAAATTGCTTTTGTTGGTAAAGGTGGTGCAGGAAAGACTACAGTTTCAAGTCTTTTTTGCCTATATTATAGTAAGAAAAAATCAGTTCTAGCTATTGATGCTGATATAAATATGCATATGGCAGAGCTTTTGGGATTAAATGCAACTTCGTCAGATCTGCTTCTTTCTGAGAAGTATCCTAGTGACAAAATCCGTACTTGGCTACGTGGTGATAATTCTAGAATAAAAAATAATGCTGAATTTAAGAAGTCTACTCCCCCAGGACGGGGCTCTAGAATTATTGATATTACAGATAATAATTGGTTTATTAATAACTATACTCGCCCAATTAGTAAAAACTTGCATCTTGCGACGGTTGGCTCTTATTCTGAAAATGGATTGGCATCGAGCTGCTATCATAATAATTTAGCTATTTTGGAGAATATTCTTTCGCATACAAATGATTCTGGCGTGGTAGCTGTAGATATGGTTGCTGGTACTGATGCATTTGCTTCAACACTATATGCGCAGTTTGATATGTTGGTTTTCGCAGTTGAGCCTACTATGCGCGGACTTAAAGTTTTAGATGATTATCTACGTTTGGCTGAGGCTGGCGGCGTTGCTGATCGCGTGGTTGTAGTTGCAAACAAAGTCGATGATAAAGACGATGAAGAGTTTATTAGAAAATATGCAGATAAGCGTTTTATGGGCTCAATTTATCGTTCGCAACATTTGCATAATGTTGATAAAGGTCGTGAGTCGTTAGATTTTGATAAACTAGATAATATTTCAAAAGATGTTTTTGTGGAATTATCTAGACGATTGGAATCTATAGCTATTCCTGCGCAGGATCGTTTGCCAAAACTCTGGGAAATCCATAAAATTTATATTGGTCAAGACTATGTTAAAAAACGATTTGGTGATCTAACTGATCAGATTGATGATGAATTTAAATATGACGATGCAAAATAATAGGGCATATTTAGGCGCGGACGGATTAAAAAACTACCTAAAGCCTAAAGCTGATGAGTACATACCATTGGTTGAGCTGCCATCAGAGTTAAATCCTTTTTTAGAATCTCATGATATTCACATATCTGCAAAACTTATGAATACACTACCGCTTGGTAATGTCAAATCGCTACCAGCTTATTATTTGCTTAATTCTGTTGATGCAATTAGCAAAAATGTAGTTGAATCGTCTTCAGGAAATACTGTGTTTAGTATGGGACTTCTTGCTAAAAGTTTGGGAATAAAAAGCGTGAAAGCTGTAAAGTCAAATACTGTCACGCGTGGTAAATTACAGCTTTTGAGACTTGCTGGTATAGATGTTTTATTGGTTGATGGTCCGATTTGTCCTGATGCTCATGATCCGAATAGCTCAATTTCAATTGCACGCAGACTTGGTAATGAGTCTGGAAATTGTAATCCTGGACAATATGATAATTTTGCTAATCCGCAAGCTCATCGCGATGTAACTGGTCCACAAATCTTTGATCAGCTTGGTGAAAACTTGGGTATGTTTGTGGCTGGATTAGGAACGACTGGCACGTTAGTAGGTACTGCTGGATATCTTAAAGAAGTTTTGCCTGAACTTAGAGTTGGAGGTGTGGTACGTGTACCTAATAATCAAGTTCCTGGCGTCCGTACATCTAATGCTTTGCGTGAAATAGACTTTAACTGGAAAGATATCCTAACCGAGGACTTAGTTGCTATTGATGAAGTTGATGCTTATAAATCTAGCCTAGATATGATTAGGCAGGGTCTTTTGGTTGGTCCAAGTAGCGGATTTGCTTATGCTGGGGCTTGTACTATGATAGAAAATATCATAAATAGTGGAAATGGTGATATGTTACGCGGTAAGCATGTAGTGTTTGTTTGCCCAGATAGTTGTTTTCCTTATGTTGAAGAATATTTTGAAATTTTAGGAGAATCTAGTTTTCCAGAAATAGACAATCAATCATCTGGCCCTATTCCTGGGTTTGAAGGTAATAATTCCAATAATAAGCCAGCTAGAATTGATGATATTTCTCCAGAGAAACTATATGAAGATATTAAAAAAACAAATCCAAAATTTAAAATAATTGACGTTCGTGAACCTAGAGAATTTGCCGACCACCACATTAAAGGCAGTAAACAAGTTAGCTATTATAATATTGAGGACTGGGTGACACAATTAAAAGATACAGAATTGACCGATAGCTATGTTTTTGTGTGTTCACGTACGGGGCGTAGTTTACGCGCTGCTAGTATTGCCAAAAAATTAGGTATAGAAAATGTTTTTGTGCTCGCAGGTGGTACTGCTGCGTGGTCGGCAAAAGGATTTGATAGAGTACTTCCTAATTCGTGCTTGCCAAATAACAAGCCTGTTTTATAAAGCACTCCAGCTAGTCGGCTCTAAATTATCATTAATAAAGTCGTGAATTATTTCGAGTGATTGCGGGATGATCTTCTCTTCAATGAGTTGAATTTCATCTTTTGTAAATTTTTTTAATACGAAATCTTTATCATGGATTTTGTTACGTAAAATGGTATAAATACCGATTCTTAGGCGCGCAAAATCTTTCCCTAGATGTGCGTTTAGTGATTTCACGCCATTATTGCCAGCATCTCTTCCGCTCAATCTTATGCGTAACTTACCAAAATCTATCATTAAATCGTCATGTAAAACTAGAATGTCTTTTGTGTTTATTTTATAAAAATCAATTAGTGCTCGTGCTGATACTCCAGTATCGTTATAGAATGTAAGGGGCTTTACTAGAAGTATTTTTTCACCATTTAAGCTACTTTCGGCAATAGAGGCTGAGAATTTAGGTTTATATATAAAATCGGCATCTAGCTGCTTTGCGAGTTTATCAATAATCATCCAGCCAATATTATGGCGAGTCTTTTCGTATTGGTTACCAGGATTACCTTGTGCGAAGATAATTTTCATTTTACAACTTAGTATAATTAACGATTATTGTTTGGATTTAATAACTTTTCGGCATTTTTAGCTTGTTTATAGGCTTTTGTGACAGGCTCTTTTCCTTGACTTATACGTTTTTTGTTTGATTTTATTTGTTTTTCATCTCTAAAGCTAAGTTTAATAGGGGTGCCATTATAATTGTATGTATCACGGATAAGACTTTCTAAATAGCGTTTATAACTCCAATGGATGAATTTAAGATTACTTCCATAAATTACAAACCACGGCGGAGTTGTATCTGTTTGAACTATGTAGCGCAATTTGGGGTGTGTATTTTTTAATCCAGCGGGTGGATGCTTTTGGACTGCTTTTTGTAGTAAATCATTTAGGGTGCGAGTTTTGGTCTCTTGGTTGCGCCTTTTGTTGATATCTAAAACTAAATCAAATAGTTTAGTAATATTTTGACCTGTTATAGATGAGGTGAATATCAGAGGTGCCCACGGTACAAATTTTAGATGATAACTAATTTTAGGTGCTAAGGCGTCACGAGTGAATGCATCCTTACCTTCAACACTATCCCACTTACTTACTACAACAATTAGACCTTTTCCAGCGTCATTAATTATGCCCGCCAGACGTTGATCTAGCGCTACATTAAGTTCATTAACGTCAAGTAATAGAAGGCAAATATCAGACTCTTCTATTGCCTGAAGAGTGCGTAAAACGCTAAACTTTTCTATGCCAGTTTCTTGTTTACCCTGACGGCGAATTCCAGCTGTATCCAAAAGCTCAATCGTATTTTGATTATATCGAACCTGAACCCTATTAATATCCCGAGTTGTTCCAGCTATGTTTGCCACTAAGGCCTGCTGTTTGCCTGCCAGAGCATTAAATAGAGTACTTTTACCTACGTTTGGTCGCCCAATGAGTGCTACTCGTAAAATATCATTTTGTTGACGCTCAATTTTGGCTGGTATTTTTTCAGTTACCATATCTAACAGATTAGCTATTCCTCGATTATGTTCAGCACTAGTTTGGATAACAGTTTTGATTCCTAGGCGTTTAAATTCATCAACTGGTAGACTGCCCTTTAAATCGGTTTTATTTAAAACGAGAATTACGGGTTTTTTACTTTTGAGAGCTTTTTTAGCTACAATCTTGTCTTGATCGGATGGATACATAATACTATCAACAACCACTAAAATAACATCTGCTGATTCAGAAGCTTCTGTAATTTGATCTTGGATTGTTGCTTCAAAATCATCATTAGGATCTTTTAGCCCAGCGGTGTCGACTAACCAGAATTGATGTTTTTTGTATTCAACTTTCCCTATAACACTGTCGCGTGTCGTACCAGCTTCGCGGGCGACAATTGCCTGTTGAGCTCTAACCATACGATTAAAAAGCGAACTTTTACCAACATTCGCCTGCCCTATTAGCGCAACAGTAGGAAGTTTACTTGCCATAACCCATTAATTATACCATGAATTAGGTGGCTCTGCGATATCGAATCAAAACTGACAAGATAATATTTACGGGTTGATTACTATATAATCCCCCGCACCAAGCGTACCAAGTTTGTATGTACCAAAATGAGTGCGATGTAATTTTATTACCATATAGCCAAGAGCAGCAAAAGTGCGTCGGATCTGTCGATTGCGACCCTCGCTCATGCTAACGATCCAAGTGTGGCGATCTTGATTGCTTTGGCGGCTTAGTCCAAGCTTGCTAAGCCCATCATTTAATTGTATACCAAAATCAGCAATCATTTGTTGGTGGAGCGGTGCCAGTTCTTTATCTAGCGTGACATTATATTGTTTGTTTTTTTTAAATTTTGGATGGGTCATGCGAAATGCAAAATCGCCATCATTAGTGAGCAAAAGTAACCCCGAACTATTAGCATCAAGTCTACCTACTGGCTTTAGATTATGAAATTTATCTGGTAAAAGAGAATAAATAGTAGGAGTTTTACCTTGTTGTTTGCGAGAGCAAACATAATTAATCGGCTTATTTAACATTAAATAAGTATAGCTACTGCGTCCGCCCACTATATGGTTATTGATAGTTATAGTGTCGCTCTCGCCAATTCGTGCACCTAGTTGGGCTGGCTGATTGTTAATATATACTTTCTGTTTAGCAATCAGATCATCAGCTTGCCTCCGTGAGACTCCAAGTTGGAAGGCTAAAAATTTATTTAGCCGTTCAATCTTTTCTGTTCGGTTTGGTTGACTTGTTGAATTGGGCATATAATATTAAGCTTGCCTTGTATAAACCCAACTATTATTGCTGGATTGGAGGAATATCATTGATCTCTTGAGCTAATCTATCGGCGACATTATTAATTTCCTCTCGTACATCACCGTTTAGGGGTTGAATCACTCTCTCTCCGCCAGTTTTCTGCTGAGTTTGAGGCTGAGGTATCTGCGACGTTGTTGGCTGCTGTATGTTTTGTTGTGTCTGGTATACCTGTGGCTGTTCTTGTAGCTGAGGACTTTGCAAAGGAGTGTAATTATATTCTGATTGCATTTGCTGTTGAGCAATGTTCTGCTGAGTTTGCCTAAAAGCTTGCGCATTCTCTAAAACTTGAGTTTGTGGATTTGACTGAACTGGCTGCGTCGCCGACTGGTATCGATTTTCTAAATTAGGTATTTGTACAGGTTGAACTGGCTGCTGTTGAGTATGCGAGTTATTTTGTTGCAAGTGAGCTGGCTGCTGTACTGGATGATGTGGCTGTGAAAATTGAGGAGGCCTCTCGTCAAGAGTTGAATAAACGCCAGTAGGTTGAATCGGAACAGTTGCTCTTTCTGTTTTTTGGTGATTTGGCTGTTGTGCTGGGGTGCGCATTAAATCCTCGGGTGGAATCACTGGATGACCTTGTTCAGGCGCAAATTCTAATCTTGGATCCTGCTGAGGAAATTGTTGGGCTTGATTCTGTGGCTGAATTTGCTGTTGGCTTACTGGTTCTCTATATTCTGGTAGATTTCCACTTGGCTGATCAATACTGTTATTTGTATCCACTAGACTTTCATTACTGCTGGAACTAGTTTCACGTGATGGTTCAGTCTCTTCATAGCTTAAATTTTGAGTATCATTAGAATTGTCAGTATTGTCTGAATATGTGTTGTTTTCTGATATTCTATCTTCTTCCTGTGAGTGTTGATTTGAATTATCATCAGTATCATCTGGCTGAGTTGACTGAGGCTGGTCCCCTAATACTTCATGTACAGCTCGCACAACATCTTCAATTCCAACCTGTGATTTTACTAAATAACGTGCAGCCCCAAGCTGCTCGCCTCTTTGACGTTGATCCTCTCCGCTGAGAGCTGTCATCATAATGACTTTTATATCTTTTGTTTCTGTAGTAGATTGCAAAATATCAAGCATATCAAAACCACTAATCTTTGGCATCATCACATCACTTACAATCAAGGACGGACGCTCTTTTATTGCCATTGCTAGAGCTTCTTCGCCATCCCCTGCCGAAACAATATCGTAGCCTTCGGCAAGTAGGCGTACACCATAAATTTCTCGCAAGTTTTTATCATCTTCTACTAATAAAATTTTTGTCATAATTACCCTTATTATACTTAAGCTTTTTGAAAAAATCTAGAAATTCGATCGTTATTTAATGTTGTAATTACCGCCTTGATATATATTCTGTTGGATTACGTTCTATGCTGGATAATGGTGTATTTGGGCGTGGTGACAAGTTTGTACGAGCATTGACAGGCGGTTGCTTAGAAGTTGGCTCTACTGGCTCTGGTGCGCGCGGATATTTTTCTGCTGCTGTGGATTGGATTATTTGAGGATTTGGACGGTTAATTATACTTCTAAGTAGCTTCTCTTCTGGTATAGGTATAGGCTTTGGACGAACTCTTGCGGAGCTTCCAATTTGATAATTTGGCTGGCTTGACCTATGCTGAATTTCTTGAATGCGCGAAGATCTGGTTGCGGCTTTAGGTGTGCTAGGATAGGTATTTGGATCCATTTTACTAACTGGATTTACTTGAGTCTCTTTTTGAGATTGGGGTTGTACCTTATTATCTACAGGCTTTTTGGGTGTATTATTTGGATTTACTGCTTCAGATACTACTGTCTTAACTTTTGGTAAAGGGGGTATTTCTGAATTTGAGTTATTAATTTCTACGTCTGTAAATTCGGCAGCTTGAGTATCTGAACTATTATTATCGTTATTGTCATCTATAATCTCACTCTGTTCTTTGATAATTCTGAGTTGTTCTGCTATATCAGCTGCGCGTCTGTTCTCCTCTTCAATTATGGCGGTAGCTTGAGCATTTCTGATGCGTGGTAAATCTATATAAAACGTACTGCCCTTATTGCGCGTGCTAGTTGCGCCAATCCTGCCGTTCATACTCTCTACCATTCGCCTTGTTAAATAGAGCCCTAAACCACTACCGTTAATTTCGCGCGTATCGCTGTTATCTACACGGTAGAACTTCTGGAATAAATGCGGAATATCTTCTGGTGGTATTCCAATCCCTGTATCGCTTACGCTAAAACGTATATATTCATTGGAAGCATTTACATCAACTGTAATTTGTCCGCTGGGCGTGTATTTAATAGCGTTTTCTATTAGATTAGAGAGACATTCTTGTAAACGGTCTTTATCTGCCCTTACATATAAAACTGGTGATATAGTTACGTCTCCAGATTTAGATCGCCCTCCGGTTGGTTTATATAATAAATTTAAGCCTTTTTCGCGGGCTTCTTTAATTAGATCTTCGGTAGCTTTGCGACTGATATCAATTGCATTTACAGCGGTAATACGGTTTTTTAGCCTTCCGTCTTCTGCTCTACTAATCTCTAGTAAATCACGTAATAAACGCCCTAAATATTGTGCTGATTCATGTGCCTTACTTATATACTCATAAGCCTTGGCATCTATTTTAGATACTTTAGGATTAAGCGCCAATCCTAAATAACCCTCTATTGAAGCTACTGGAGTGCGCATCTCGTGGCTGGCTGTACTTATGAATTCTGCTTGTTCGCGTTCCTCGGCGCGTTCTTTAGTTGTATCTCTAAAGACTACAATAACACCGCCTTCATCTAGAGGGGTAATCATTAAAGATATGTTTAATTTTTTATTAGATTTAGTTACAACAACTAGGTTGATTCGCTGTACTTTTTTATTTGCCAAAGATACTACTACTGGATGCGCGGTATCGCTTATGGGATTACCTTTTTCATCTTCAAGTTTTAGAACGGAATTTATATTTAAGCCAAGCGCATCTGCAGCATTCCATCCTATCATTCTTTGAGCTGCGGGGTTAATTAGTATAATTTGACCAGAATCTTTTGTCATAATTACGCCGTCACTAATTGAACGTATTATTGTGCTTGACTTTTCTGATTCTGATTTTAAAGATTCGCTTAATCTATTTCGTTTTTTTGATCCAGTATTAAACAAAGCAACGTTGCCGTGCCAAATCATGTAACTTAACAATATTGGTAAATTTAAAATTGAAAAACTGCTGATTACATCTAACCTAGATAAATTACCCTCCATAACTCCCCAGATCAAAAATCCATTAACCAAAATAAATAAGCTAAAGATTCCACCCCACCCAAAGAGACCAATAAAAGACCCGATCATGAGCCAAAATATAAGCAAGGGGCTACTTATACCACCACTACTAACTATAATCCATCCAAACAGTAAGATCGTAAGCAAGTATAAAATAGTTCCCACTTGCTGTACAAAGCGTTCTGGAGTGCGTTTGTATGCGACTACTCCGATTAATATAAAAACAAAACTTACTATGGCTGCTATTCTAGAGGCGCCTAAAGTTGCAATTGTTGGGTCATTTGGAAAAATATTAGATAAAGCAAAAATTCCAATTCCAAGGCATGAAATTAAAAACATCACCTCACAAAGGCGTTTATACCAAAATGGTGTTAGGTTGTGTGATTGAATTTTTGCCCCCTAGTTAATAAACATTACAATTATACCAAATCCAAATATTACTAGCAACTAACTTAAATCTCCTGCCAAATAATCCCTCACCATCACAAATCCATCAACCGCCTCAATTGCAGTCAAATATTCTTTCCACTTCTCATCGTTCAATTCTGCTAGGCTACGCCCAGGAAATCTCGGATGTCCATAAATATACAACAATTCCGTCCAGCCATGGAGATTATCGCCACGTGGCTCATCAATGATAAACCCCTCTTCATCGGCTACAAAAATGTGGTCTTTTTCGCCGTCAAAATAGCCAACCGCAAAAGAAAAGAGAGCTCTACGATCAGTTTCACCTTGCATTAATTTGATAATGCCAGGATAACTAAAACTGTCCAGTAGCAATTTAACGAACGGCCCCGGAAAACCTTTCAGCGCTGGGATAAAAAAGCCGCGGTCATCAACGATCAGGCGCTTGTTTGGAAAAGCTTTCTTGGCTTGCATCAGTTTACTTTTGGCAATCGTTTGAATATCCAGCCCCCGCCCCTCGTCAAAATCATAGTCGAGCTGCTGCAGATTAATACCGATCGGGTGAAGAAGTTTCTGGAGGCTGGCGAACTTGCGCTGGTTGGAGGTGATGAAGTGAATTGGGTGGGACTGATTTTTCATAATTATATAATATCACTATGTAATAAATTATAGGTCGTGTATTATAAATGTATGATAACTAGACTTACTGTGCGAGGTATAATTTATAATCCGCAAACTGATAGTGTGTTTGTTCAGAAATTGAAGAAATTACAAGGTAATAATTGGTATTTACCAGGCGGAAAAGTTGAGAATAAAGAATCTCTTATTTCGGCATTAAAAAGAGAGATATTTGAAGAGTGTGGAATTGAAGCGCAGGTTGGCAGACTAGTTTGTATTAATCAGTTTTTTGATAGTAAAAATGATACGAATGTAGTTGCTTTCTTGTTTTTAATCACTAACTACGCAGATTTCATAGACATAGATTTAGCTAAAACATCACATGGCGTGGCGGAAATCGCAGAATTTAAATTTATTTCGCGAGAAAATGAATCTATAATTCCAAAATGGATGCCTAGTGTAGATAAAAATATTCTTACTGAGAATAATTCTAAACCATGTGGCGTAGACTTTTATGATGAGTTTTGATGCTAGTAACTCTCTCGATAAGTAGCCCACAACCAAGTTATAGTAGCTTGATTAATACTCTAATCCAGCGTGGTGGTAATGAATTTATCGCAAAACATACTATTCACTTGCTCTGTGATAAGCCCCTAAAATCGCCCTCAAACTCACGCTATGACGGAAGTTTATGTCGTCAATTTTGTCAAGATCAACCCATTCCGGCGTGCCGTTGGTGTAGGTTTTCTCGCTGTCGGTTATGTTGTCGTTATTGATTTGCCCGTGCAGCTGGCTGTGGGTAAAGTACAGTTGGATTGACTGGTTAGCTTGTGCCTCAGCGTTGCGCTTAAAAAAGGTGGTCGCTTGGTGAATGATTTTATCCAGCATGATGACCAGTCCAGTCTCCTCCTTAACTTCGCGGATGATTGATTCCTCAATCGTTTCGCCTTTCTCGACACCGCCGCCAATCAAGCTATAACCGTCCCATTGCCTAGTCAAAAAGATCTTATTATCCTCAATAATAACTGCGTATACGCCGACGCGGATATTTAGTTCGTCAACGGGAACGGTGTATTGATTGCCGAAGACGTCTTTGCAGATGATGGATTTAGTCATCTTTGCTCCTTATCGCAGTAACTTCTAAAATTTGTACTAATCAACCCGCTCGGCAAGCGACATCACCTGGTAGCCGTACTGATCAATATCTTCTTGCTTCCAAAAATCAACTTCTTTCGTGCGTAAAACTTCGCCGACTACATGACGGACTTTGCGGCCGGTTGGCGCTCCGTCATAATTTATCTCAATCTGCTCCAGAATGTCGCCGGGTTGGATATCAAAATCAGCCACCCTCATATCAAATGTTTTCTCGCCTGCTAGGACTTTTTCGAATAAATCGGGGTAGGATTTTTTGGTGATGATTTTCATACGTTTTATTATCTCCCTCTCCGTGCCGCCATCGCAAACCACATAAAGTAATCCTCCAACGATTCGTCTTCCATGCCAGCGAATAGCTCGCGGGCGCGCAGGACCTCGCGGAGTTTTGGCGATTTTTGGCGGGCGAGTTGCTCGGCGGTGGCGTCCAATAAGTCCAAGCCGCGCTGCCAGGCGCCAGTCATTGCAGCCGTGTCGCCGCGGCGCCGGGCGGTAAACGCTCGCCCGACCTCCGAGCCGATGTTGCCCATTTGCTCAAATATTGTTAAGCTCTGCCACTTCTCTCGATCAAAAATATGTTCACTCACGGACGACTCCGGCGATGATGTCGATAATTTGCTGGCGTATCGCTGGGTCGAGCACATCGCGCGACGGATTGTTTTGCCGTGGACGAATGTTTATCATGCTGTCAAACTCGATAAATTCATCGGTACCAAACTTATCTGGATATAGGTTAATCCCCCATAGATCTGTTTGCCGCGATCCACGTTCTAACAGATACGCCTCGCCATCAGCATGCATATCCATGTCGATCACCACAATTTTCTTAGCAACATCGACATCCGCCTTGATCATCGTCCCGTACATTCTCTCGGCCATCGGGCGAAGCTCGGCAAGGGTTATTGTTTCAACAATTTTCATAATCTCATTGTAGCATAGGCATGCAATTATGCTCCTTAGGCTCTGTGTATTTGAAGGCCCTCTATTCACTTCATAATCTGGATATAAGCTTATTTATTAATCTTTCGCAGCCACGTCGTCAAATCTCGCCACACCGGCGCCGTTAATGCCGCCTTTTCATCATCAGTCATTTCAGCGAGCGTTTTATTTTTACCGTCTGGCAAGAAATATTTGTCGTAATTGCGCCCGTTGTTGCCGCGCGGTTCTTTTAATAACGTGCCGTGCAGCTTTAAGGTAAAGGTTTGCGATTTGTTGCCGTCAAAGTAAGTAATCGTGCGCTGCGTGTACGCCCGAGCGGCGCCGCCGAGCAGCTGAATCATCCTGTCAATACCGATGGTGTCGAGCACGTATTTGGTGTAAACACCAGGAAAGCCGTTCAGCTTGTCGATAAACAGACCTGAATCCATTACCACCAGCGGACGCTTAAGTAGATCGTAATATTTTAGCGCCTTGTCTACAGAGACAGCTTGTTGATCGTCGGACTGGATTTCTGGCACGTCAGGCAAGGTTTTGTCTGGCGCGATCAAGTTGATGTCCGTTCCTGCCAGCGCCTGCTTAGCTCCAGCAAATTTGTGTTTATTAGTCGTCGCGTAGATTAATTCCATGGACTAATAATACATTTTACTGCGATTTTCGTAAAATTGCTTGACAAAGGATTCTAGTATTGATATATCAGCCTTTGCATCCGCAAGGGTCGGCGTTTCACCCAAAGCCATTGGGCTTGAGACGCCCCACTTCGCGGAGAATAGCTTTTCTCCGCCCGACTCCAGAAGGAGTACAAAATGGAAACCACCGGATGGTTTGACGGGAAACCGGCAAAGATTCGGCGCTCTGGCGGAACTACTGAGATCTTCTACGGTGACGCTTGGGGTAACATCCCTGGCGATGGTCACGGACACGTGAAGGCGCAGGGAGGCTCTCTCGGCGAGTTCATTGTCTACTGGCGACTGCCTGAGAGCGAGGGCGGTGCTACTGTCATTGACAACTGGGCCAGCTCTGAGCGTCTCTCGGACCACATGCCTGGTCTCTGGTAGAGTTCCTAGACCTGGACAAGTCATAAAACTGTCCATTTTCCCACTCAAAATAGTACAATTATAGGAACATGAAAAATAGCATCAATATCGCAATACCAGATTTCATTGCCCAAGCCTTTCCTATACTTAAAGAGGCGACGTACGTCCGTGAGTTTGCTTCTTTCATCACACTATATCCAGACGCAGTCTATTCTTTGTTTCAAACAACATCCAATCAGTCGCTCATACTTGTAGTAATTGATTATCCTGACCCCATCGACGAGAGCCGACAAGTAAAGAGTTTGTCTGGCGGGTTTGAGTTTGAATTCGCGCACCTCATCAAGCCGTACGCCAACGACCAGCATATTGAGATCCTTTCGAACGATGATATGGATGAAATGTTTTCTGTCCCAGACCCAGATAGCTATTGCCACTATTATTTAGCGGCAGTGAAGCAGAAGCTGGATTGGTGATTTTATCCTAGCTAAGAACTTCTGAGTTCAAAGAGATACTGCCCTGGTAGTACACAATCTGTTGGGGCGGGGTACTCACCCTGTTATAATAAGCCCATGATCCATAAGCTATATTCTGCTTACAACTTGCCAGCCGACCATGATGTCTGCCATTTGTTTGAGCATTTGGTTATTCGGCGGTTTTTACGAGCGGCAGAA
>ERZ773014.1476-NODE-1476-length-14926-cov-17.513684_pt1 | contig 14926 bp, 10 predicted proteins | sample MGYA00580841_ERZ773014 | MGnify/ENA primary metagenome ERZ773014 (study PRJEB29015, sample SAMEA2737989) | human oral metagenome | biome: human oral; feature: human-associated habitat; material: dental | place: China | collected 2067 ...
CGCCCGAGAGCACGAGATAGGTCGCCGCGCCGCAGATGCCATCGACGACGAGCATATGTTCCTCTTGACAGCGCTCAATCGCGGCGCGTGTCAGTGGCCCTGCGATGCCGTCCGCAGCCCCCTCCAAATACCCCGCCGCAATCAGCAGCTCCTGCACATGGCGCACCGGAGCACCGCGCGTTCCTTCTTCCACGCGCAGATATGCCGCCTCTGCGGGCGCATGTACGGCAAGGGGCGCCATCGCGGCAAGCACCGCACCGACTGAAAGACTGCGCCGAAAATGCTGCCCTTGCCGCACATGACGCACGACCCACAGCAGCCCGCGTGCTGCCAAAAGAACCTTCCACATCCGTCTCATCATATCCCGCGCTCCCTTCCTTACCAAACATCTCTCTTCTGCTGTCCATTTTACCATAAAGGCAGAAATACCGTCAAACAGGTGCCATAGAAAGCTGTGGCACCGCAGGGATCAGCCCGTCCTCAGCCGCGTACCGATAAAAGAGCCGCAACCCTGCCATCGTTTCTGCGTCTAGCTGCCACACCACCGCACTGCCGAGATACGCCGCAAGTTCCGCCCGCGTGAACCGCCCCTCCCTGAGCACCGCACCGATGGCATCCTCTTTCACATGCGCCCATGCGTGAAAAGCGCCCGCAATACGCGCGTGCACATCCTGCAAGGTACGCGGATGCGCCGCGGCAAATCTGCGCGTCGTTGCCCAGACGCCAAAGACCATCCGCATGCCCGTAAGACTTTTCCACGCCTGCGCGAGATCGTAGACATGACAGCCCTTTGGCGGATGATGATAGAGCCAGAGCGCATCGTCCCCGATGATGAGCGCGGCGGCAGCCCCCGCCGGTACGGGGTTCTCAGGAGTGAGCGCACGCGTCTCGTAAATGGGTGCGGCGTGGTAGACACGGCGCAGGATGATCTTCAGCAGAGCATGTGATGTCGCGGATTTATCTGAGAGCAGCACGCGCTGCGTGCCAATCTGCTCTGCGGGTACGCGGCTGACGAGGAGGACACTGCGCACATCGCCGTCGGAAGCGATGCAGGCAGACGGCATGAGGAGCAGCTCATCCGCATGTGCTGCATATGCAATCGACGAAACCCCCGACACATCCACCACCTGTGCCGTGAGCGCATCATTGAGCTGTGCGGGCGTTGCATGCAGAACGGTAAGCCCCGCCGCCGCCCCCTGCGCGAGCGCATAGGTCAGCGGCAGAACATTGAGGAACGCAATATGACCGAGCCGCGGCATCATAGGCAGACCCTCCTCTCTTTCTGCCTCTATTATAATCATTCTCTAAAGAAAAATACAGTATGTTTTGCACTTTGCTGTCATGACTTCCCACACAAAAAAGCAGCTTTTTGCTGCCTTTTCGTGATTTATCTGCGATTCCTTAACTACGCCGTCAGTCCAACATTTCTCCTCCATAAATAATATTGAAAGTCATCCGTCAATATATTATTGGGTAAAGTCTTATAGACGGTAATTTCATTCATAAAATCAAGGTAATCTTTATCCACCTTATGATGATAAACGACTTCCCCATTTGAATTGATGTTTAGGATATGTCGATCAAACAGCAAATGATGATTAGCGCAAAGCCATAATCCATTATCTCCACTCGTAGCGTGCATTACCTTTTCTTCGTCTGACAAGGATTTTTCTCTTTTTATACTTGCAACATCCCAAATATGGGCACCCTGTATCAACTCTCGTACATTGCAATTACAAAAAACACAATGCTGGTCTCCCAGTTTATCAAACAAATGAGACTTGTAGCGGGGAGATCGCAACGTATCATTGTCATGGAATGCCTTAATATCCAATTGTAAACTCGTTGGTATCAGCTCTACATTATCCATGCGTCCGATCACATCCTGTGATGGCTTTGGCAGTTCTTCCAACCCGCCTTCGATGATCTCGTATACCTTGATTTTAGCCGTTGATGGCAGGAGATTCTGCAGTGCGTAGATAAAGAAAGAAGATTCGTATTTACTAGCCCCATATGTTTTAGCAAACACTTCATATCCTTCCGGCGTCCTTGTGATGTATGTCGAGTTGTTGGTTTTGTTCCTTAACTTGGATGTATTCCTAAATCTGATGAAATCAGATGCTGTTTTAAACGCATCCTCTATCTCAAAAGTATTCGACGGAGCATTCAAAAAGTTTATGCCCATTGTTTTTAGCAGACGAAACACATTTGATATATATTCCGTTAAGCCACCGGTATCTTGTAAGATAAAATAATAATTTAAAGTTTTCTTTGGATATGGATTTAAAGCAAACATATTATATGCAGTAGGAACGCTCTGCCATGAGGAGTTTCTTCCTTTGATCACATCTTCAGAAAATGTTATGTAATGAGCCATGTCCTGATAAAAAAGGATAGCCAATCTTCCCTTGTTGTAGGTACTGTAAAAAAAATCATCCTCATAATCATTTTCAACAAAATTAATGATTACATCTTCCGTATGAGCCAATTTAAAGGAAATATCTTTAATAATGCGGGGTGTTATAATATCGGAAAAATATCTACCCGTTTGAGCCGACTTTTGCATATTTTTCTTCATTAAAAATGTTGGTTTGTCGTAATACTTCATAATTGGTAACCAATACCTCCTTTCTCTTTGAACCGGAAATCCCCAGAACATCTCCTAGATATATTAATCTGTAATGATTATCTTCTATCCAGTTCATCAATGTATGATTCGTTTCGCCACGATGCGTAACGACGTAGGACAGCATGAACCTGGCATGTGCACGATGTAAATGATCCAACAGACGAAACATTTTTCTTTCTTGTTCTTTATCCCAACCATTAAAGCCACGTTTTCCATCATTATAACTGCTATTCGTCAGCATATAGGGTGGATCAAAATAAAAGAATGTATTTTCAACAGATTTCCTATTTCTTAATGCTTCATAGGAAGAACAAATAAACTCTACGTCGATTTCCTTGATCCTTCTGCTGAAACTAATCAACTTCTCTAACAAACAATCATTGAACCATCTTATTCCCGGCGGATTATTAAATTCATGCTTTGTATTAAATCGGATTTGCTGTTGAAATCCATAAAGAATCAACGCAAGCAATACTCTGGAATCTCTATCGTATTCCGGAACAGAATTGTAATCCGATCTCATTTTTAAGTACGCCTCTTTATCTCCTTTTTTCATGCTGTAAGTTTTTTCCAACTTTTTGATGAACTGTATATACTTATATGTGTCGTTGTCCCTTAGCGAGGAGATGACATCACATACAAAGTGATTGATTTCATTATACACAATATGATTGCAGTTTATATTGATGCCCACATTGAAACCACCGCCAAAAGCATCAATGAATGTATCAATCTCGGGCGGCAATTCTCTTTTTATATCGTCGATAACCCTTGATTTGTTTCCAATATAATTGAGTGGCGATTGATAAACGACAGTTTGCTTTTTTTCCATAAAGAAAAGATACTCAAAATGTTTTTGGGAATCCTCAGATTTCCAGTTCTGATATTTTTTATAACCAATCCTTATGACATTGACATGTTTACCATAACGCTTCATTGACGCAGATATGAATTCTTTAGACATGATTCCCTTGTTATTATAACTCATCACAACATATTTGGCTTTTGTACCAGCTAACACATAATCCAACAAAATGTGCGCCTGATACACCTTAGACCAATCAGAACGCATAGGAGTCACAGGACGCGAGCCTGTCACCTTACTCACCGATGGATGGTCATTCAATATCAGTGTTTCTAATAAATGATACTGTGTCCCATATTGGTTTTGCGAATACGGTGGATCTATATATAAAATATCACAGTCCACCTCAGAAATAATATTTTCTATCTTATCGTTGTATACGGTAAGATCTCGATATGAGCCGTAATCGCTTTCTGCGGGAATAAATTGGATGGGTTTTAATGCCCGACGATCCCATTCTTTTAAGAAAGCACCGTATACACCTGCTATATTAGCTACCTTAGAAACAGATTCAATCAAAGATGCCAACAAGAAGCTATATTCACTGTTATTTATTCTATTTTCTAAATGCCACTGTTCTATCGTCTGTCTAAAATAGTCGATCCTGCCTGCATTTTCAGTTGTGAAATACATTCTATTGGTAAAAGCCGGTGAATAGGTATTATGAATAAACCCCCGGATGATATTCGTATTGCTGTTCAAATACTCAAACGGGCTAAAACCTAATTGCTCAAAAAGGCATTCACCTGCTGCGATTCTTCCCATAGAATACGTCGTTGCCCACTTCAAATGATCGTTAATGATAACATTAAATTTTTGTTTAAAATGATTTGCCACAGATCCAGTACCACAAAAGGCATCAAAAAAGACCAACCCCGTCTGTTTCGATATTGAGTCTGTAATAAAAGCATCAATGTCATGAATCAATGATGTTTTATTCCCCAAGAATCTCATATATCTGTTCCTTTCGTTCATCCGATACAAATTTCAAAATATCATCTATGCCCCCATCCGTGCAAATACTCTCGATACTCTCAAATGGTACGTCCCACTTAGCGCGGATAACTTTCCAAACAAGATAGGGCGGATCATTTATCACGGCAGCACATTTTCTATGCACATGATACGATACAGCCCAGATTTCGTCAAATATTTTGCCGTTCGCGGTATGCCCGCCGCAGTTGAAAATCTCCCCCCGCGCCATTATAATAAGGTGGACAAAGGATTCAGGCAGGCAGAAAAGGAGCACGCAAAATGACTGAACTCACTCTCAAATACGGCTGCAACCCAAATCAGACGCCCGCACGCGTTTATGCGAAGGGAGGGCTTCCCTTCACCGTCCTCAACGGCAGACCGGGCTACATCAACCTGCTCGATGCACTGAACAGCTGGCAGCTCGTGCGCGAGTTAAAGGAGATGTCGAATCTGCCCGCAGCAGCCTCGTTTAAGCACGTCAGCCCCGCCGGTGCGGCACTGGGCCTGCCGCTCGGGGAGACGCTTGCGCATGTCTGCGGGGCTAAGGGACGCACCCTCTCCCCCGTTGCCGCTGCCTATGTGCGTGCACGCGGTGCCGACCGCATGAGCTCCTACGGCGATTTTGCCGCCGTCTCTGACATCTGCGATGAAAGCCTTGCAGAATTCCTGCGCGGCGAAGTCTCCGACGGCATCATCGCGCCCGGTTACACAGAGAAGGCACTTGCGATTTTGAAAACCAAGCGCAAAGGCAGCTATCTCATCCTCCAAATGGACGAAAACTACACACCGCCCGCTCTTGAACGCAAAGACGTATACGGCATTACTTTCGAGCAGCAGCGCAACGACATCCGTATCACAGAGGACTGCCTCGCCGAGCGGCCAACGGCGAACAAAGACATCCCCGCCGAGGCAAAGAGGGATCTCCTCCTCGCTCTCATCACGCTGAAGTATACCCAGTCCAACTCCGTCTGCTACGCCGCGGGCGGACAGGTCATTGGCGTCGGTGCAGGACAGCAGTCGCGTGTCCACTGCACAAGACTCGCGGGAAATAAGGCAGATGTCTTTCATCTGCGTCAAAGCCCGCAGGTGTGCGCACTGCCCTTCCGCGATGATATTCGCCGCCCCGACCGTGACAACGCCATCGACGTCTATACCGCAGGAGACGAGGAGGACTACGCCCTCCTCACGAAGGACTGGCAGCGGCTCTTTACCGCAAAGCCCGCCCCTTTTACCCGTGCAGAAAAGCGTGCCTATCTGCGCGGCGTGCACGGCGTCTCCCTCGGTTCGGATGCGTTTTTCCCATTCGGCGACAACGTGGAACGCGCCCATATGAGCGGTGTTTCCTACATCGCCCAGAGCGGCGGCTCCATCCGCGATGACAACGTCATCGCGACTTGTGATAAGTACGGCATCACGATGGCAATGACCCATATCCGCCTGTTCCACCACTGAGCCGCTGCGGCACGAGAACTCCTCCGCATGGGGGAGTTTTTTGTATGCCATGCGGCCATATTTTATCAGCGCATTCTCATATATTGTGCTGTGATTAAATTTTTCTATTTGCCTTATCTGTCAGAATTGTGGTATCATTCCGTTATCCGTAGGATAATAAATCTCATTCTCTATGTTTTACAGGAGGTACACTGAATGACCCGACTGCCCCATCGTCTGCCGGCACTGCTTGGCATGACGCTCACCGCCGCTGCGTTTGGCACACATACCTACGCGGCAGATACGATGCAGGATATGGACATACACGGCATGCGCGCCGCAGCGGTGCATGTCCCCGACGGAACGGCGTCCGCAGATGAGCCCCTTTATGAATTCACCCTCGACGAGATCGTCGTCACGGGCTACCGCACACGCACACCGCTCACACTCATCACCGACCCGCAGCAGCCGCGCCAGCCTGTCCCGGCGGCAGACGGCGGCGGGTACCTAAAAACCATCCCCGGTTTTTCACTCGTGCGCAAAGGCGGCGTCAGCGGTGACCCCATGCTGCGCGGCATGGGCGGTACACGCGTGATGATGGAGATGAACGGCGGCATGATGAACGGCAGCTGCCCGAACCGCATGGATCCGACCACGACCTATGCGTTCCCCGAAACCTTCAGCAGCATCATCGTAAACAAAGGGCCGCAGAGCGTCCGCTATGGTGCGAGCGTTGCGGGCAGCGTCATCTTCGAACGGGAGACAGAGCGCCTGCGTGCGCCGGGGGTGCGCGGCAGCATCTCCGTTCTCGGTGCGTCCAATCACCGCTTTGACGACCTCGTTGATGTCACCGCAGGCAGCAGAGAGGGCTATGCACGCTTCATCCAAACGCGCAGCTATGCCAGAGACTATAAAGACGGAGACGGGCACCGCGTCCACTCTGGCTACGGCAGACACAGCCTGACGGGGATCCTAGGCTTCACACCGGATCCCGATACCCTCTTTGAATTTTCCTATGACCGCAGCCGCGGTCATGCCAAATTTGCCCACGGCATGATGGACGGCGTAAAGTTCGACCGCGACAGCTACGCCGTCAAATACGAGCGCACGCATCTCTCTCCCCTCGTCACCAAACTCGCGCTGCACTTCAACCACGACGTCATCGATCATCTGATGGATAACTACTCCCTGCGCCCCGCGCCGCGTATGGGCATGGGTTCTGACGTAAAACGTACGCAGTACGGCGTGCGCCTCATCGCGGATCTTGCCTTTTCTCCGCGCAGTACGGGTGCTGTCGGACTTGACCTGCACCGACAGGCACATTACTTCTCCGAGGCACACCGCGGCCGCGCACGTGGCGACTTCAACAATGATATGGACATCCAAAATTTCGGTGTCTTTCTTGAGTACAACCAGACCCTCAAAGAGCGTGCACGTCTGCGCAGCGGACTGCGTTTCGACCGTCAGACGACCGCCTACCATAACGCCCTCTTTCATAATGCGATGGGACGGCGCACGCGGGATCTTATCCCCGGCAGCTCCTCTGAGCACGCTGTGAGCGGCTTTGTGCGCTATGAGCGCGACGCGGTTCAAAAGCCGCTGACCTTCTATGTCGGCGTAGGGCACGCAGAGCGCCCCGCAGACTACTGGGAGGCGTTTAAGACATGGGAGGCAAACAGCAACCGCAGCAGAGGACAGTCCGCCGCCCCTAGCGAAGCCCGTCCGGCGCGGGAGAAAAACACCCAGATCGATGTTGGCTGGGTCTATGCCGGGGAAAAAGAAAACGCCAGCCTTTCCCTCTACTACGCACACATCAGCGACTTCATCCTGCGTCAGCCCACCGGCGCCTATGGCAACGTAAACGCACGCCTTTACGGTCTTGAGGCGGAGTATACGCGCACCGTCTCGCCCCACTGGACACTCGGCGCATCCCTTGCCTACACGCGCGGCGACGACCGCACGAATCGGGCAGCGCTGCCGCAAATCGCACCGCTTGAGGCAAATCTCACCGCAAAATACCAACACGGCAAGGGAGAGGCAAACCTCATCTGTCGTCTCGTCAGCAAGCAGAACCGTTATCATGAGGGCTACGGCAGTGTCACAGGCACCGACCACGGTCCGACGGGCGGCTTTGGCACACTCTCACTGAGCCTCGCCTATCGTCCGCGCGAAAACATCAGCCTCTCGCTCGGGGTTGACAACCTCCTTGACAAAACCTACACCGAATTTGTCAACTACAGCGAAGCCGAGATCATCGGCCTTGGTATCCCCGCCCGCGGTCACATCAACGAACCGGGCCGCACCGTTTGGCTAAAAACAAACTATCAGTTCTAATAGCCCGTCAGCTGCATAGAAACATATAGAAAACAGGGAGGTTCTTTGTCACATGACGTATAGGGGCATGCGCCCACCACAACCTTTTGGAAAGAGCAGATATGTAGCGGCATAAAAAAAAGCCGGCACAAGGATGTTGTGTCCGGCTTTTTCATTGATAATCTTTATTTTCTTTTTCTGTCTCCTGTGGTATAATAGGAGTACTTCATATAGGACTGTTGCCCGAGAACTTTATAGCATGCAGGAGAGCGCACGCCGCTGCGGGCAGCCATACATAGGAAATCAAAGCCGTATATACAGGATGATTGATACAAGAGCCGCAAAGGAGCGATGCGACATGGCAAGCCAAGTATCTCCCTCGACCGTACCCGGACACTCCGCAGTGCCGCCCATGGCAGCCCCATATCCTGCCGCCGCCGCACCGATCAGCCGAACCGCAGCGCCTTTTCCGCTGCGAAAGGAGGATGCACGCACAACCTCCAAAAAGCGCAGGAGACAGGAGGAATGGATCGTGGTCGATGCCGCAAAAAGATTTGAAAACTATATCAAAGAGGAAAACATCACGGGGTTTCAAGTGTATGAAGTCGGTGATGCCCGCAAGACCACACTCTTTGAGAGCGAACTCGATATCGAGGGGCGGCGCATGCCCATTTCCGTCATCATCGACACGACGGCGTATGCCACCGTGCGTATACAACTTGCGAAAAACGCCATCGACGATACCAACGCCATGCTGCTCACGGGATGGCTCATGCAGCAGAACCAGAGCAGCCGCCTCATCAAGTTTTATCTCACCTCTGACACCAGCATCATCGCCGATGTCGTCATCCCGCATACCCCCAATGTCCTCGACCCGGAAGTAGTGGTGTCCGTCCTGCGCGTCTTCATCCGTGACATCTCAAAACTCATCCCCGACCTCATCATGCTTTTGCCCGAGGAATGAGCGCATACACGATGATTTTTCCCTGCTGAATTTGATTGATGTGTACGGCAGAAAGTGCTGCCGTCTCAACCCCAATGGGAAAACCGTGACAGTATAGTTTCAGAAAAATTATACTTCGATGAGAAAATATTGATTTTAGTTGACGTTATGTGCTCAATCGCGCTATAATGCCTTTTGTGAAATCAATATGCGGGCATAGTTCATCGGTAGAATGAAAGCTTCCCAAGCTTTAGAGGGCGGTTCGATTCCGCTTGCCCGCTCCATCCTTTGAACATAAAGAGCTGCTGTGGCAGCTCTTTTTGCTTTGCGGCGCACCACAACATTTGACAAAGAGCCAACTTTCGTATATATACATCGACTTTATTCTATGGTATACTAGAATTATCATAGCCAGCCAAGTTATGAACTATAATTAGGACAGATAACGAAAGGAGATGTATTTCCCATGCGACGACTATGGACGACCTTGGCTATACTCATTCTCTTCGGCGTAGGATGTACCGGCATCCTCCTCGGCTCTTTTGCCGGCCATGCCGAGGCAGCCAAGCACACAAACAAAGCTTCGATCCTCTTTATTGACGATGCCGCCCAGAACCCCGCCGCCCGTGGAGAGATACGGGACCTGCGCGGTTTGATCGGACGCGATGCCGTTAGAACAAATCTCGAATCCGGCGCTTCCTGGAGCGCAACGGGGCAGATCACAGGCTCAGACGTCCGCATGCGTACAGGCCCAAGCACCAACTCCGACATCATCGGCTACTTTGACTATGGCGAATATGTCACCATCATTTCACGGCACAATGTCAACTGGTATTACGTAGCACGCAACAACGGTCAAAGAGCGTATGTTCATGCCGACTATTGCCGCGTCGTCAGCGAATACCATAGCGCCAAGGGGCAGATTACAGGGACGGGCGTCCGCATGCGTGCCAAACCAAGCACCAACTCCGACATCATCGGCTACTTTGAAGATGGCGAGTACGTGACCGTTCTTGATTTTATCAATGACTACTGGTACCGCGTACAGCGCTACGACGGCTCCATTGGTTACGTTGCCTCTAAGTACTGCTACATCTTATAACATAGGAGCACTTTCCCCGATAAATGCCGGCGTTTTAGCGCATGAAAAGGGCTGCTGCACATTTACCTTTCTCTGCAACATAGTATCTCAATTTTGAATAAGATGCTGCATGTTGTCGAGAAGTTGGTTCGTGCAGCAGCCCCTTTTTGTCTGTGCGGTACTGTGTATGCGACAAAGCACAGGAGCTGCATGATATAAATAAATTTCGCAGAATTATCTCTTTCTGTACACTATCTCCATCTCCTCTGCCGCCATCAAATCTGCGGGTGGCACATAGCCATACCCCTGCATGGGGGAGAATACGGGCACAGCCACATCCGCATTGTCCGTCCACAGCTCACACTGATCCATCACCGTCTGAACGGCATCGTCCATGCCCTCCGGCGGATATTTATGCTTTTTGAGGAGCCGCTTGATCAGCATTCGCATCTTTGCACGCGCACTGTTGCGCAGCTGCCAGTTAATCGTCCGATTCTTCCGCAGGGTGTCCGCCAGTTCCTTTGTAATGGCGATCAGTTCCTCATTCTCATAGAAATCCTTGATCGCCTGCGGTTTCGTCAGCGCATCGTAGAAAGCGAGCTCATCCGCCGTCAGCCCGAGAGCCTCCCCATCCGCATTTGCCGCCGAAATTTGCTTCGCCAGATTCAGCAGCTCCTCAATCACCTGCTCATTCGTCAGCATCCCATTCAGATAGGCGTTCATCGCACGCTGAATGATTTCACTGAACTTCTCCGACTTCACAATATTCGTCCGTCGATAGACCTGTACCTGCTCTGCAATCAGACGTTTCAGCAGCTCAATCGCGAGATTCTTCTCCTTCATCTTCGCGATTTCCTCGAGGAACTTCGGGTCAAACAGAGAAAACTCCCGATCCACATCCGAAAAGAGATTGACAACGCCCTCGCTCTTGATGCTCTGCTTTAGCAGTTCGCTGATGCGCGCATTCATCTCCGGCAGAGAAATCTTCTTCCCATCGCCCGCATTTGTCAAACGCGTGAGGAGAACCCGCACCGCCTCGAAAAATGCCGCCTCAAACCGTAGGTCTTCGGGAACAAGCGAGGCACAAAGCGAAAGCGCCTGCCGCAGAAGCAAAGCCTCCTTCACAAAACTGTTTTTCTCCTCCTCCCACGCGGGGGCGAGGATAAAGTTCACCGCGCCCGTAATCGTCTTTGCCCGCTTAAGATCGCTGCCCATACGGAATGCCGTATAATCATAGCCGTGGAAGAGATCACGCACAACCTCCAGCTTTTCGACAAACTTCGGATAGGCGACTTTTGCAATATCCGTATCGCCGTAGCGTTTGCGGTCGCGCACCGTATAGTCATTCATCGCCTGTTTGAGCGCAGACGCGATCCCCACATAGTCGATGACCAGACCGCCTTCTTTGTCATGGAATACGCGATTCACACGTGCAATCGCCTGCATGAGATTGTGCCCACTCATTGGCTTGTAAACATACATCGTCGCAAGCGACGGCACATCGAATCCCGTCAGCCACATATCCACAACGATTGCAATCTTCATCGGGCTGTCGTTGTCCTTGAACATCTTTGCCAGCTCGTCCCGCCGATGCTTATTTCCGATGATCCTCCGCCACTCCTCGGGGTCTTTGTTGCTCTCCGTCATCACAACGGCAACCTTCTCCGTCCACGAGGGACGCAGTGCCAAAATCCGCTCATAAATCTTCATTGCAATCGCACGCGAATATGCAACGATCATCGCCTTGCCCGTGAGGAGGTCGGCGCGGTAATTCTCATAATGATAGAGAATATCCTGCACGAGCGAATCAATCGTTGCGTCGTTCCCGAGCACTGCCTCCATCTGTCCAAGTGTGCGTTTGCTCTTCTCGATTACCTCCGCATCCGCTTCCTGCGCCATGCGGTCATACTCCGCATCGATCAGCGCCAACGTCTCAGCATCCAATTTGAGCTGCATCACGCGGCTCTCATAGTAAACAGGACGCGTTGCACCGTCCTCTACCGCCTGTGTCATATCGTAGATATCGATATAGTCGCCGAACACTTCACGCGTGCTCCGATCCTTCGCCGCGATCGGCGTCCCCGTAAATCCAATATACGTTGCATTCGGCAGGCTGTCCCGAATGACGCGCGCGATTCCGACCACACGCTTTGCAATCTCCTCCCCCGCCTCATTGTATGTAAGACGAATGCGCTCTGTCAAACCATACTGCCCACGGTGTGCCTCATCCGCCATCACGACAATATTACGCCGTTCCGACAGTGCCTCGTCCGACTCCTCGAATTTCTGCATTGTCGTGAAGATAATCCCGTTCGCTTGTCGCCCCGCAAGAAGATCACGCAGATGTGCGCGGCTCGTTGCATGCACAGGCTCTTGACGCAGGAATTCCTTACACCGCACGAACTGCCCGTAGAGCTGATCGTCCAGATCGTTGCGATCCGTCAATACGACGATTGTCGGGCTCTTAAGGGCAGCTTGGAGCAAATGCGCATAAAACACCATCGAGAGAGACTTGCCGCTCCCCTGCGTATGCCAGAAGACGCCCCCCTTTCCATCACTCGCCGCTGCCCGCACTGTCGAGGCAATTGCATTCCGCACGGCGAAATACTGATGATACCCCGCCAATATCTTGAACGACCTCTGCCCCTCGTTGGAAAAACAGATAAAGTTCTTGATGATGTCAAGCAACCGCTCGCGCTGAAAAAGCCCCTCAAAAAACGTATCAAACTGCGCATACGCCGTATTCTCGTAACTCCCGTCCACCGTCTTCCACGCCATAAAGCGTTCCTCGTTAGACGTGATCGTCCCCGCCTTCGACGTACTCATATCACTCATCACGCAAATCGCATTGTAGACGAAGAGTGATGGTATCTCCTGCATATAGTTTCGCAGTTGGAGATATGCCTCACTCGCATCCGTCTCCTCACGCGCAGGTGATTTCAGCTCAATCACAACGATAGGAATACCATTGAGGAATAAGAGAATATCGGGGCGTTTCTCGCTATTTTCCACCACAGTCCACTGATTCGCCACGATGAATGAATTGGTCGCAGGGTTTTGATAGTCCACGAGATAGACGAGAGCAGAACGCTCCTCTCCATCGGCAAAATAACGCGCGGAAATACCGTTCTGAAGATCGTCCATAAAGACTCTATTGCGCTGAACGAGCTCCCCGCTCTCAATGTTCCTCAGCTGATCAAGGGCATCCACCAGTGCCTCATCAGGAAGGGAGGGATTGAGCTGCCGTATCTGCTCCGTGAGCACTGCATCATAGAGAGGGCTTCGGATATCGCGCTCCACCTCAGGACCATAGAGACGTGTATAACCCAGTCCCTCGAACAGCTCCATCACAGACTTCTCATAGTCCGCCTCTGTGTAGGATGTAGACATTTGATTCACTCCCTTGTGGGTGGATAAATAAGAATTTAGAGGAACAGGTATCCGCAATATATCAGGCATGGTTTGAGGATTTCTCCTGCTCTGACGGAATTCGTCCATACGAGTGGACGATGTTCCCTCTTGCAGATATTGCAGATGTTACGAGCGGAAAGCGTCCACCGGTGAAGAGCACTTATCAAACGAAGGAAACTCCAATCCCTATCCTCGGTGCATCATCGATTATGGGGTTTACCTCTGTAGAAAACTATAGCGATCACATCCTAGTAATTGGTCGTGTTGGTACACATGGAATTGTTCAAAGATTTAACGGCTCTTGTTGGGCATCAGACAATACCCTTGTAATTAGAAGTAAGTTCTATGAGTATGTCAACCAAATATTGCAACGAGTAGATTACCATGCAATGAACAGAGGATCAACACAACCTTTAATTACACAAAGCGACATAAAAAATGTAGCTGTGCTGCTTCCAGACCATACAACCCTTAGCAAGTTTGAAAAGATTGCTGCTTCTTTAATGGCGGTATACGAATCTAACCTGTTGGAATCCACAAAATTAATAGCGCTCCGCGACACGCTTCTCCCTCGCCTAATGTCGGGCGAGCTTGACGTATCGAGCATCAAACTCTAGGCGGCACAGTACTCCCCGTCTAAATTCTTATTTATTTTCCTATTAAGTGCTATTTTGTCATCAAATACAGATATTATATCCACTATTTTCTTTTGCGTATCATATGCAGGTAAAATTATTTTTAATGGCGCGAGTTCAGCATCAAAAGTGATTTGCGGAAATGTTCCTGAGCGAGTTTCAGCCAAATGCTGCAACTCAGCTAGTATCTGTTCAGATTTTAAGAAGGAATACAAATATCGTGGAATAATTTTTTCTCTATTTGCACGTAATACCATAAGTTTAGTTGACGCGATATAAGCTCTTGTATCATCAAGAGTGACATATGCATACCGCTTATTTGCTGGTCGTATTTCTGAAAAAAGAATATCATCCTTCTGAAATGTTTTTTTGAACTGTCCTCTTAATTTTACATTAGGAACATATTCGTGTGCTAAGATTTCTCCCTCAAAAACATCAGAGGTATTCACAAGTACAACATTAGAATCTTGTCCATGATACGTTTCAGATACTGATCTACATACACACCCAAGCGTAGTATTTTCCCATCTAGTCACAGCAAAAATCCTTTCTCACCCAATAAACTTCCGATGCGCAGCCTTCACATTGCTCTGCTTCACCATCGCATAGTGAAGCGTCGTGTCAATGCGCTTGTGTCCGAGCA
>ERZ773014.1477-NODE-1477-length-14911-cov-8.469642_pt1 | contig 14911 bp, 6 predicted proteins | sample MGYA00580841_ERZ773014 | MGnify/ENA primary metagenome ERZ773014 (study PRJEB29015, sample SAMEA2737989) | human oral metagenome | biome: human oral; feature: human-associated habitat; material: dental | place: China | collected 2067 ...
CACGCGCGTCCACGAGATGCGCACACGCATCATCAAGAGCCCCTCGTTCGACAAGAGCCGCATCCTCGCGGCAATCCTCTTTGAGAACACGATGGATCGCAAGATCGACAGCCTCTTTTCCGCTGATTTCCTCTGGAATCAGAAGGGCATCGTCCCCATCCTCAAGGTCGACAAGGGGCTTGCCGACGAGAAGGACGGCGTTCAGCTCATGAAGCCCATCCCTGGACTTGACGCGCTGCTTGACCGCGCGAACGAGCGTCACATCTTCGGCACGAAGATGCGCTCCGTCATCAAACAGGCGAACGAGGGCGGCATCCGTGCCATCATCGACCAGCAGTTCGAGGTCGGCATGCAGATCGTCCGCAAGGGGCTCGTCCCCATCCTCGAGCCCGAGGTCGACATCCACTGCCCCGACAAGGCAAAGGCAGAGGAGATCATGCTCGGCTGCATGAAGGAGCACCTCGCAAAGCTGCCCGCCGATGCCAAGATCATGTTCAAAGTCACCATCCCGACCGTCGACAACCTCTACGCGGAGATCATGAAAGACCCGCACGTCGTCCGCGTCGTCGCCCTCAGTGGCGGCTACACGATGGACGATGCGAACGAAAAGCTCGCGCGCAACCACGGGCTCATCGCCAGCTTCTCCCGCGCCCTCGCGCAGGATCTGCGCTTCTCGCAGAGCGACGATGAATTCAACGCCGTCCTCAAGAAGGCAATCGACAGCATCTATCAGGCATCCATCACCTGATGCCGGCCTGACAGAGCCGTCCTTTCCCCTATATTCTCACGAACAATCCCCCGTCGCAGAGCTGCGGCGGGGGATTTGTTTGTGCAGGGCTGAATGCCAACGCCTTTCACGAAATTTCACCTGAAAAATATATCAATGCATACTGTCCCGATTGCAAAACAGTGAACAGCATTTCTCATTCTACTTACGTCGTATGAATGTATTTTTTTCTCCGCATTTCAAACGCATCCATTCCACCTTCCAAAATATCACAAATTTGCTGCTGAATGCCCTTCTGATTAAGCACACCCGGAAGGATTTCGTCATTATCCCCACACAATGGTGATACATTTTCAATAGCCCCACAGCGGTATTCAAATTGCCTGGCGTTGTTTTTTGCTTCTTTGCCATCCTGATTCGCAATAATGACAGCTTCCGCATCCGCTCCGATAACAACATTGGCATTATGCGTGACCACAATAATCTGTCGCTCATGTTTCTTAGTTCTAAAATACTGAACAAGCTCCGTGTAAATCGATCGATTATCCAGGTCATCCTCCGGTTGATCAATAAGAATCGGACACTTCCCCTGCTCCAAATTAACAAGCATCTCCAACAATACCAACGCCTTTTTCCCCGGGGACATTTGATTGATGGTATCCCCTCCGCTTTTTAGAATATAGTGAATATAAAACCAATCTGTAAACATTCGTTCCAATGCGATCTGTTCAGTGTTTCCTCCTTTTAGAGACAACCGTTCATCACGAAGCCCTTCCCACATGGAATCAAGAAGTTTTTCATCAATGGTTTTTATGCTGTCCTTATCGGCAATATTACATCCAATCCTATCAATAGACGATTTTATTTTTCTATTGTCAAAAAGGCTGGATGACAGATCCGCAAAATCAGCAACTCGCTCACCAATTTCAGCATCAAATTTCAAATCCTTGTTTTGTGAATCTGTACTTGAAATTTTTTCTTGGAAGGTTTGATATTCTGTTTTTATGCTCTTCCACACATCAATGATTGTACGCTTCAGCTCCTGCGCTTTAGCTATATTTTCCGCCTTGTCCCCTTCCACTTCTTTCGCCTTTTTCTGCTTTTCTTTCTCCTTTCGCAGCTGATCCTCAAGTTTCTTTAGTCGTTCATTTTGTAATACACATTGTTTTAACGGATTCAGCTCTTTATTGATATTGAAAAGATCCTCAGACATTTTTTTCTTCTTTTGTGCAAGAACAGTTTGCACGGATTGAACCCCCTGTTTCCAAATCCTAATAATCTCCATATTGATACGGTGAATCGTTTGATTTATCCGCTCTTTTATTATGGGCATTTCTTCCAGATCGTAATGCGGCATCCCCTCTGCATCAATCTTCGTAATAGAGGGAATGAATACAAACGGTTCTGCCACATCATGAAGTGCAGCATAATCTTTTTTTATCGAATGAATGTCATGTATTCGATCCACCTGTCTCTTCGCCAGTTTCGTATAGTTTTGAAACATCTCCTCCGTAAGACCTGTTTCTACCGAAAGCAGCGCAAGCTGTCTCTCCAAGTCCAGAACCGTAGCGCTATATGCTGCACTCCTCCCATGTTCAAGCAGAAAATGTTCACATTCATCCACACGATTGACACACTCCACATAATCAAGAATATGATGTTTCACTAATTGTATCTTATTTGAGACTTCATTTTTTAGATGCTCTTCTGCCTTTTTCAGGTCATCATTTTGCAACAAAACATCGCGTAAAACATCGTTCAGTTGCGACTCATTTGTTCCCTCGTCTGCGATTCGATTCAACCATGATTGAGGAATATAAATTATTTTTCGTTTTCCTGAAGCACCATCTTTCCATACAACCTCAGCTGGTTCATCTAATTTTTCTTGTTTCTGGGATACTTTTTCCTCCCTTTCTTGGACTTGGTCAGGATCAATCGTCTTAGCAAGATGTCGTAAGAGCATCGACTTTCCCGTAGATTTTCCACCAATAATCGCTGTAAGCCCTTCGCTGAAATAAATTGGATCCTGCATAAAATGTTTTGACTGAAATTGAATGTAATCTATCACTTGGTGTGCATCTTTTTCATCAGGTTTTTCCTTTTGAATCCGCACACGCTCCTCCGGCTCATAGAGAATTTGCTGCAGTCCTTCAAATGTCGGTTCAGCCTTAATCCAACAAAATTTGTCCTCGTCAGGAGCAAACATTCTTTCATAGGAATGTGCATCCGACCCCCATATACATGGCTTGATTGAACGAAACTCCCCTATTTGCTTTTCCTCATGTCCTTTTGCCAATGCCCATTCCCTCGTTCGCGGATTCGATGTCATAAGCAAATCACTCTGCCGATATATTGCTTTCCTCGTGGGATAATCTCTTCCTATCCAGTCTACTTTTGACAAGTCTTCATCTACAGGAACAGAAATCAGATATTTTCCTTGGAAAATAGACGTTTTTCTCAAGATGTCATAGATATTTTTATAATTTACAGTTATCCTCTTTAGTCCCACCAACAAATCACTCCCAGAATCACGATTGTACGCCTTATACTCACGACCTATTCTTTTTATATTTCTCGCTATTAATGGTAAAGAATCATTACTATCATGCAATATTTCCAGCCTGTGAAGAAAATTTTTCTCAATATCTTCAAGGGGAACCTTCTCCGAAAAAAGAACATGATAGTTCACCGAATGACATTCTTTCCCTACAAAAGTATCAATACGAAATTCGATATTTGGGAAAACCAAGATCTGTTTCACTTTATTGCGTAATTCATCCTCAGGAAACAACATACGCATCTTATCCGGCTTTGAGAGATATTCCTCCCTGATTCTCTTATAGCCATCAATTGAAAAATAATCGGTCACACCGATCGCAACAATACCACACTGCACAGCTTTTTGAAAAAGCGTTTTTACAAAATTATCAAAGTGTTCTCCTCTGTGATCCTCCTCTATATTAAATCCAAACTCATTATTCAGTACAGAATACGGCGTATGGACATGAAAATCCCATCTATTCCATGTAGATCCTCTTTCAATGCACATAATACATCCTCCTTCATTTACCGAAAAACATTTTTTCTTCTCAAATTCCCCGAATCTTTCCAACAGCCCCCACAATCGCTCGCACCACATCATCAGCATCCTGTCCCGTGGTCTCCCGTCCATAGGAGATGCGCAGTGCTTCCATTGCCTCCTTCTCACTGTACCCCATTGCAAGAAGTACATGAGACGGCACATCCGTCCCTGCGCTGCAGGCAGATGCCGCCGAAACACAAATGCCCTTGAGATCAAGCAAATGCACAAGGGACTCGCTTCGCACGCCGGGAACGCCAATGTTCACCAGCCCCGGCAGGTGCCCACCGCCTTCTCCATGCACACGTATCTCGGGCAGATTCTCCCGAATCTCCTGCACCGTACATGATACAAGCCCATGTAGACGCACGGCCTCATCCGCCATACATTCACAGCTCTCCGTCAGAGCCTCGCCCAACGCGACAATCCCCGCCGTGTTCTCCGTCCCCGCACGCAGTCCGTGCTCCTGCCCGCCACCCGCAATCAGCGCGGGCAGCTCTGCGCCTGGCTTTTGATAGAGGAATCCCGCCCCCTTCATCCCGTAGAATTTATGCCCCGATGCTGTGAGATACGTTACGCCGAGCTCCCGAACATCAACGGGAATATGCCCGACCGCCTGTACCGCATCAGTGTGAAAAGGGATGCCACAGCCCTTCAACACGCTCGCAATTTCTGCAATATCCTGTACCGTCCCCACCTCGTTATTGGCAAGCATGACAGACACCAGACGAGTATCCGTTCGTAGCGCACCGATAACAGACGCAGACGAAACACGCCCCCCCTTCGAAACAGGCAAGTAGGAAACTTCTACACCACAACGCTCCAAAGCTCTGCATGTCACGAGAATCGATGGATGCTCGATCATGCTCACAACGATATGTACAGGCTTCTTCACTTGCCACGCCTGCTCCACCACACCACGCAGAACCGTATTGTTCCCCTCTGAGCCACCCGCCGTAAATACGATCTCCGCCGCGTGCGCCCCAACAGCGCACGCCACTTGTTCACGCGCCCGCTCGACGGCTTTTCTCGCCTGCTTGCCAAACGAATAGGCACTCGATGCATTCCCATAGCTCTCTCGAAAAAAAGGCATAGCGGCAGCAAGAGCTCTCTCTGAGAGCGCGGTCGTCGCCGCATGATCTGCATATATCATCCGTTTATTCACCAACTTCACAAAACAAGAAGAGACGCTTCCCATCCTCGCGAAGCGTCTCCCTTCTTCAAAACAACGTACAGCCCTCATCTCTGAACTCTTCGACCTTCTCCCGAAGGAACTCCTCCTCCACCTCAAGGTATTCCGCAAGGCATGAAAAGCAAAAGAAATCCTTTGCCTTCATATCCAGCAGCTTCTTCGTTAGACCGATCTCATCCTTTGACAAAGGATTTCCACATTCCCGACAAAACTTCTCCTGCGCCATCTTCTATGTCTCCCGCAGCCGCAACTTCGGTACATCCTTGCCCCTGTACTCAATATCCAGAACGCCCAGCTGTATCTTGACCGTATCGCGCATCTTGTGTGCCCGCCGCAAACAGTAGCGATCAAACTCGCGCACATTGACATCTGCCGTCGTACGGATATGAGGGAAGAGCAGCTTCATATATGCCGTTGCAATGCGCTTGATCGCCTCCGTATCGCGCGTATCAGCTTCCTCCGGCACCTCCACAATCTCATCCACGATGGCGCGATAAGACAAATCATCGCGCAGCTGATGAAGAATCGTCGAGAAATACTCCGAGTTCATCGCCCAGCCGGAGACCTTCAGATCCTCCTTCATACGCGGGATATTCCACCCCTTGATAAATCCGTGAAAGCGCTCGATCAGAGCCGACTCATGGAACACCTTCGGCAGTTCCTCAAACATATTGCCATAGCCATCCTGATCCATGACCTCTTTCTTGATATTTCCGCAGAGAATCACACCGGCATCCCCGTCCACGCGATGTGTTCCGATATTGCAGTATCCATTCTCACAGAAGGACTTGAGTGCGCCGCGCATCTCATCCACATCGGGGAACGTGATCGTCTGCACCTCATCCAGCGTCACAAAATCATGATTCGTCACAAGCCCGTCCTGTCGCCGTGCCACATCATAGAACATCTTTGCACGGCTCATCACTCCACCGCTCGCCAGCCAGCCAAAGCGGCTTACGCGCCCAAACAGATAGGATTTCCCCGTCCCCTTCGGTGCGAGTTCGATGAGGTTCAACTTCTTTTCGGCAAAGGGAAGGAGCCGTGTCAGCATCGTCAGCTTCTCTTCCTCACTCGCATACCCTGCGGGGTTGTAGTCCACCGCCCCCAGCAACACATCCATCCATTCTTCGGTTGTGAAGTCCCGTCGTGCGTCCTTATAGTAGTCTAAATCAATTGTATAGGGGCAGAAGCTCTTAAATGCGACGAGTTTGATTTTCCCTTTGTCCTGTACCGACTTTCCAACCGGCGGACGGTAACCCAGCTCCACCATCCCCCACGTCTCACGCGCCGCAACGAGTTCATCCTTGCAGTCCTGCCAGACATGATCCTCGATCATTGTCTCCTTACTCATCAGTCCAAAGTCCGGCAAAGAAAAGGACACCGCCCCCGTCTTAATATCAATATCGATCGAAATACGCGCCAGCAGCTTTACCTGCTCCCGCTCGATCACAATGCGGCTCTTGATTGCCGTCCATTCCTCCTTTCGCGGCAAAAAGCGATGCACGAAGTTCGCAAGTTCCTCTGCGTCGAATACACCATCCGCATTTGCAAACCGCTTCAATAGCCAATCGCGGAGGAAAGAAGGAAGTCCGAGTGCCGAAAGAAAACTGCTCTTCTTCAAATCCTTGTAAACAATCATCTCATCAAAGGCATTTTTGAGCTTATCGACCATCAACATGACCTCCCCTCTTCACCTCAGAAGTCAAAATCATCATTCATCTTCATCCCCTTGCTCTGCGCCTCTACCGCAAGCACGTTCAGGGGAGTATCCCCCTCATACACCGCAAGGCTGTATTTGCCGGCGTGCGTAAGATCGGGAATCTGCACCACGAAATGCTGGGCATCCTGCATTTGCCCCGCATAAAATTTACCTTGCCAAACGATCCCCAATGCGTTGATCGGCGCATCAGCGAAAAGAGCGAGACAAAGCCCGGTCTTACGATCCACAAACACATTTTCATCCGCAAGGCTCACATGAACCGTCTGCCCATCGGCACGCTCCAATGTGATGAGCGGCACAAGCACCTCTTCCAACGATGCGCCACCATGTACCTCCACACTCGCCTTACGGCTCCCCTTGAACCTGCCGTAGTCGGCAAGCACGAGGTAGTCGCCCTCAACCGTTGCAAAAGGCAAATCATGTGCATAGTTCGGAAACATACGGCAACACCGCCCCGAATGCTCCCCCTTCGTATCCGTCTCGTACTTCTCCTCCTTCTCCCTGCGCACCGCCAGACGAGAGGCCCCGTGATCGCTCACAATGACAAACCTGCGACACTTCCCCGCCGCAAGCTGCGTCGCAGCATCACGCAGCATTTCTTCAATCACATCAATTTCTTTCGCAAGGTGGATGGGATGCTTCTCCTCCGTATAGTTATAGAGGCTCTCTTCTCCATGTTTCAGATCATCCAGTCGCTTGCTTGCCGCTTTGCTGCCCTGCCATTGCGCGTAAAACGCCCGATTCACCGAGGTAATCGTCGGGAGCATCGCACGCCCCACCTGCACCCGTATCTTCAATCCGAGCTGTTTGCTAAACGCCTCAATCAGGGCGAGATACTCCACGCCGAGCGCATCCAGCCAAAAGAGATGCGTTCCCTCCTGCGGAACACCATCCAACAGTGACTCACGCGCAGGAAGCTCATTATAAATCCGCGCCGCAGCAAGCGCATCCACTTTAGATAGGAACGCCTCTTCCAGGCAGTTGCTGAGTTTCTGCCGCTTGTAGGCAATGAAATACTCCGTCAGTTCCGCCGCCCGCACACAATCCTTGAACACATAGTCGGAGGCATAGGCATAGAGCGAAGGATAGACCGTTTGCAAAATTCCACAATTTTTCCAGTCATCATAGCCACCATCTGCATCATGCGAAAGTGCCGCGATCATATCCTCGCGCTCCATCTCCGTCAGATCCGTCAAACGGTAGATGCGCTCTGCACGAATCCTGCGATTTTTCCGCACAAACTCCGCCATTTCTGCCTCGGAGCAGTTGCGCAGGAGACGTTTCCGCTCCTGATACAGCTTCTGAAACTCCGGCTTTTGAAGCGAAATATTTGAGATGGCATGAATAACCGCCGTACGAAGTCCTGCGGCACTTTCCGCCTGCTGTGCGGCAAAGGAAAGATAGGGATGCTTCTTCGCGAGATCCTCCCCTGCCAGCCGCAGGGCAATAAAATACAACCATGTATCAAAGTCAGAGGTATTGGCTCGCTCATGAAAAAGCTGCGCCAAATCTCCGTCCAGTCCGTAACGCGCGAACACGGCAGACATCTTCCACTGTTCCTTGGAGAGTTCCTGCAAGAGCCGCTGCCATTCCGCCTCCGTCCCGCAGGAGCGCAGGGGGGCAAAGGCCTCACAAAAATGCGAAATCACCCCAAACGCATCCCTCACATGATAAACACGAAGAAGCGCATGGGGAAAACTCTGTCGACTGTGGACGATGTAAGCGCCGCTTCTTCCCTGCTCCAATGATTGGAGGAGTGACCGCGCACCGCATAGCGCAGACGCCACAGGAATCTCCGGCGGCAATACGCTCAGGGAGACATCCATCCCCAGCACAGAGTCCTCCGCCGCATCTTCGGCACTGCGCCGCAGTGCCAAGCGACGCTCACCGTTTGCGATACGGGGATCCTCGGACAGCTCCGACGCATAACGGAAAAATCCGCGCAGCAGCAAAAGAGCAGCACCATCCCCACAGGGCATCGACTTGAGACGGGAAAAGAGACGACGCGCCGCCTCCTCCCCGCACAGGGCGAGATACTCCGCCAAGCCGATGAGGAGGATCTTCTCACCGCTCTGCACCTTCGTTTTGATGGTCGTAACAATGTCATCGGGAAGCGGCAGCCGATCCTCCTCGGTGGAAAGCGAACTCAGCGTAAGCAAATGAAGCCCCAGACCTTGCAGTCTCCGATGTAGCTGCGCATAGACCGAGCCTCCCGCAAAGAGGAAGAACGGCGTTCGCTCCCTGTCCTGCAAATATCGCTCGACAGCTGTCAAATCCGGCATCATTGCATTTCACTCCCGTTTACGAGTTTTCCAGAATCTCCATCCCGACCGTCATATTATCTGCCACAAGCCGCTTCAAATATGCCTTGAGCGTTGCATCGTCCATGCTGTCGATCTTCAAGAGCACCTTGGAGGAGCCGCCTGCATCGTAGCTCGCCTTTGCAAGTTCTTTCAGTTTTTCCTCAACGCGCAGGTGGCCTCTCCAGTCATACGGAGAGATACCGAGTGCAGTCAGTTTTTCACGTACTACCGGCAAATCAGTCAGGAGTCCCGCATACTTCCCGATGACATTTTTGCGAAATGCTGCAGCCCTCTGCACTCCATCCGAAAGCACCGTAATAAAAGCCGCCTTCTCCAAAAAGGCAATCGCCGCCTTCAGTTCCTCATCCTTGCCGTCACGATGCTCAATATAGGAGAATACACGCTGCGCAGCATCGTATTCATCCGCCCCCACACAGGCAAGCACAGGTGTTTGGTGCTGCTCCGACCATTTGCGCGGGCTGAGCGAGCCCGTCTTCTCCTTCCATAGCTCGCGCAGCTGTTCCTTCAGCTGACCGCGCCGATACTCCTCCGCACAGGAACGTACTGCCTCATTGCAGTGGGTTTTCGTTTTGAGGAAAAGCCCCTGCTCCACCTTGCTCCGTATTGTTTTCCGTTCTGCCTCAGAAAGCCCATCCAGATAGGGAGCATACGCCTTGGCAAAGTACACATCCTCCCCGCCCAATACCTCCTCCATCTCAGCACCGTACTGCTCCATCAACGAAACAAAGTCACGCACGTGCTCGGGCAGGACATCGCCCCCCTTCGCCAACAGTTGGAGGATATGCCTCGTCTTCGCAAAGGCTTCGGACTGCTCCGCCAAAAATTCTGCCGAGATGCGCAGGAAGCTCAGGCGCTCCTTCCACGCCGCACGCGCCGCAGTCCACTCCTGAAGCTGTGTATTGAGCGCACGATTCGTCGCACGAACCGCGCCATACTCCATGCAGAGCTCCCGCAGGAGTTCCTCACCCGTCTCCTTGCTCCAAAGGCAGGCATACTTCTGTGAAAACTTGTGTCGTATATCTTGGAGCAGCTGCCCGCGCCGCCCGACTTCATCCGCAAGATGCAGGAGTTCACCATCGGCAAAGGATTTCAGGAAAAGATTCATCCCCTCCTCCAGCCGCTCCACACAGAGCAGCTCCTTTAGTTCATCCGCCAACGAGGGATGCTCCTGCGGCGAGCTGCCAAGCGCCATCATAATGCCGTGTGCCTCGCGCCCCTCCTTCTGCTGCAGAAGGGAATACAGCTCAACAACAGCGAACAGATTCTCCTCTGCCACATACGCGAGACACCAAAGCGGCAGCTGCCATTCCTTCATGCGATTTTGGATGCCAATGGAGACCCGCGCCACAGACGTACAGCTTGCCTCCGATAGCCCCCACGCCTTTTGCGTTATCTCATAAAAGGCGCGCTCCTCCGCTGTCATCTCCACGATAAAGGTATCTTGGGGTGTCTTCCCCTTTGCCAAATCGGCAATATAATCCCCCAGCATCTCTTTCAACTTCTCGGCAGTCATTGCTCCAGAGCTTCCTGCCGCATCGCCGTAGCGATAGGGATCGCTCGCATACGGACGCAGCAGGAAGCCGAGCAGGAACGCCGTGAGATTACACGGAGGCATCCCATACTCCGACAGGAGCACATCACATAGCTCGGCAACGCCAATCTGACCCGTCTGAGAGAATTGGGCAGCGATGCGAGCTTCCAGATCCCTCTTGATCACAGAGATGGGAAGACTCTTCGTCTCCGTCCTCTGCCAATAGTCGGGGATTTCCCATACCTCGGACAGAACGCGTTTGTCCGCATCCTTGATCGTACCTGACACTACGCCATTGATGCCGGCGAGTGCCGATGGTTTTAGCGCATTTGTCTTATAATAGCCTTCCGTGGTTGTCTTCTCAACATCAAAGGCATTCGGAAATTGACGCAGCACAATCTTTTTTAGAACGTCAGACACATCACTTGCCTGCGTCAGAGAGATTCCGTCCGGCTGCTGTGCCGTATAGACGATAAAGCGACCGCTGTAGATACGGTTCTTCCAGCTCTGCTCCAGTACAGCGTTCGCATGTCTTGCCTGCTGATCGGCTGCCGTCCGATTATTCCCCTGATAGTATTCCGCCATTGCGGAGTATTCCACATATTTCTCGAAATCGTCCGCTCCAAGCGGCGTGCTCAGTGCATCGATAAAAATGATATGCCCATACTTCGGATCACGCGCTGCGTCCTTGATCTTGGAACGGAAAGCAGCCGCCTCCATATCGTCCTTGGCAAAGGCAAGGACGGCTTGAAAACGCCACGCCTCCACTGGCTTCTCCATCCCATTGATAATACGGGTAAAGTTATCCGCCGTCACCGTCTGAATGCTGCCGAGACTGTTCAGGAAGCGCGGCTTCAACCCCTCGGGGTGGAGTGTCAGGATCTTGCCCAGATTCCCCGTCTCCACCAGCTTATCCGTCTTTGTCTTGCGCAGCCCCTCCTTGTACTGCTCGATCTTCCCCTGATCGCCGCTGAGCAGCGCCAACTCATACGTCGGACCTCCCTTTTGACGCGGCGTCTGGATCAAGATGCCCTGCGTCTTGAGAGACTGTGCGATCGCGGCAGCACGAGAACCCAGATCATCATCCCCCTCAAACACATAGGAGAGATTCTGATCTGTCGCGTGCAGGAGTTCGATGCTGCCGCCCAGCTGCTTATCCACCGCGAGCAGGATCAAAATCGCCTTGAGCACCGTCTGTTGCTCCTCACGCAAATCCTTCTGCTGCTCATAGGTGTCCAGAATCATGCGGATATGGGTTGCCAGATCTGCCTTTCCGCGCACATAGAAGAAATCCCAGAGCTGATCCACCGTCAGCAGAGGATGCTCGCCATACGGTCCCGTATGATCGATAAAATATTGGAATGCCTTGACCTGCTCATCTCCAACAGACTTGATAAAATCAAACATACTGCGCTGGTTCGACTGGAACGAGGACGCAATATGTTTGAGAACCAGAGCCGTCATCGGATGCAGGGGCATGATATTTCGGATCACATCCTCCGACGTGATGCCCGCAACATCCATCACACGACGACGGGACTCATGAAGACGACCATTGAGATCGCCCTCCACCTCCGCCCAATCCTGCGCCGCAGCAGCTTTCGGCTTAAATGCCGCACCGATGAGATCAAACGCGATATTGTCCGGCAGCGTAATCCCAACATCGATGAAACGGTCGCGAACCTTCTTCCACGTCTCATCCACCTGCGTAAAAAGATGATCCGTCTCATGGGTCACAGGAACGAAGAAAAACGGCTTTGCATTCACAAGCTCCGCCAGCTTTTGAAAATCTGCCAGACTCTCACGATTCACACGGAAATAATCCGAGAACTCATCCCAGATAAAGACGAGTTTGATATTGTTCTGCTCAATGACATCCGTAAGCCACACAATCAGACGGTCAACATCGAGCTGCATCATGGTAAAGCCCTCGGCGTTGGAGAATCGCGTAATGCGTTCCATGAGGTCACGCACCTCATCGCCCTCGCGCAGGCGTGCGACAATATCGTCAACCATCATCCCGCTGAACGATGCTGTCCATTGCGGCTGCTGCAGCTTGCTGTTAACGAACCCCTTGTTTGCGTCATCCTTTTCCAGCCACGCGATGACACTCTCCTTGAGCGTATGCTCTCCTTCATAAAGACCACGCGCATGGAGCTCCGCCTGCACACTCTCCTGCACGGCAAAGAGCAGATCGCGCGTCGAATGCGGCGTACCCGCGTAGCGGTACACCGTTACGATGCCATTGCCTGCCTGCTTGTGTCCGAGCAATTTACCAAGCAAATCACGCTCATGCGCAAGTGCCTTATAGTCTTCCCAGTAGGCGCGTAGTTCCGACTCTGGTACATCGAGAATCTTCTTGAGCGTATAGGCGCACTGCGACTTGCCCGTGCCGTATGCGCCTGAGATCCACACCGAGCGTTTCTCTTGCCGCGCCATCACGCGCTCCATCTTTTTCAGCAGTTCCAGAAACTTCTCATGTGGATAGGTTTTCAGCCACAGACTCTCCGACTCCTGAATCGAGGAGTCCGTTATCTGAGGAAAATAGTTCTCGTCAAAGTCAAAATATGTGCGATACATTCCCTGTGCCATTTCCTCAGACCTCCTCGGTGCGGAAGAGTTCCAATACATCTGCGGAACTCCTATCCTCTGCCAGCGTGATCTTCTCCAAATCATGCGTAAAGGACACGTCAATGAAATCCGGATACTTCGCCGAAAGCCCCCGCAGCATCGGCTCCGCCTCCTCGCGCGTCACACCGAAGATCCGCGTCGGACTGATACCGTCACGCTCAATTGTGTCATTGAGCAGCGTCGAGAGCGTGAACGCCTTATAGTCACCGCATTTCTCCGCGAACTTAAACAGCCCGTAGAGAAACACACGCGCATCCGAAAGCACACATTTCGTTCGGCAGAGACTCCCATCCTCCGACACATAGCCAAAGTTTAGGACAGTGCCGAGGGGCGTGGAGACAATTCTGCGATAAGCAGTAGCCACGAGCTCGGAAGGACGTTCCTTCAGCCCCTCAATTTGCAGCATATCTATCAAATTTTTTCTCGAATAGCTCGCGCCAATCTCCATTTTTTGGATATACCAAGCAAGCTGTGGATTCTCTGCCGCTAAATTTGTTAGTATTAGTCCCCACGCAATTTCTGTGCTCCATCCAATATCACAAATCAGTTCGCCGAATGCCGTAAGATGTACTTTATCAATCAATCCGGCATCATGTAGAAAGAGCTTGAATTTTAATAACTGAGGTGCTGCCAAGGCGTTTTCATTGAAAAAATCATCCTTTCCTTGGAAAAATGCCTCCAACCACTCCGTCTTAGGACTATGTGCCCCTAATGAGTTAATTGATCTCACGTTTCCGCCTCCAGTCGGTATCTTCAACGAATCATATATTAAGCAGCCGCCCGGTATATCATGACACGCCATACAATGCTTGCAGTCTGCTATCTTGACCTTGCCTGTTGCAAACGATATACATCCATGTCTGCAGTGCCCGGCACAAACCGTACAAGACGAACAATATGCCGCTTTGCGAAAGACTTGCCGAAAAATCTTCGCTTTTGACGGGTTGCTCTTTAGTATCTGCTCTGCTACAGAAATCGTATAACTATTCTTCCCCTCTTCAACAGAATACGGAATATCCCAATCCAGCGTTTTCATCCACTCTTTCCAGTCAGACAAAGCACCTGTAATTGTTATATGGGTAACGCCCGCCTTTGTTTCCTCTATATATCTTTTCTTGACTCCCTCGATAAAGCGCCCATCTGTCCGATGCTTCCAATCTCCTCGATTGATAAAATCTCGAAACCCCTCTTGAGAAAATGTCGTTTCTCTCGTTTTCTCAATAATATCAAAATATGGAGCAATTTCTTGCCGATATACCCTATGACGAATAAATTCACTCGAGCCACTAGATAGAGGACACTCCAAACACCCTGCTCTGGAATTTCCTTTTTTATATGCCTCATTAACAGAAATATCATACGTGTAAATATAGAGGAAAAGCTCTGCTGAAGTCCATTCTAGTAATGGAAAAAAACCATACTGACCTCGTGTTTTATCCCCATCAATGAAGTATTGATATCCAGCCCGCCGAACACTTTCATGTGCACGCACGCCAACAAAAGCCAAACCTCGATAGTCATCCTTACCAGTAATTTCTCTTAATTTCAACACTTGTGGTGTGCTTTTATGAACCGAGCAGCACCAACGAAGTGTACGCGATGGGGGGCCAAAGAGACTCCATGACTCGGCGGGTGTAAAATGCGAGGCAGCCCGATAGAACGGTATCTCCTCGGCTTTGCACTCCGCCTCTACCTGATCGACGAGCG
>ERZ773014.1478-NODE-1478-length-14907-cov-23.376111_pt1 | contig 14907 bp, 15 predicted proteins | sample MGYA00580841_ERZ773014 | MGnify/ENA primary metagenome ERZ773014 (study PRJEB29015, sample SAMEA2737989) | human oral metagenome | biome: human oral; feature: human-associated habitat; material: dental | place: China | collected 2067 ...
AAAAAATCGTAATTTTATGAATGTTTGCTCAATAATAATAAGTGGATTTTTTATGATTGTTGCTGCAGTGTTGATGGCTATAGGTTTAATTTATACTATTGCTTATGTGGTAAAACATTAAAAGAATTAGGAATTTTTGTATAATATTGTTTCAGATATTTGAATTTCATATTATATGAGTGAAAAATGAAAATTTATATATTTATTTGGAATAACAGAATTAATTGTGAAATATTAAAATAAATAGAAATAAATTTATTAGATTTGTTTAAATAAAGGAACTGTCTCAAAAATGATTAAAATTTTGAGACAGCTTTTTTTTGTCATAAAACAGCAATATTTATATATTTTTAAATCATATTATTATTTTCAAAAATTTCTTCTAAATTCTTACTATTTTTCTCAAACTCAGTTCCTTCCAAATATTTCTCCAAATAATCTTCATCTTTTGCAGTTTCCAATTTTATTTTTTTTGCAATAAATGTATTTTCTAATTTTTTTAAATTTTCCTTTTTTAGAGCAGGATTTTTGATTTCTTCGTTTATCATCAAAATATTTAAAAAAAGTAAAGTTTCTTTTCGTTCATTATATTTTCTGATATTATCAGGAACATCACTATTTACAATGTTTTTTATATATTCCAAAACTGCTTTTTCAATTTTTCCAGTATTATAATATTTTCTTGCTTCTACAAGCGTGTAGGTCAAATTCATTGAATGAATGTCCTCATCAGACAGGCCCAGCTCTTTTTTCACATTTTCATCTTTTAATAAATTTAACACTTTTTTTATTTGTGCTTGCCTTTGTATTTTGTCTTTTGTTGTATAAATTTTTATCATTTCCAAAATCGGCGTATTTTTATATTTTTCTTTTAACTGAGAATAATATTCGTCATATTTTTTTTGACTTCCATAACTTCGCTCGTAAACCATTTTAGCAAAAGTTTTCTCAAAGTCGTAAGGTGTGTATTTTACAAATAAATCCAAGTAATTTTTATAATCTTTTCCAATTTTTGATTCATAGATTGTAATAATATTCTCAGCAGCAACATAATTTCTTTCATCCTTTTTCAAAATATCTGAAAATCGTTGTAATATTTTCCCAATGACAACTTCATCAGTTTGAAAAGCCACAATGTCTCTCGCATCATAATCAGCTTTTACCGTTTCGTTAATAATTTCTTGATTAATTCCCAATTTTTGCAAACTATTTTGTATTTTTTCTTCTCTTGTAAAAGAAAAAGTTAAAATACTTAAAATCAAAAATTTTATCAAAATTATTTTTTTCATCAAATTCTCCTTTTTTATTATTTAGATTTTTATTTATCAAATTATTTTATTTGAACTTCTTCCAATTCTAACAAAAACTGCTTTATATGAAGTCCCCCGCCATAACCAACTAATTTCCCATCGGCACCAATCACACGATGACATGGAATAAAAATTGAAATTTTATTTCGATTATTCGCCATTCCAACTGCACGGACAGCTTTTGGATTATTGATTGCGATTGCGATGTCTTTGTAAGAACGAGTTTCGCCATAAGGAATTTTTTCAAGAGCACTCCAAACAGAAATTTGAAATGGTGTTCCTTCTTTCAAAAATGGCAAATCAAAATTTTTTCGTTTTCTTTCAAAATATTCAAAAAGTTGTTTTTTCGCTTGTTTAATCAGTTCAGTTTCACAAATTTTAAAATCATTATGTTTTTTAAAATCTTCAAAATCTGATTCCCAAATTAAATCTGTGATATGAGAGTCATTTTCCGTCGTAGCAATTCCAATTTTTCCAATTGGAGTGTTTGTTTCATAAAAATAGATGTTTTTTTTCATTGCGTTTACTCCTTAATTTTCATTTATAGTAAAACTACTTTAAAACTAAACTCAAAAGTTATGGCTACTTACTTAAAATCCAAATTTATAAAATTTTAATAGTTTTGTTTTAAATAGGTTCGAGTGTACAATTGATTTAAAAAAATTAACTTCAAATTACAAAAAATTTTTCATAAATTATTCTCTCTCAAATTTTACTTCAAATTCTTTTCCAAAAAACGCAATTCCAATTTTTAAAATATTGTCAATTCCAGCATTTTTCAAAATCGAAGTATACTCTTTTTCTTCAATTTGATTTAGTGCAACTTCACATTCACTTAACAATTTTTCGTGAATCTTTTCTGAATTTAATTTCAAATTATCTATATTTATTGCTTTTAATTCAATGATAATTCCTTCTTTTCTTTCAAAAATATTTTTAGGTTTCAAAAGTAAATCATATCGACCTTTTCCTGAAAAATTATTTGATGAAATTTCATACTCGCTTTTTAATTTTAAAATTAATCCGAGTATTAATCCATGATAAAATTGCTCTTTATAGATTCCAGATACATCAAAAATACTTGTATTTTCTAACAAAATTTTATTCAATTCAATTTTAAAATTTTCGATATTTCCATTTTTTAATGCATTGGTTAATTTTGAAAAATTATTAGAATTTCCAAAATATACTTCAATAAACATATTTGAGAACATTTTTAAAATTTCTTCATTTGGAATTTTTAAATATGTTTCTTCAGTATTTTCATTATATTTTCTAGATAATGTTAAATAACCGCTATGGAAAAAGAGATTCCAAATATTTTTCTCAAAATTAGCTTCTAAATTTCCAAAAGTCATGCTATCGTTAATTATTTCAAAAATTTCTTCTTTATTCAAAAGTTTTGAAAAATCATCAAAAATTTCTTTTTTCATTTTTTGTAAATATAGTTTTATAAATCCATTCTCACTTGTATTTACCCAATAAGGCTTCAATTTTTCATTTTTTAAAAAATTAATAATCGACCAAGGATTATAAACTTTTTTTTCACCAAATAAATACCCATTGTACCATTTTTGAACATCATTTAATTCATATTTTAAGTCAAAATCTTCAAGAGATTTTTCAACTTCATTTTCCATAATTCCAAAGTATTCTGTAAATTCATCGTCTAAAATTGTGTGAACTTCCAAATTATTCAATCCCGAAAAGACATTTTCCTTTACAACCCGTAATATTCCAGTTAAAATTCCCATTTCCAAGTAATTATTATCTTTCAAAACTTTTCCATAAAATGCTTTAAAAAACGCAATACATTTCTCATAATTTCCTTTTATATAGGAATCAATTATTGGCTGGTCGTATTCATCTATCAAAACAACAACTTTTTTTCCAGAAATTTCATACAAATATCTAGTCAAATTAAATAAAGAATTAATCCAGTCAGCATTATCTTTTTTCAGCCAAATAGCATCAAAGTCTGCCAAGTCACTTTGATTTAAATTATCTCTTATCAAATAAAATTCGTTATACAGCAATTTTATTTCATTTTTAATCGTATTAAATCCACTTTCCCAGCTTTCTGCATCATAATTTTTGAAAGAAATAGAGATTACAAAGAAATTTCCCTGCTTTTCAAAATATTCACTTTTAGAAATTTCTAAATTTTCAAATAATTTTCTATTTTCGTCTTTATTTTTAATGTCAAAAAAGTACTTTAACATAGAAATATTTAAAGTTTTTCCAAATCTTCTCGGACGAGTAAATAATTTAACTTTAGAGCCATCTTCTAAAATGTTTTCTATAAATTTTGTTTTATCGAAATAGTAGTAATTATTTTCGATAATCTCTTTAAAATCAGATATTCCAATTGGTAATTTCTTTCTTTTGCGATTTCCCATCTTCATTACCCCTCCTTTTTATTTATAAATAATTTTATTGTTTTAACCAAGTGAATATATTATAATATGAATTGTAAAAAAAGTAAATTGTTTGATTGTTATAAAATAGTTTTAAATTTATAAAATAGACTGTATAGTAAAATACAATAATTTTAGAATAAAAGTGTTTTATTTAATTATTGTAATTTGAAAAGTAAAAGGGAGTAGAAAAATGAATTTATTTGATAAAGTATATGAAAATAAGAAACCACTTGCCTTTAGATACCGACCAAAAAGTTTGGATGATTTTTATGGGCAGGAAAAGCTGGTTGGAAAAAATGGAATTTTGAGGAAGATTATTGAGCGTGGAAATTTTATGAATGCAATTTTCTGGGGAGCACCGGGAACGGGGAAGACGACTCTTGCGGAAATTGTTGTTGAAAAAATGAATTATCATTATGAATATTTGAATGCGATAAAGGCATCTGTGACTGATATAAAGGAGATTTCTGATAAAGCACACAACAGATTTCATACGAACGGACAGCAGACACTTTTGTTTTTAGATGAGATTCATAGATTTAATAAGTTGCAGCAGGATTCGCTTTTGCAGGATTTGGAAAATGGGAATATTATTTTAATTGGTGCTACGACTGAAAATCCTTATTATAATTTGAATAATGCATTGTTGTCACGATGTATGGCATTTGAATTTAAAAAATTGAGTGAAAAAGATTTACTTGAAATATTAAAAAATATTAATGAAAAAGAAAAAATTGGAATTTCAGATGAGATTTTGAAGTATATTTCAGAGATTATTGAAGGGGATGCGAGACAGGCTATAAATATTTTGGAATTAATTGCGAATGTTGGGGTGGATTTTACACTTGATGAAGTGAAGGAAGTGCTGAATACGAAAAAATCTTATCACAAGACGGAAGACAAGTATAATACGGTTTCTGCAATGATAAAAAGCATTCGTGGAAGTGATCCTGATGCAGCTGTTTACTGGATGGCAAAAATGCTCTCTGGCGGTGAAGATATTTTGTATATCGCTAGAAGGCTTGTAATTTTGGCTTCTGAAGATATTGGACTTGCAAATCCACAGGCGTTACCAATTGCTGTGGCAGGGCTTAATGCAGTAAAGGAAATTGGAATGCCAGAAGCAAGAATAATTCTCTCAGAAGTTGCAATTTATTTGGCGATTTCTCCAAAGAGTAATTCGGCTTACAATGCGATAAATTCAGCACTTAGCCATATTGAAAACGAAAAAATTCAAGATGTGCCAACTCATCTTACAAAAGTTGGGAAAAAAGATTATAAATATCCTCACAACTATGAAAATCATTATGTTAATCAGGTTTACATGAATGAAAAAATCAAGTTTTATGAGTTTGGAGAAAATAAGTTTGAGAGAGCGGCGGCAGAGTGGTTGAAGAAGATTAAGAAGAATGGGAAATAAATTTGTCTGTTGAATTTGGGAAAATAGTTGATATAAAAAATACTCAAACAATGGTGTAATTAGTTGTCTGAGTTTATTGAGAGTGTAAACTTTTTTGTGTAAATAAACTAGTGAATCCTTATATTACTAGATTTATATATACATTTACACAAAATTATGGACACTCTCTTTTTAAAATTAATCAATACCTTCATATTTTTTTAATTTTAGTACAAATTCTTTATCATAATCATTTAGTTGAATTGCTGACTGATCTCGGATTGTTGGAGAATACCAGGATTTATTTTCAAAATATTTTCTGAGTTCACCACCTTCTTCAAATGCAAATCCTTTTTCAGCAAATATCATATTTCTCAAAATTTTTAGTTGTTTTTTAGAATATCTACTAAAAGCACTCTCATTTCCTTCTTCCATAACTTCATATTTCAAATTGTTTAAATCATCTAAATCTAGCTCGTCATATGAAGTTGAGTGGCTTTTTGATAAATTTTCATTTGATGAAGTTTTTAAATGAGAGCTTGAAATTTGTTGTGAGTTATTAGTAGAAATATTTCTATTATTTCTACCATAAGTAAGAAATTTTAATAATGAAAATTTTCGATTGTTACTTTCTAAAGTTATATTTCTAGGAATTACATTGATATAATCTCCTTTTTTATATGCTTCAATACGTACTATAGCATTTTTGTATGAAACTCTTATCATTTTACCACCATCTCCTAAATCACCTTCAATTTTCCATTTTGGGGTTGTTCCAATTTCATCATTAGGATAAGCAGCTTTAAGTAATGCGAAAACAATATCCGAAATTGAATTGCAATTATAGAAATTTATTGGCAATGTGTTATTAGTTTTCATTTGTTTTACAGTTTTTATATAATAATCGAAATTATTTTTTTGAGATTTAATATTTACATTTTCTGTATTTTCATTGCTATTTTTATTATTTTTATCAGCTGTAATTTCGTTAGAAATCATATTATCATTAATTTTTTTTACATTTTCATTTTTCTCATTTTTTTTATTGCACGAAAATATACAAAATAACAAAATAATTGTTAAAAATAGTTTTAAATTTTTCATTTTTTATTTGACACCATCTTTCTTTTTCAAATATTCCTTATTGACATATCCAAATTCTCCACCATCTAAAATTTGAACATAATACCAATTACCTTTTTCATTAATTAAACTTACAGTTTTTCCATTTTTCACCCTGCCACGAATTTTTGAATTGTCGTCAGGCTTTCTCATAAAATTAACATATCCATTTGGCGAATTTACGATATATTTTTCTCGCTTTGCTCTTTTTTCTTCTAAATCTTCAGAATCATTATATCCAGAAACAAAATCTCCCCTTCTTACAACATCTATTACATTTCCGTGAATTTCAAAGTCTACTACTTCTTGATTAAAATCAATTCCAGAAGGTTTTCCATCAGAACCTTTATCGTTATAAATTTTACAGAATACTTTATTTTTATCAATACAAGAAGTAAAATCTACTTTAAAAAAATTACCACCATGATTACTGCTGAATGTTTCAAAATAATTATTATACATTGTATTAAATACTGCATCTTCAATATGAATTTCTGTAATTTTTGGATTGGGAGTACAGTCTCCTAAATTTCCAAATCCAAATTCTTCGACTTCTTTTTCATCGGTATAATGTGTTCCAGAAACTTTAGCATTTTTGGAAAGTTTAATTATTACTGTACCTGTTTCATCTTGTCCCAAATAACTTCCATTCAAAGTGTCTACAATAATATCATAAATCATTCCAGGATTACATTTCTCATAAGCCAACCCAACAATATTTATAACGAACAAACTTAAAATTAACAACAATTTTCTCATAATTTTTCTCCAATCTTTTAAAAATTTATTTTTACCAAGTAATATCATTTAATTTTTCTGCAATTTCTAAAGTTGATAATTTTTCTACATTTTCAATTTCTAAATTTACTTTTAAGTCAAAAAGTCTAGAGCCTAGCAAACCATATTTTGAAGTTTTTTTAAATTTTGTTGGACAAAAATTATTATCGTCAAATAAAAAGAAAATATGTCCTTTTGAAATATCTCCATAGCCATAAATTTCTGGAAATTCTTTTATTGTACTTATTATTCTGTTTTCTTCCTCGCTAGTAATTTCCCCATTGCCTGAAATTTTTTCAGTAATTAATTTTCCTTCTTTTGTAAGTTCAGCCAAAAAAACTTTGTTTACTTTTCCAATATATTTCACTTCTTTTGCAGTATATATTCCAGTAAATTGATGGTTTGAATATCCTCTGGATTCAGGTTGGAAGTATAAACGATATTTTTTATTTAATTCAAAACTTTTATTGCATGGAACGATTCTGAATACGTTTTTTATTAGATTCATTGAACTGCAATAATAATAAAAATCTTTGGATAGACGGTATAGTTCCTCATTAAAAGGATATTCGTCCGCAATTTTCTGAAGGGAAGAAATTAATTCGGAAAAAGTTATTGAAACAAAATTAAAATTATAAATTCCTATTCTTTGATTTATAGATTTTATGGCAGCTTCATCAAAGGTAGAATCACTTATGTGAATTAATATATTTGTTTCAGTTAAATTTTCGTTTTTGCAGTAATTAATAAGTTTTTTTGTATTATCTAATCCTGTAATTTTGGTTTCAATAATGATTTTTGTTGCTTTTGTATGAATATGTCCGTCTATAATTCCTCCTTTCTCTTGCGATTTTTGCTGTGAAAAAAAAGGGATAATCTCATAATTGATGTTTTCTGGAAGAATACTGTTTATAAACAACTCATAAATTTTTGGATTTATTCTATACAAGTTTGATAGAAGTAATAGAATATTATTTGTAATAGTATTCTCTCCTTTAGAGTAAATTTGAAATGGATTAATAAATCCCATAAAAAAACCTCCTTATTTTTTTTTAAGTTATATTCTTATTTTAGTTATACCTTTTTTTTTTTTTTTGATTATATATTGGTTAATTTATAGTTAACTTTATAAATTGTTGTATAATGATTTTAAATCTACAATTTTTAAAAAGCTAATATTTTTGACAACCTTTTACAAAAGTTGGTAAAAAAGATTATAAATATCCTCACAACTATGAAAATCACTATGTGGAGCAGGTTTATATGAATGAAAAAATAAAATTTTATGAATTTGGCAACAATAAATTTGAGAGGGCGGCTGCGGAATATTTTAAGAAAATAAAAAATAAAGCAAAATAATTTGACTATCAAAATAATTTGTGATAAAATTAAACATATGTAAAAATTTTTAATATTTAATAAATTAGTAAGATCTCTAAAAGTAATCAAATAGGAGTTTTTTGCTATCAAATCCAATAGGATTTATGTCAATTTTATATTAAATTATAAATTTGAGGATTAATTTTAGAAGAAATTATTTTGTAGGAGGAATTTTTGATGAAAAAGATGAGAAAAAGTAGAATGAAGAAAAACAGGAGTTTCAAATTTCTTGTGATGATGATTGGAATTTTGATGTTTGTGATGTCGTGTGGAGGAAATGTTAGAAAAAATGCTAGTAAAGACGAAATTGTAGCCGCTAATTTTCGTGATATTAGAGATTTGAATCCGCATAACTATGCAGGTGAGCTTTATGCACAGAATATTTTGTATGAGGGACTTGTTTCGATTAATAAAGATGGGAGTATCGCTCCGCAGTTGGCTGAAAAATGGGAAATTTCAAAAGATGGGAAGGAGTATACATTTCATCTTAGAAAAAATGTTGTGTTTTCAGATGGGGAAAAGTTTGATGCAAAGGCTGTAAAAGCGAATTTTGATGCAATTATGGAAAATAAAGATAGACATGGGTGGCTTGAAAGTGTGCGTTTATTTAATGGATTTGAAACACCAGATGATTATACATTTAAAATTAAATTAAAAGAGCCTTATTATCCAATGTTGATTGAGCTTGGTTCGATTCGTCCATTTAGATTTATTTCGCCAAAAGCTATGAAAAATGGTAAAAGTACAAAAAATGGAGTTGACAAGTATATTGGAACTGGACCATATGTTTTAAAATCAAATAAAACTGATGAAGAAGCAATTTTTGAAGTAAATGAGAAATATTGGGGAAAAAAACCAGCAATTAAGACAATTCGTGTAAAAGTTATTCCTGAAGAACAGACAAGGGCATTGGCACTTGAAAAAGGGGATATTGATATTGTGTTCGGGCGTGATATGATTGATAGTGAATCGTTTAAGAAATTTAAAGATAAAAAAGGATTTTCAGCTATAATGTCTGAGCCAGTTGCGACTAGAATGATGCTTGTGAATACTACAAAGGGTGCATTGAAAGATAAAAATGTGAGAAAAGCGTTGCAACATGTTTTAAATAAGAAAGAAATTTCAGAAGGAATTTTTGAAGGTACAGAAACTCCAGCTGATTCAATTCTTGCGAAAACAGTTCCGTATGCGAATATTGACGTGCCAGTTTACGATTATTCATTAGATGAAGCAAAAAAATTGTTGGATGCTGCTGGCTGGGTTCAAGGTGCTGACGGTAAAAGACAAAAAGATGGAAAACCATTGGTAATTACATTGAATTATAATGCTGATAGTGTTAGTGAAAAAGCAATTTCTGAGTATTTTGGACAGCAGTTGGCTAAAATTGGAGTGGAATTGAAAACAGTTGGGGAAGAAGAGCAATCATATAGAGATAGAATGAAAAAAGGTGATTTTGGTATAGTATTTAATATATCTTGGGGAATTCCGTATGATCCGCAATCATTCCTTGGTGGTATGAGAAAACCTGTTTATGGAGATTTTGCAGCACAGCAAGGATTGCCAGAAAAATCGAAAATTGATGAATCAATTTTAAAAGGATTGAAAACTACAAGTGAGTCTGAGAGAGCGGAATTATTCAAATATGTGTTAACAACTTTACAAGATGAAGCCGTTTACATTCCAGTAACTTACGAGACAAATAGAGCAATTTTCAATGATAGAGTAAAAAATGTTAAATTCGGAACATCATTATACGAAGTTCCTTATTACTCAATGAATTTAAAATAAAATAGAATAAAATAAATTTATATCTAAATATATATTTGACAAGTTTGAATATAAAAATTAATATTAATATTGTTCGGTAATTTCAAAAAATTAAAAAGTTTTGGTTATCGAACAAGTTTGTTTAAAGTAAAATTTTTTAAAGAGAATTTTTAAGAAATTTAGAAAGGAAAATTTATTAGATGAAAAAATATATAATAAAACGAATCTTAATATCAATTCCTTTAATTATTGGAATTACATTTATTACATTTTGCTTGATAAATTTGATTCCATCAGATCCAGCTGAAGTGGCTTTGCGTGTGAATGACATCACTCCGACAGAGGCTGATATTCATAAGATGCGTGAATTGCTTGGGTTAAATAGACCATTTTTCTTGCGGTATTTTGAATGGCTTTGGAAGAGTCTGCATTTTGATTTTGGGATTTCATATGTAAATACAAATAGGAAGGTTACTGATGAAATTGCTAGAAGTTTGCCTGTAACGTTAAAATTGGCGGGAGTTTCGCTTGTTATGATATTTGGGATGAGTATTCCGATTGGAATATTTTGTGCTATTAAGAAAAATAGCTTTTTTGATAAAATGACGAGAGTAATCGTATTTTTAGGAACTGCAATTCCAGATTACTGGCTATCGCTAATACTTTTATCAATTTTTGCGTTAAAACTTAACATATTCCCAATTAGTGGAGTTAATTCGGTTTCAGGGTATATTTTACCTGCGTTTGCACTTAGTATGAATTACATTTCGATATATGTTCGATTAATTCGTGCAAATATGATTGAAACATTGGAGCAGGATCATATCTATTATGCGAAAGTTAGAGGACTTTCAAAAAAGTCAATAATTTTTAGACATGCATTAAAAAATTCCATTCATTCGTCATTAAATGCGCTTGGAATGAGCGTTGTAAAATTAGTTGCAGGAACATTTATAATTGAGAATATTTTTGTGTTGCCGGGAATTGGACGACTTTGTGTACAAGCGGTATTTGGAAGGGATTATCCAATAATACAGGCTTATGTGCTAATTATGGGAGTTTTGTTTATTGTGTGCAATTTAATTGTAGATATTGCAAGTTGCTATATTGACCCAAGAATGGTGGAGAAAGAGGTATAAAATGAAAAAAATATTAAAAGACAGGGTGGCGTTGGCGTGTTTGATTATACTTGCAATAATTGTACTTTTAGGTATTTTTGCACCAGTTATTTCGAGTTATAATCCGCTTGAAGGAAGTCTTACTCAAAAATTTAAAAGTCCGTCGCTAAAACATCTTTTAGGGACAGACTATTTGGGAAGAGATACCTTTACAAGATTAATTTATGGAGTAAGATCGACTTTGTTTTTATCAGTTGCAACAATGGTTCCAACAATTTTGATTGGACTAATTGTGGGGCTTATTTCAGGATATTTTCGAGGAATTATAGACGAAATTCTTATGAGATTTTGCGATGTAATGATGTCGTTTCCAAGTCAAGTAATGATTTTAGCTATAATTGGGGCCTTGGGAATAGGAATAAAAAATGTGATTATTGCGAATATTGTTGTGAAATGGATGTGGTATGCAAGAATGATACGTGGAAATGTAATCCGTCAAAATAATAAAAATTTCATTCTTTTTTCAAGAGCAATTGGAGCCAAAACATCATATATTTTTAAAAAGCACATTATTCCATTTATAATGCCAGAATTAATCGTATTAATTACACTGGATATGGGTTGGATGATTTTGAGTATATCGACCTTATCTTTTTTAGGATTGGGAGTACAACCGCCAGTTCCCGAATGGGGTGCAATGCTTAGTGAGGCCAAAAATGTGATTAGTACAAGACCAGAACAAATGCTAGTTCCAGGACTTGCTATCGTAATAACAGTTGCAGCTTTTAATTTATTAGGAGATAGTTTTAAGGATAATCAATAAAGGAGTTTTGGCAAAATGGATATATTAGAAGTAAAAAATTTGGAAGTAATTCTGAAAAAAAATAACAAAGAAATTATAAAAAATATTAGCTTTTCTATAGGAAAAAATAGCTGTGTTGGGATTCTTGGGGAAAGTGGAAGTGGAAAAAGTGTTACATGTAAGTCGATTTTGAATATTTTAAATGATAATTTCAGGGTAAATGGAGAAATTATTTTTAATGGAAAAAATTTAATTGATTGTACAGAAAAAGAAATGAAAAATATTCGTGGAAAACAAATTTGTATGATTTTGCAAAATCCAATGACCTCGTTTGATCCATTATTTACAATTCAAAATCAAATGGTTGAAACTTTTTTGGAACATTTGGATATTTCATCTAAAGAAGCACTGGATTTGGCGAAGGAATCATTAGAAAAAATGAGAATGAAGGAAATTGATGCTGTTTTAAAAAAATATCCGCATGAGTTAAGTGGTGGAATGTTGCAAAGAGTAATGATAGCGATAGCAATTGCATTGAAACCAAAGTTGATAATAGCTGATGAGCCGACAACAGCGATAGATTCTCTCAATCAAAAAGATATTATTGAAGAATTTAAAATATTAAAAAATGAAATAGCTGTGTCAATTCTTTTTGTAACACATGATTTGGGAATTTTGTCATATTTGGCGGATAAATTAATTGTTATGCAAAATGGAAAAATTGTCGAAAGTGGAACGACAGCTGAGATAATAAATAATCACAATCACGAACATACAAATTTTTTGATTGAAACTCGAAGGACCTTGATGAAAAAATTTAAGGAAGTGGCTGATTGGACATTAAATGAAGGTGAGAATAAAATTTATGAATAAAGAAATAAAAAATAAAAATAATATTTTACTGAAAGCTTCGAATATTACAAAAAGTTATACACAGAAAAAGTTTCTGAAAAAATTTGTGAAAACTGTATTGAATGATGTTTCACTTTCGTTGGAGCAAGGGAAATGTCTTGGAATTATTGGAGAAAGCGGGAGTGGAAAAAGTACGCTTGGAAGGATAATTACTGGGATTGAGAAGGCAGATTCTGGCGTAGTCGAATTTGAGGGGAAAAATATTCACCAAAAAGAAAATAAAGATGCAAAAAATGATATTAGCGTTGTTTTTCAAAATTATGTTTCATCGGTAAATCCTAGATTTTCAGTTGCTCAGATTATTGCTGAACCGTTAATAATTAGTTCTCAAGTGAATAAAAATAAAATTGATAAAAAGAAGATCGATGAAGAAGTGGAAAAATTGATAAAAATTGTGGGACTTTCGGAGGAATTTTTAGAAAGGTTTCCAAATGAATTGAGTGGCGGACAGCTTCAGAGAGTTTGTATAGCACGGGCAATTGTAACAAAACCGAAGTTTATTTTGTTGGATGAAGCTGTTAGTTCTCTTGATGTTTCTACACAAGTTGAAATTTTAGATTTATTGCAAAAATTGAAGAAAGAGTATAATTTATCGTATATATTTATAACTCACGATTTATTGACGATAACTTATATTTGTGATAGTGTAATATTTTTTAAAGATGGAAAAATTGAAGAAAAAATTAATGATATACGAAATTTGAAAAATATAAAAAAAGATTATTCTAAAAGATTGTTGGAGGCAGTAATAGAATTTTGATAATGAAAAAAATATAAATTTAGAAAATTATAGAAATTGGAAATAAAAAACAAGTAATTCTATGTGTTTTATATTGAATTTATTAGTTTTTTATAATTAAAATCATAGTTCTTTGTAGTATACTCCTATTGAAATAAATTATGAGGAGAAGAGATGATTAAGATGAAATTATTAAAAAAATCTATGTTAGTATTATCTGTAATGACTTTAATTGGAGGAATGAGTTTTGCTGCAACAGCTAAAGCTGGGAAAAAATCGTCTGCTAAAAAAACTGTTGCTAAAAAAGTAGTTAATAAAAAATCGTCTGCCAAAAAAACTGCTACAAAAAAAGTGCCTTCAGAATCATACACTTGCGGTACTGAAAAAATAACAGTTTCTTACCCAACAACAAAAACTGCAAAAGTAGTAACAAAAGCTGGAAAAGTTTATAACTTAAATGTAGCAGTTTCAGGTAGTGGAGCAAGATATGTATCTAAAGGTGGAGATATTGAGTTCTTTAAAGGCGGAAAAGACGTTATTTACAGAGGAGCAAATAATATCGAAAAATCTTGTAAAAGAAGATAGTAACTTTGAAAATTAAAAGAAAAACATAATTGACAGATCGAACAGAAAATCTAAGATTTGAAAATTATGTTTTTTTTATAAAATATTTTTGTTTAAGATAGATTGTATAATAAAATGTAACAGATTTAAAATAAAATAAAACTCATGATAATTTCGTGTTAAAATGTTAGTAACTACAAAAACATTAACGAAAGGAAATTTATCATGAGTCGTAAGCATTTTACCATAAATGAAAGAAATCAACTAGAGGTTTCGCTAAAAGAAAATTACAAAATAACAAGAATTGCTAAAATTCTTAAAAAAGATAGAGCTGCTATATTTATCGGGAAATTAAAAGAGTTAAAGGTGAATATTGTGCTAAAAAAGCTCAGGTAAATACCAATAACAAAGGAGATAAAAAAGGCAGAAATTTAAAAATTTTCTTTATAAATTAACGAATATAGTCAAAAGTTTCCAAAGTTAGATTTCTATTTCCCTTTCCGTAAAAATATACTTTAAATATTGTTCCTTTTGAGAATTTGTAATAAGTCTGGTCAACAAGTCCTGTAAAATTAAATGTTTTTCCTGACTGAAGGC
>ERZ773014.1485-NODE-1485-length-14874-cov-2.781024_pt1 | contig 14874 bp, 9 predicted proteins | sample MGYA00580841_ERZ773014 | MGnify/ENA primary metagenome ERZ773014 (study PRJEB29015, sample SAMEA2737989) | human oral metagenome | biome: human oral; feature: human-associated habitat; material: dental | place: China | collected 2067 ...
CAGTTTTACCTTTATAGTAGTCTGAATATCCTTTGTTGAAATCCCAGTTTCCTGCTCCTGGTCCATGATAATAATTATTTCCTGCAAGAAGTATACCATCGTACATATCTATATTTGTAGTACGATTAAATACTATAGCAGTTTTACCTTCATTTACAGTATCAGCAGTACGTCTTGCATAGAATACAGGTAAGTTTGTATGGTCATTTGGAGTACCAGGTATAACACCTCTACCTCTTCTAGTTCCTTGAACATGTCCTGCTGTATTCTGTGTTATTTGATCCTGAGCATTGTTCTGATGAACAATGTCTCCTGAAAATTCTATGTATCCTCCTCTTTCTGCAAAAAGAGCTCCATGTTCACCTGTAACTACTGTTGCAGCTGCAGGAGTAGTTTGATCTGAATACACTACGTTTGAACCTTCTCCCGTAGCATAGGCAGCCATTCCGTATATTAGAGAGTTAGCAGTTCCTGGTCCTGTATTAGCAGCTTCTTGAACACTTGTACCATTTACAGCTGATCCTTGTATAAGAATATCTCCATTATCTGAAGCATATGCAGCTATATTTTTATATGTATTTACTCTTTCAGGAAGACCGTAATTTGCCTGTTCATTTCCTATGATACCGTTATCTGCAGCTGTTATTCCACCAGTAATTGTAACTCTTGAACCTTTCTGTTTATATGAAGCATCATTTACTATAGGGAATACATCATCTGCTGAATCATCCCTTGATTTAGCATGTATACCTTGAGCATAAGCTATTATAGATTCATATCCTGATGCTCTTGTATGATTTGCAGTTGCTGCACCAACTGTCACTCTTCCACCATTAGTAGCAAGATACGCAGTTCCCTTTCTTGAAGTCATATCAACATTTGAATTTACTTTTATTTCACTAGGTTTATAAAGGAATGTGTCTCCATTGTTTACAAGCAGACGGTGTCCACCTGTAAGATTTCCACCACCATCATATTCTTCATTTATCCATACTCCATCAGCACGCATAAGTGTAGTAGATAGTGATGTCTGTGAATAAGGAGTGTCATATCCCCATCTATGGACAGCTGCATTTGGCATATATGTTCCATCTGTTATTGTATTGGCCTGTGTCATTCCTGATGCTGTAGCACTTCCTACTCCTGTGTTATTGGCAACACTAACTGCCGTACCTTTTGCTGCATACACAAGTGTACCATTTACTGAGTGTCTACTAAATCCTATATTAATATCACTTATTGTCAAGTCTGGAAGACTAGTTTCAGTATGATGTCCTATATTTACCTTAGGATTTATTTCGCTTCTTTGTCCTGAAATTGCATATACTCCAACGTTGTTTGAAGAAGTTACTAAATCATTTCCATTAGAATATCCCACTATTCCTTGTAATTCAACTGAACCTGCAAACCATCCAATTTTACCAAGTCTTGTATAAGATAGAGTAGGAGAAGCCTGTCCATGAGTCGAACCAGCTAACGTAGTGTTAAAGAATGCTACTTTATTGTTATCTCCATCTATTTCTATATGGTTCAAATCAATTTTACTTCCAGTACCTTTTACATATCCAAGGTTAGCAAATATTGTATTTTTATTGTTTCCACCTTCAACAGGCTGACCATGATAAAGTCTAGTTCTACCTATTTTTATGACACCGTTACCTGCTACTGAAGTTGGATACATTACATCTCCATTTTCAATTTTAAGCTCATCTGCATATCCCTGGTTATTAAACAATGTGTTATTATCTGACTCAGCATATATATCAACAAATCCATGTATATTTACTTGTTTTTTTACAGCACGTGCTGCATCAATAAATCCATAAGTTCCAATACCTGCAGAATTTATTTTGTCACTTATTATATTAACACCTATATTGCCTCCACCATCATTAAAACTTGTGCTATTATTTCTTCCTAGATGCATAGAGATATTACCTGGATGTCCAGCAAAGTTAATTTCTCTTGTTTCACGACCACTGTTTATAAGCTCTATACCTGTAGAAGCATTAGCAACATACATATATGTTGTAGGATTAATTGTAGTTGTTTTTACGTTATCAAGATAAATTCCACTTGTAGAGTTAGAAACTCCACCACTTACATTGAAAATAGAATTTGTAACTGCTAAATCATCCATTGGGTCATGCTTATTCCAATATCTTCCTGCAACCAGCCCTGTAGAATGATTTCCAAGAACATTGAATGTTACAGTATCTATTGTTGTATCTTCTTTTGTATCAAGTTCTATACCATTGCTATATGTACCATTTATTGTATGATATCCATTTTGAATAGTAGTAGCTTTAGCATTATGTGTACTATTTGATGATACCAGTATACCTGTATTATAACTTCCATAGCTTTCTGAATTATTACCAACTACTCCTGAAATTTCTTCACTAGGAGCTACATAAACACCAACACTGCTATTTACAGGATTCCCTGAAGTTCCTATTTTAAAGGTATTATACTTAACAGTAGTGTTAGTACCATTACTTTTTGCTACCCTGATACCTATGTTATTACTACTATTAATATTAAATGTAGTTCTATCTATGGTATTAGTACCACCGGAATTAGTTAAATTAATTCCGTTATTATAAGCTCCTCCTCCTATAGTAATAGACCCACCATCTGTAGTCACATTACCAAGTGGAGCATGCATTCCATTACTGTAAGTTCCTGAAACTTTTATAATACCATGGTCAAGTTTAGCAGTACCAGTTCCTGTTACATGTACTGCATTATTCTGAGTTCCTGTTACTTCAACAGTACCTTGATTTACTGTAGCATTTCCTGTCGAAGTCTGAATTCCATCATTATTCCATCCATTACTAACTACTACTTTACCGCCTGAATTTATATCAACATTACCACCAGTTGAACGTACTCCATTGTTGTTATTACCTGCAGTTACTGTTACTGTAGCATTTGATACACTAGCATTACCAGCTGCTGATACTCCGTTATTGTTATGACGTGCAGACACTACTTTTACACTTCCACCTGTCACAGCTGCTGTTCCTGTAGAATATATACCGTGTAAACTACCACTAGCTCCAAGTCCAGTTACTGTAATGGCACCAGAGTGATTATTTACATTATTTCCGTATATTCCTGCACTATTTGGATATGCATTTTTTAACTCTATCTTATTATAATTATCTACCTGACCAGTACTCGAAATACCATAAAGAATTCCATTTTCTAAGGTTATATCTCTAGCGTTCCCAATAGCTCCTGATCCTGTTGTTCCCTGAATACCTACTTTATTTCCATAACTGTTATCTGAAACAATTGTTGCATAGTTATTAAGTCCTGCAGATGTTACGATTGCCTTACTAGCTCCTCTAAGGTTAATAGTAGCACTACCAACCGTCATTGTTCCACCTGAATGGGATATTCCTATACTTTTGTCTTCTACAGTCATTTGTGTACCCAAACTTAAATTTCCATTTGCCTGAATAACTCCAATTGCACCTGAAGTAGAACCATTAGAATTTACATGAGTATTAGTTAAATACAAATTTCCATTATTCAAATGTGCTCCAACACCACCGCCTCTTACATCTAACGATGGCATATAAGTGTTACCATTAGCTTGTGATAATCCCATACCTCCTGACATAACTGCAACAGAATTTACAGTTGTATTACCTGCCGTTTTAACTACTCCTATACCTCCATTATTTACTGTTAACGTTCCATTTACATTAGCAGTTCCAGCTGTCTGGTTTACTCCAATACTTGCACCATTTAAATTTATACCACCAGTAGTTATGCTACCTGTTCCTGACATTTGAACTCCTAGAGTAGGAGTATTTGAAGTTATTGTACCTGTAGTAACAGTTGAACCTCCGCTAGCTACATGAACACCTGTTGCACTAGCAGTAGTTATGTGTACATTTCCCACAGTATGAGTGTTGCCATCATCAAAATATGCTCCTAATTTTCTAGCCTCGTTCTGTGTCCATACACTGTTATTACCTCCATCAACATATAATGTTCCTGTTGAACTAGTGTTTTTTAAAGCATTACCTACTAAATTTGTTATTTCTCCCACGTAAGTTGCACCATTATGTACAGGTCTTTGAATATATGCTACTGCTGAAACTGAAGGAGGTGACACAGCTCCTATGCTAGTTACAGTCGGTAAAGTAACAGAAATCGTATTCGTATTCGTATTCGCATTCGCATTCGCAGCTATTGAGAATGTTCCACCCTGATCACTTCTATGATCATTACGTTGAGCTACATTTGTATTAATTTCATAACCTGTAATTGCGTTATATCCTCTAGGTGCTACCATTTGTCTGTCAAAACCATAATATCCTGCAGGTGGAGCTGTTACAGCTACATTAAAGTTAACATCATCTAACAGTTTAACTCTGTCTAACTTTGTCACTGTATTAGGCTCATATCCTTGATGAATATCTGCCGGATCTATTGATTTTGAATCAGGCTCTTTGTTTTTCTTTATATCTAATGTTGTTGCATTCCAGTGATTTTGGTTTGCATCAAACACATATTTTGTAAGGTCATTTGTTCTTGAATATTTTATATCGTCAGACTTTCCACCAAATCCTCTGTAACGTGAAAGCTGTGTATTGAACATTCCACCAAATCCAAATTGCCATGATGTCCAGTTAGATTTTATTACTTGTTCTCCCTGCATCATTAATTGTGCCATTTCAAGATTTGCATTTTCTAAAAATTTCTCATTCTGCTCTTTAGTACGTTTAAACGACTGACGCAGATCTAGGATAGTTGCATTTACATCCTTCTGAAGAGTTTCTTCTGCATCTGAAGGAGCTGCTTTTAGTACATATCCTGTAAGCCCTGTGAAAAGAAATGTGAAAAGCAGGGTCTTATTATAACTTATGCCTTTACATCTTTTTGCAAAGGTTCTAAGATTCTTTTCAAGTTGTCTTAAAGTATTGTTCATAGATAATCTCCTTATTTAAAATATAAAAACTAGTCCTGTCTTGACAGTATAAACTCGATTCTTCTGTTGAGTGCTCTTCCCTCATCAGTTGAATTAAGGGCAACAGGCTGTTCTTCCCCTTTTGATGTCACTCCCACTATTCTTGAAGGATCCATTCCAAATTCAAGTAATTTATCTCTTACGCTTACGGCCCTTCTCATACCAAGTTTCATGTTATATTCGTTTGTACCTTTTGAATCTGTATGCCCTTCTATAACTACATTGTAGTTGTTATAGTTCACATATTCGATAAACTTGTGAAGCATTTCATAATACTGTGGTTTTACATTTGACTTGTCAAAGTCAAATAGAAGTGATCTTTCGTCCATTACTACGATAACATCTTTTGGTCCTTCCTGCTTAGGATCTCCGATAATCTCAGTAATGTCTATCTTTTCTATTTCCAAAGCATTTATTCTTATAGTGTTTCTTCTGATTTGGGGAGTTGTCAGCTTTCTTGCTGAAAACGCAAGTGAAGACAGACCCAACATCAGTATAAAGATGATTACTGCTGATCTTCTAGCCATTGTTCGGCCTCCTTCTCAAGTGATCTGTACTCTTTGGAGTAGTTTATTTTACCCTCCTCTTTCAGTTTTTCCACATTTTCAGATGGTTTTATAAACTTATTCTCTCTTAAGTAATCTTCTATAGTATCCAATCTGTCAGTATTATACTGTACTAGCTTGGCATTAGTACACGACATTGCCATTACACCCAAAACAAGGGCAATAAAAAGATGTTTCATATATTTTTTCCTCCTAATAATTTTTTCCAGATACTTACATCTATGTAAGCTATTTTATTTAGTACCGTAATTTTCTTCGATAGCATCCAATCTCTTTTCCATTTTTTCTAACATGCTGTTTGTTTCATGATATTTTTCGATATTGTCTGCTATCTGATTCAATCTTTTCTGTATTTTTTGAACTTCTGCCTCCATTTGGTCAGTTTCGCTCATATTTCTATATCTCAGTCTTGTAGCTCTATATTCTTCACGTTTTCTCTTTTTAGCAGCTTCTCTTGCCTTTTTTTCTTCCAGTTCAGCTTTTTGTGCTTCAGTCAGCTGAGGTTTTACAGTTTTAGCTTTTGTTACTACAGTCTTTGTAGCTGTACTACTTTTTGATGTTTTCCCTGTCATAACTGGTCTAGTTATTGATTCAGGAACAGGACTTATTTGATATGGTTCTACTTCTACTACAGGAACTGTTTCTTCCACTTCTATTTGAGGTCCCATTTTGGCCATTCTTTCAGCTTCCTTCGCCTGTTCAGCTTTTTTCTGCTTTGCAAGCTTTACAAGTCTTTCCATGTTTGCATCCTTCTGCTGGGAGGATGTAAGCTGACCTGCTGCTAGCATAGTTGCCATCACTATTAATAATTTTTTAGCCTTCATTCTTTTTCTCCCTCTAAATTATTATTTTCTTATTTTTTTTTCAGCTTTTTAATTTTAGTGTTTTTAACACTTTTTTCTTTAACTTTCTTTTCTGCTCTTTCTTTTTCTCTTTCTTTAGCTTTTTCTTCTCTTTCTTTCTTTGCTGTTCTTTTTTCTCTTCCTATTACTACTCCTAAAGCTCCCAGTTCATTTTCTTCTCTTCGAATACTTCTTACAACTCTTTCAAAGAAGTTTGCCCTGTTTCTCGCTTCATCAAGATTGTCCTCAACTATCTGAACAGGTGTCTTGTAGTCTATTGATTCTTCTGAATCAATTTCATAAAATTCTCCTGTCACGAAGTCTTGCTCAACCTTGGTTTTAGTTTCGGCACCTTCATGCTGGTAGAAATCTGTTCTTGCCTTGTTAAGTGTTTCCTGCATGTCACGAGCTGAAACTGATACACCAAGTGTCAGCAGTAACCCCAAAGCTATGAATTTACTCTTCAAGATGTTCACCTTTCCTTCCATATTTTTATTTATATTAACAATTTTAATATACCTTATTAACTGATTTCTAGTCTCCAAGTAATGTCAGAAGATAATCTAGTTCAGCTATCTTTTGTTCTTTTTCAGCTATCATTTTTCCTATGTTTTTATGATATTTTTCATATTCATCCAGTAACATTTTATACTTATCTCTATGCCATCTTACTTCAGAATCTACCTGTAATTTTTTAAATAATTTTTCCTTTTTTCCTCCTGCTGCTTTCAGCTCTTCAATTTCTGATTCCAGCTTAGCTTTTTCGGAACGATATTGTTGTCTCTGTGCCTCTTCTCTTTCCATCAGGTTGGCAAATCTGTTTTCAATTGCTTCCAGACTACTTTCCAGCTTAGACGTTCCAAGGTTCTTGGACTTTGAGTCTGAATATCCTATAGCACTTATTCCTATCAGGACTGCTGCAAATAATAACGATTTTTTCATTCCTTTTCTCCTTCCATTTTTTAAATTTAAATACTTTTTACGCAATTTACATACTTTTTTCTCACGTTTCCGTTTAATTGCTTATATTAATTAATAACTGCTATCATACCTCCTTATTATAAGATTTCCCCTGTATCTTTTAATTCAGAGTAAAACCTAAAAAAATTCTGAAAAAGTACAGGATTTATTGTTATTTGATAACATATACGGTTGTTTTGACATGTAGCATTTCTGACTATAAATTCTTAGCTCAGTCATTATCAATGTTTATTCGTTTCCCTTTAATCGCTAGAAGACTTTTAAAACGTTCTTCTAACCTTTCATAGGTTATTTTCATATATTTTTGTAAGTTTATTCTAATTGTTATAAAATTATAACAGATATTACGTAAGGATGCAAATGATTTTATTTCTTATAACATATATTTTATTAATCTCTGTTTTCTTTAAATATTTTTAGAACTTATTCTTATTTTCGTTTATATTTTTTATATCATTTTGTATTTTTGAATTTTGGGCTATATTTAATTATAGATTTTTTATACAGCTATACTAAAAGAAGTTATTTCTAAACGTTTAATAATGTATATATACCGGATTTCTATTTATATTTTGTATATTTTTACCTAGTTATCAAACCATATTCTAAGGAATTTCAAAATTAATTTTTTTATAATTAATTCCTTTATATAATTTATTCTCTTGCATCTCTTATTTTTCAATGCTTAAAGCCTTTTTCTCTTATAAAATATATGATTAAGATTTTTTGTACATCTAAAAGTTAATGTCTAATTATTAAAATAACTTGCAGTTGACTAAAATAAAAATAAGTACAGTTAACTTTTAAAACATAACAGTACTTCTTTAATAATAAATCTGATTTTTGTGAAATTAGTAAATTTATAACAAAGAGGCTGTCTAATGAGACAGCCCCCTTTATCATTGCCATTGTAGGCTTTTAATCTGTAAATTATTGCCACTATGGGCTCTTAATTTTATAAAAATTATAGTGTCTATTTATAATTGTGTTAACATTTGTTTTAATTCATTATCTGATAATCTATTTGATACAATTATTTTTTCATTTTTTACAGCAGCATATCGTCTATAGGAATAAGTACCGCTCCCATAGATATCATATGTCCTACATCTATTTTCATTTTTTTTATGACCCTCATAATTTCTTCTGCCTGTTCATCTTCAACATAGGCTATAAGAATACTGTCTGTTCCTGGCCATAAATGACTGTTAAAATGCTTCAGATGCTTTCCCCAGTCACTGAAAACTTCAGGAATCAGCACATATTTTTCTAAACCATATTCTTTCAGCTCTTCTTTTACCTTATCCAGAAAAAATGAGTCAAAATACACTTCCAGCCTCTTCATACCTACCATCCTCCTAAAAATTATTTCACTATATTATACCTCATTTTATGCTGTTTGGGCTTTTTGTTTTGCTTTCTTTTTTTCGGCTCTCTTTTCCTTTGCTTCTTCAACTATCAAATAAAACACTGGAATAAATATAAGTGTCAGCAATGTTGAGAATGACAATCCAAACATTACAGCTATGGCCATTCCCTGATAGTATCCTGCACTTCCTCCACCTATAGCAAGTGCCATAGGTATCCAACCAAGTACAGTTGTAAGTGTCGTCATAAGTATCGGACGCAGTCTCGAACCACCGGATTCTATAAGGGCTTCCCTTATAGGCACTCCTTTGTGACGCATACTTGCAACGAAGTCAAGAAGCACGATGGCATTATTAACAACCATTCCCATAAGCATTATTATACCTATCATGACAAACATGCTCAGTTGCACACGTGTTACAACCATTCCAATTACAACTCCTATTATTGACAACGGCAAAGATGTCATTATTACAAAAGGCAATATAAATGACTCAAGCTGTACTGCCAGCACTACATATATAAGTACAATTGAAAGTCCTAAAGCTTTTGACATCTCTCCACCCATATCCTGTTGGTTTCTTGCAGCACCTGCAGTAGCAAGTACATATCCTTCTGCAGGATTTGTTTTCTTAAATGAAGCATCAATAAATTTTGCAGCATCATTAAATCCTTTTGAACTGTCAAGGTTAAATCCTACAGTAACTGTTCTTGAACCATTATATTTTGTTATTGTTGAAGCACCTTCCACATTTGAAAGTGTGGCTATGTCTCCTATTCTTACATATGTCCCACTGGAAGTTTTTACTTCCAGATTCAGTATTTTTTCAAGCGAATTTCTGTACTGTTCCTCAAACTGCAATGTTACATCAAGTCTTTCAGTCCCTTCTGAAACTTCTATAGGTGCTACACCCAATACTGTCATATTAAGCATTGTTGTCAAATTTGTTACGTTTATTCCATAACTTTCAGCCTTTACCCTGTTTACTTCAAGTTTTGCCTGAGGATATCCCCCTTCAGTTGAAGATTTTACATCCTTCATCCAGTTTTCTTTTTTTATATCAGCTATAATTGAATTTGCAATTCTATTTAACTCATCTGCATTATCTCCTTCTATTTGGAAGGAATAATCCTTAGTTGCATTTGCACTTGTTGTTTCATCAGCAAGTACTGTAAGATTTACATCAGGAATATCCTTCAGTTTCTCTCTTATTCTATCCATAGCTTTAAACGTGTCCTTGTTAACATCCACATTGACTATGGCTGCATCTGTTCTTGAAATCGAATAGAAGCTCTTCGTATTTTTATCACTCTTTACCGCCTCTTCTATTCTTTTAGTTATTTCATATGATTTTTCCAGATCAAGTCCTGTTGCAAGTGATGCGACTACAGAATATTTTTTATTGTCAATCGTAGGAAAAAAGGAAGTTTTTACCATTGGTCCAAGAATTACCATAGTAGCTATAAATCCTATAAATGTACCAATAAAGATTTTCCATTTATTATTCAGGGAAGCTGCTATGACTTCTTTATACCAGTCTCTAAAAGCATTAAAATGTTTAGCCTTATCCTTATTGTCAAGTATTTTTTGCAGATTCAGGAATCTACTTGAAACTAGTGGAATAAAGAGCATTGCCACAATTATCGAGGCTCCAAGTGCAAACATTATTGAAAGTGCAATTCCCTTAAATACTTCTTTTGTAAATCCATCATATATAACTATTGGAAGGAATACACAGACTGATGTCATAGTCGAAGCTATCATCGGCATTATAACCTCATTTGTTCCACGTATTGCCGCTACATTCGGCGGTTCCTTGTATTCCTGCATATGATCAAATATATTGTCAAGGGTAACAACTGAGTTATCCACTAGCGATCCTACCGCAAGGGCAAGTCCCATAAGTGAAACCAGATTCAATGAAATCCCCTGTGTATTTAAAAGGAATAGAGTAAACATCGCTGAAATAGGTATCGAAAGCGATATAAATATCGATGCCCTTATATCCTTCAGGAATACCAGCAGGACTATTGCCGCAATTACCAACGCCTGTAATCCACTGCTTGTAACATTCGATATTGCATCTTTTACCATTTCACTGTTATCTGTAATAATGTCATAACTTGCCCCTTGAGGAAATAATGGTTTCATCTCCTCAAGCTGTTTTTTTGCAGTATTTGCAATTTCAACTATATTTCCATCTTTTGTTTTTTCTATTATTACCCCAATTGCCTCTTTACCATTTACCCTTGTGTAAGTTTCCCTGTCTTTAGTTCCATAACTTACTTTGGCTATATCTCCAAGTCTCAGAGTCTGACCATTGTTATTTGAAAGGATTATATTTTCCACCTGTTCAAGAGACTTTATTTCCCCTGAAACCATTAGTATGAACTTTTTCCCTCCATCAGTTACAGTTCCCGCAGGTGTTATTGTATTTGCCGCCTGTATTTTAGAATATATTTCCGGAGCCGAAAGATTGAAGGCCCTTAATTTATATGGATCAAGCTCAACCTTTAATTCCCTTTCAGTTCCTCCAGTTATTGATATATCTCCTATCCCCCTGTTTCTCTGTAATCTTGGTTTCATTGTCTCGTTTACAAACGAAGTAAGAGTAGCTTCATCAGCTCCCTTTAAAGTTATAAATAACGCCATTGAGTTACTTACTCCTGCAGCACTTCCCGCTCCTGATACTACCGGTGAATCTGCATCTTTTGGCAAATTATTTTTTATCTTATCTATTTCTGATTGTATCTGTACTTTCTTTATATCACTGTCTGCTCCAAAGTTAAACTGCACTACTACTACTGATGTACCATATGCAGAAGTTGTAGTTATATTTTTTATTCCGTCTACATTCAGTGCCGCTTCTTCCACTTTTTTAGTAATCTGTGTATCCACATCTTCAGATACTGCTCCGGTCCATTTTGTCTGAATAACGACATATGGAAAGTTAAAGTCCGGCAGCAGTTCCTGTTTCATGTTCTTAATCGCAGTATAACCGGAAAAAATCATGAATAATATTATCATTGTTGTGGAAACAACCCTCTTGGTTGCGAACTCCGCTATTGTCATTTTATTTCTCCTTCCTTCCGGTTTTCCTAATTAACTTTCTTTACTTTTTCTCCATCTTGAACAACATTCTGTCCATCAACAACAAGTTCAGAACCAACTGCAAGACCTTCTCCTGTGACAGCTGCATATGTTTCATTCTGATTAACTATTTTTATAGGTATTGCTACTGCTTTCCCATCTTTTATTATATATACAATCTGTTCTACTCCTCTTACAACTATTGATTCCTTAGGAATTACGACACCTTCTTCCGCACCTGTATCAATACTTGCTGTTCCGTACATTCCACTTTTCAGTTCCCTATCAGGATTTTGCATTTTTATTTTTACTAAAAACTGTCTTGTTGCATTTTGTGCAGCTCCCGATATTTCATATATTTCTCCGTCTATTTCCTTATTTAGTTCATCTATTTTTACTTTTGCTGTTGATCCTACCTGTATTTTCCCTACTATCTGAGGCGAAACTCCTACTTCCAGTACCATTTCAGATTCATTTACCACAGTAAATAGGGCACTTCCCAATGTTGCCTGCTGGTGAAGTTCTAACTTCATGTTTGCTATTACTCCATTTATGTTTGTTTTTATTACAGATTTTCTGTTTGTGTCGTTTGCTGAATCAAGTTCCGCCTGTGCTGAACTTAAACTGTTTTTCGAAGCATTTAACTGTGCCCTTGCAGAATCATAATTAGTTTTTGCTCTAAGATAATCTGTTTCTGTTACTAATCTCTTATTATAAAGCATTTTATATTTTTCATAATTTATTCTGGCTTCCTCAGCCGCAGCCGCAGCCGAATTAATATTTGATGAGGCAGTATTCACATTTGAAGTTGCACTTCTTACATGTGATCTGGCAGCTTGATTGTCAATTGCCACAATTACTTGCCCTGCACTTACACTATCTCCATTTTTAGCATTTATTACAACTATTTCTCCTGAAGAAGTGGCTGTATAAGGTACTTCCTCAATTCCCTTTATAGTTCCACTGACTGTGTATCCTAACGACATTGAATTTTCTCCTATAGTTTGTACCTTGACAGGACGCAAGTTTTCCTCCTTTTTCTGTTCCTTCTTTTTTCCGCAGGAAACGGTAAAAACAGAAATCATCATAACTATTGCCGCTATCCTTGCTATTTTTCCATAAAATCTTACTTTATTAGATAAATTCTTATTTATCATTATTATTTAGACTATCTCAAAAGAAAATTTAAAAATTAATGTAAAAACAATATAAAAAACTATATTTAGTATTCTTCTATTTTAAGACAGTCCTACTCCTTTCTTTAAATTTATTCCATATTTCTTCTTTATAAATTTTTTTGAATAATTCTAGTCTAAAAATGAACCATATTTTGAAACAAGATAATAATATTTCAATCTTGTACTTTCGTAGTCTGTCCTGTTTTGTCTCAAATTTGTTTCAGCATCAAGCAGAGCTTTCATAGTTATCAGGTTATAACTATATCTCTCCTGTTCAAGTTCATACACTTCCTCGGCTTTTTCTACTGCTATTCTTTTTGCTTCCAGACTTTTTTCCAACGCCTGCAGCTGATAGTAGACTTTTTTCATATTTACTTTTATTGCATCCAGTGCCTGATCCGCTTCTATTCCTTTTATCTCGTATTCTTTTTCTGCCTTCTTCACTTCTAGTCTTCTTGCACCCCAGTCAAATATATCCCATGAAAAACTCAATCCTACAGTTCCATTATAATTTTTTTCTTTTGTAAGGTTAGAAAACTTTGCATTGTTAGAAGTTCCATATGTCAAAACTCCTGCTATTGTCGGTCTTAAATCTGCCTTTTTAATATCTATTGTTTTTCCTGATATTTGCTTTTGTTTGAGAGCCATCTGATATTCTGTATTCTGACTTGATATTTTTACTAAATCATCTTTCAAATTTACTTTTTTGCTAAAATTTTCCTCTACTCCAAATGGCACTATTTCTATTTTTGAGCTATCTGAATATCCTATAAGTATTCCCAGTGCCTCCTTTGCAATCTCTATATTTGATTTCATTTCTATTATGGAAGCTTCGACTGCCTTCAGACTTCTTTCAGATTCTATAAATTCAGGTTTTGTGACCATTCTAAGTTCGTATTTCCCCTTCTGAATCTCATAATTTTTTGACAACGCTTCCCTTGATTTTTCTAAAACTCCTAAGGAATTTTCCGCATCATATACATCAATATAGGCCTGTACCGTACTTAATACAGTCTCTTTTTTTATTTTATCCAGATTAAGCTCTGCCAGTGACAGTGCATCTTTTCCTATAGATATTCCCGTCTTGATTGCTCCTCCTGCATAAATCGGCTGTGTCAATGCAACATTATGACCATAGGACTGGTTATAACTTCCTGTTAACGGAGATTTTATCTCTTTAAAGTATCTGTTTGCAGAAGCTGTATAAGAAACTTTAAAGTAGGCTGTCTTCCATGCCTTATCTACATCCAGTCTGCTTTTTTCCAGCTCCAGCATTCCTTTTTTAATATCCCTGTTATTTTTTATAGCCATTTCTGTAGCAGTCTGAACTGTTATTTTTTCGCCAAAAAGAGGCATTGTAAGCAATGTAAGTAAAATAAATACTTTTCCATTTATCTTTTTCATATTCTAACTTAGTATGACTTATAAACCGTTACAAATCAAACTTCTCCTTTCTATTTTAATGCATTATATATAAACTCTGTTATCTGCTCAATTTTATTTTCCATAGTCAATTCATATTTTCTTTTTATTTCTAATTCTTCTGTCAGACGCTCATCCAGAAAAAAAGCATCCATTGATATGAATATAAACTCTGTTATAAATCTCAAATCATAAACTTTACTTCTACTTCCTCCAATTTTTTCAAGCAAATCAATTTTTGTATTGAGAATACTTTCAATAATCTTAATACCTTGTTTCAGATTTTCTGTTTTAGGAATTTTAGGTAAGTCTTCTATATCCTCAGAAAGTTTCCTAAAAAACTGATCACACTCAGATCGTGCTTGAAATTTAAGGTTAAAAGAAGTTTTTTTATCTAAAACAGCTTTGATAAGATTTAGGGTGGTATGACGCTGTTGCC